>Ga0154001_1000277_pt1 | contig 16420 bp, 25 predicted proteins | sample TSNJ085MetaG_FD_104699 | JGI IMG/M metagenome (GOLD analysis project Ga0154001, IMG submission 104699) | Attine ant fungus gardens microbial communities from New Jersey, USA - TSNJ085 MetaG | ecosystem: Host-associated > Fungi > Mycelium > Unclassified | place: USA: New Jersey, Wharton State...
ACCCTTTTGATTCTTTCCTTTAGGTTCTCCTCTTCTATTATTGTTTCTACTCCCCTAATCCATTCTGGCTTTACCAGCTTCTGATTCTCATTGTCTTTTTCCACCCCCTCCTGCCAGTCTGGTTTTCTGCTTAATCCATCTGCTTTTCCCATGCTTTTTCCTAGAACATTTTTTAATGTAAAATTAAATCTTGATAGGTACAGGGCCCATCTTGCTTATCTATGGTTTAATTTCTGACTTGTCATAAAATACTGGAGATTTTTATGGTCTGTCCAGATTTCAAATCCAAGTTTCACTCCCTCCAAATAATGCCTCCATGCTTCTAGGCACCTTATCACTGCCAGCATCTCTTTATTGTGAATTTTGTAATTCTGTTCTGTGGTGTTCAGCAATTTAGAGATGAAGACCACTGGTCTCCACTTGCCATCCTCATACTTTGTCGACAATACTCCCCCTGTTGCATAATCTGAGGCATCCATCTCTACTCTCATCTCTTTGTCAATATCTAGGATAGCCAGGACAGGTTCTGTAGTGAACACCACCTTAAGTCTCTTAAACGCTTCCTTCTATTCCTTTTTCCACTTCTATCTTTGCTCCTTTCTAACCAACACATGTAACAGTGCAGCTATTCTAGCGAAGTCTTTTATGAACCTCCTGTAATAATTGGCGAGGCCCAGGAACTTTTGCACTTTCTTGACATTTCTAGGCGCTAGCCAGTTCAGGACTCCTTCTACCTTCTCCTTTTGCATTTCTACTTCTTTTGGGCCAATTACTACTCCCAGAAACTCTACCTCTTTTACTTTCCATTTGAACTTCTCTAGCTTCACAAACAGGTTGTTCTTCTCTAATCTCTTTAGTACCTCCTCCACCAGCTCATCATGCCCCTCTTCTATATCTGTAGCTACTAAGATGTCATCAATGAAGGTCACCATATCTCCTTGGTTTATAAGATCTCTGTGTCATGACTTGACAAAATGGACAAAGTTATTTCTTTCTTTTTCTGGACTTACTACATAGGGATAGAGTGCGAGAAAGTATCATGTAACCAAGTGTCACAAAGTCACAGTGTTATGAGTCACATTCAGGTGACGTCATATGAGGACTGTGGGAAGATAGTGCACAGACCATATAGTAGTTGTATAAGTAGTGTAGAAAATTTAACAGGAACTCTATTGAGTTCTCCTTGTCAACTCAGACCAGGAGGGTGGTTAAGTCATCTTGGGCTAAGTCACTACACTCTGAACAAGTTGTTCATCATTGTCTGGAAAGTAGCAGAGGAGTTTGTTAACCCAAAATACATAACTGTGGGTTCATAGGCTCCAATGTGTATTGTGAATGCTGCTTTCCACTCATCCCCTTTCTTGATTCTAATGTTATTGTATCCCCATCTTAGATCCAGCTTTGTAAACACCTTTCTCTTTCCTACTCTATCCAATATGTCTGCAATGAGGAGTAAGGGGTACCCATTCTTTATCATCTACTGGTTTATGTGTCAATAGTCTTGTACTATCCTCCATGTGCCATCCTTTTTCGCTGCAAAGTGTACTGGTGATGTTTGGGGCAACTTGGAGGGTCGGATGTATCCTTTCCTTAATTGATCCTCCACAAATGCTTGTACCTCTTCCCTTTCCTCTCTTGACAGTGAATATACCTTTCCCTTCTTTGGTATAAACCCTTCTTTCAATTCTATGGCATGGTCCCAGACCTTTTGTACTGGCATCCTCTCTGGCTCCCTTTTCCTGAATACTCTTTTCTACTTCCAAAATCTTCTGGGCACTAGTTTTCTTAATACTTCCTCTTCCTTGTCCTTTTCTGTTTTTCTTACTTTCTTCTCCTTTTCTTCTTGCTTTCTTCTTCCACATATAGGTGGGCAATATGTCATTTTCACTTCCTCTTTCTTCCAATCTATTTCTGGATTGTGGGCTGCTAGCTACAGCATTCCCAGTATCAATTCTATTTTGCCCAAATTGTATACATCCATTCTTTCTCTTTCCATATGTCCTTTGAAGAACATATTGCACTCAACCTGGTATGTTATGGCCCCCCCCCCCTGCATTTACTGTTCCATCTACGTTCCTGACTAAGAGAGGTTTTTTTAATTTTTCCATTTTGAACCCCTTTTCCTTTGCAAAGGTCATATCTATAAATAAACCTGTTACCCCACTATCCAACAATGCTTTTACTGCCACTCCTTCATGATTTTCCAACTTCTCTAACTCTACTTTCAACTAGACTTCTCTTAACAGTCATAGTGTGCACTGTATGTTTCTTACTCTCTTAGTTGTATTGATGAAGTTTAATTTATTGCCCAGTTTTTCTGGGCACAATACACTGTATACATTATTGAAGGCCAGCTGAAAGCTCACTGTCCTCCATTTTCTTTTGCCAACTCCTACGGTATTTCTACTACCCTTCCCTTGTGCCTTTCCTAGCAATTTTTGGCCATATGGCCCTACTTTCCACATATATAGCATATTTTATCTTCTCCTCTTCCCCTATCTATATCTATTGTGTTTGGATCTCTCCTTGGACCTGTTTGAGCTTCTCCTCTGTTTCCCTCCATTCTCTACATTATTTGTCTCCCTTTTCCCCTATATGATCCTCTCCCTCTTGGTTGTGCATTTCCCCCTGGGCATGCCACATTCCTCTCCAACACACTCTCCTCTGCCTTTGGTTTCTGTCTAGTCTTACCACTCTTTCTTGCCACTCTCCAATGGTGGTTGGTGGTTCCTCTGCTTTGGCCAACTTCCTCCTAATGGCCCTGTTCAGTCCTCTTTTAAACTCTTCAATAAGGGGTCTTCCCTCATAGCTGCTCCCTTTGGTGACCTTTTTGAATTCCTGTACATACTTGTCATAGGTCCTCCCTCCCTGTTCAATTGTCCTCAACTGCTCTATTTTTCTTTCTTCCTCTGATATCTCCCCAAAGTTATTCCTTATCTTTGCAAATAACTGCTCTGCCGATTCCACTTCTAACTCTCCCTTTGCCAATTCATCCAACAAATTATCCTTCCATGCCTCTGCTATTCCCTCCTGTACATACAATAATATCCAGGCTACCTGGGTTGCCGCCACCTCCTCCATCATCTTCATTTTGATATATAGTTGAGCTGTATTCACAAATGCACTCACCTCCTCTATTCTTCCACTAAAGACTTGAGGTCTTGTGACCTCCACTCTGCTCCCTTGCTGCTGGAGGAGCATAGTATTAATCTGCTACTGCAGGATTGTGATCATGGTAAGGAGTTGCTTCTCTCTGGTTTGGTGGGAGGCAGACACTGAGGGAAGTTTTCCCTGTTGTTGTTGTTGGGACATGTTGTATGGTGGTGGTGATGGTGATGGTGATGATTTGAATTCTGATGTTGCGGATAATTCTTGATCCAGGGTTTCTTACTAAGGCTACATCCAATAGGGCGCAAAATCTTTACCTGTCTAGACTCCTACTGCCTTACTGACTACTGCTCTAATCAAATTGGTATGCAATTGCCCCTAAGAAGAGGACTCCTAAACTAAGTGGCTTCCTAAGGAATAACCACCAATCTCCTGCATACACCGCCCACAATAGAGCATAGCACCAAGTTTGTATAGTGAAAGTTGTAAAGAACAATGCCCAATAACAAGGTCAGAACTTGAACAGGGTACTTGGACTTAGTACCAAGTTTCCTCCCTCAGTCCCTAACTGACTGAGAAGTCCTCTTTACAGCTAGGGCCCACTATCCAAAATGCTTGTGAGCACTGTACCCACTAGCGAGGAAAATAAGAGAGTAAGTGGTGGTAAGGTCGCGAGGTACGAGGTCACTGTTAGGTATTGAGTTCTTATGTTATTGATAGACAGTGAATGTCCTTAGTGATCACCCTAGATGGATGTTCAAGAAAAACTCAATAGAGTTCTTCATTGGATTGCAGCCTTATTTATACTACTACTATAGTGGCTGTACTCTAAAGCCCCATGATCATATGTTCTTTCCAGAATGTTCCATGACCATCTGACCTTGTCATGTGATTTGACTTGCTAAGTTCCCATGCTATTTATATCTTGTTCCTTTTCCTGTTTGGGGCTCTTATAACACTTTATTGAGAACAAAGCTGGGAAAATAATAGGGAAGGAAACTATAATAACTAGGTTGATAGTTAGCAAAGCAACTAAGCTCTAAATGGTGGATAATTAATTAATAATAAGAGAAATAGGAAGTAATAACTTATTGATTTTACAGGGATATAACAGATTTAGACTTTTTTGTGTTTCTTTCATACTATCAGGGAACAGAGGATTAAGAATAATTACTGGTTTATCATCTAAAGTTTGGAGCTAAGGGAAATACTACTCATACCACTGAATAAAACCATATACTTATATAATATTCTTAGTAATTGTTGTAAACTCCACAAGGGATTTCAGAAAGGGATTTTAGAGAATTATTGGTTGCTTTCATTGAGAACAAAATTAAGGGAAAATCAATTACAGGAGAAACTACTTATATACTTTGGCTACTAGTCTGGAAAACTGGAAGCAAATACAGTAGCTCAAGAAAAGTGTCCCAATGAGTGACTACTTTGTTTAATTTATTGTGAACCAAGTCCTTATCCAAAAGCTATGAGTAATGGGTCATTTTAAAGTCAAGATAAGGTAGTATTAGTGGTATATCTCTTCGGAATTATGTCCTTGTTCAGTGTTGTGTTATGAATCAAACATTACAAAAGTCCAAAACATTGGGACAGTCTTTTGAGCTACTGTAAGCTCAGCAGTGATAGCCTGGACAAGAGACTCACAAAGAGGGAAGGGAGTGGACTCAAAGAGGGTGCTAATACAGTGCTGGAGGGCAAAACAATGCTGAGAGAGATGGAATGAGCTCCATGATGATGAGATAAAGAATTTACACTCAAGTTTTGACAATATTCTATTACAATGTCATCACTGCAATTCTCCACAGACCTCACCACCTTGGTCAAAATACATAGGAGCAATATTCTCACTCTGACTTAGCAGTAAGGATTTTTTGCGGACAGAAGAGAAAAATACCACAAAACTAGATACTGTCCCCTTTCATACATAGGTCAGGGTCAAAGAAAATAGGCCACCCCCCTTATCTTTCCAATGGCACAGACTTTCCCAAAATTACCTTTGTATCTTACACATAAACCTGAGAAGTATAGACATGCATTCACGACATTTTTTTCACAAAAGCTTTTTTGCGTGACTTGGCTTGATGCGAAGATTAGGAGCCCCAAAACGACTAGATCTCGGCTATCGCATGTGCATATGCATACAAAGAAAGAAACTTGGCATTTCCCTGGTACATGTCCATAAACCCCTCGCTACTGCAATTCTTTCTTTTGACATGACTCCTCCAAGTTTAAGATATCAAATAGATTACATCTTAATCAGCGGGACACGGATGCTAAGACCATAAAGCGTCCGCCATAGTCAAAACGTCACACATCTCCTTCACATCATGTACTCGAGCCATCATCACCCCCTGCTGAACCGCACAAGCAACAGCAGACGCAGTGGCCCAAGCTCTTTCCTTCGGTATCGGTAAAGTGTCACGTCCCTTTCCTGCTTCTAATAAAATGGAGCCTATAAAGGATTTTCGAGAGGTGCCAATTAATGTCGGAAAGCCAGCCAAAGGATTTCTCCTCCTAGTATTTCCTGCATTGAAATATAAATATCAGAATACGGGATGTATATACACGAGTATATACAACATTGTATTTACCTTGTCCAATCTCTGTGTTTTCTACCACTTTACTCCCATTCCGAAGAAGCTCTAAGTTATCGGTCACTGTCTTGCTGAACCCAATACCCGGATCAACGATGACGAGCCATCGGCGCAATCCACCTTTGCCCTTGACAATGCGTTCTACTTTATCTCCAAGTTCAGTACGAACGCCCTCCACTACCGCAGCGGTGCCATTTTTTTCAGCATATGTGTACGAAGAATAACATTTGCCCTGACCCGCATCACCTCGGGAGTGCATCAATACAACCGGAGTTGCATATTTCCTCCCGAGCTGTTTCATTTTTTCCATGAGAGAGAGCGCCTCTTCGTCCTGTTGCCATGATCCAGGAAGAGACTTTGACCCAGTAAACGCGTATACATCATTGATAACGTTAGCTCCTGCCAAAATCGCAGCTTCCGCGACTTCCCAGCGGAAGGTATCAACGCTAATTGGTATCATACGAGTCGCTTCGTTAGCGCGTATGGCCCCGACAACAGGGGAGATACGCTCAGTTTCTTCGTTCACACTGACAAAAACAGCTCCAGGCCGCGTGGAATAGCCACCGATGTCTATGATATCCGCACCTGCGGCAACCGACTCTTCCACGTAAGATAGTGCAGTACAAAGTGTGCTATGTTCTGAACCGTCCGAAAAGGAATCGGGCGTAACGTTGAGAGTTGCCATCATTTTTGTCTTCGGTTGAGAGTTAGATCTGAATGTTAGATTTTGAGGCGACGAATAGACCCAGTAAGTGAGAGTCGATGAAGGTTTGGCCTCGTCCATATCTGCAGACGAAGGCATAAATGGAAGATTGGGCAAGGGGAGGACTTTAAGCATCGTGGCGTCTAGTTGTGTTCGTATGACCTTGTTGAGCAAGTATGAAACAGACCTTCCGAGGCCAGGATGAATATAATTGGGTATTATGCTAATTGGGGAGTCTAGCATCAAAGAACGCCTCAGCAGGATAACTCAGTTCCACTTACTCATTGACAGGCCTTAACACAAACTCGCGCTCCTGAAGACGCGGATGCGGAACTATAAGTTCGCCTATCAGGTTTTCTGAAGAAGCAGGATTTGAGATAGCTGGCGTATGAAGGATTATATCGTCATAAAAGATGATATCAATGTCAACAACTCGAGGACCATTTCGTATCGTTGGCACCCTTCCTACTGCATGTTCAATCGCCTTGAGTAATTTGAGGAGCTGCAGTGGTTCGAGGTTTGTTTCTATCTTGTGAAAACTGTCAGTGATGGTCAAGGCAAGCGACACGAATATCAAATTACCATGCAAGCACCGTTGATGAAGGCAGGTTGGTCAGTGACATACATAGGTGCCGTTTCATAGAGGAAGCTCGTATCCACAATGGTCACACATGGTGATTCTATGAGACCTGCCTCTGAAGTAAACCGACTTGGTTCTTCGAGCAAACGAAGAGCATATTCAATATTATAAAATCTATCTGCGAGGTTCGAGCCAAGCGCAAGTACGGCCGCATGTGGACCTGGTCGTTGAAAGGGTAGGAAATCGTTATATGTCCGGGTTATCTCGATTTCGGGAGCGGCCGCGTACACGAGAGCGCAAGGTTTGGCAGCTTTGATTGTAACGAATGGCTTTAGTTCGGGATGAAATGCCGTCGAAAGACAATGCAGTGTTTCCTTAGCGATGAAACTCGTGAGGGACTCCAATGTCCGGTATGAGCATTGTCTCATTCCCTAAATCATATGATTCTATGTGTGGCAAACTCCAGAGAATTCCACGCACTTTCCAGAGGGATCTAGTCAGACTCCTATAGTCTAGGGTGACTTGATCAAGGGGAAAGTTGGATGTTTCGATGGAAATATTGACCACGACCTCCTGCTCCTCGACACGCTCGACGTCGTTAACCCCAATTATGGTGGGGCAGGTGAAATCGGTCACAAAATGGCGCGTTCTAGAGACCATCCATCCCCCCTGTTCTCGAACAGACCGAACCTCCAGTCCCACGTTTTTACAATGAAGCGGTCCTCTTAATTGGACGATTTTGATGCTGATATCGGCAGCTGTCACATCTATCAGTGCTCTTTGAACCACCGTCAATGCACAAGACATGACATCTTCTAATGACCGGTATGATTGATCCGATTTTTCGAGTACTAATCCCAGTTCCCTGGAAATGCTAGAATAATTGAGACTGAGATCGAGGTTGTCGGTAACACTGCATGGAGCAACGTCATATGATATTTGAACAGAGACAGCAATGGGCTGTAGAATTCCTCGTTCATTTTTCGGAGGCCACTGTGATCCAGAGCTTAGACAGACGTTCAGCAGACGGTCCTTGACACGGATGCTATCTTGAGTATTCATGTAAGAAGAAAATTTGATCTTTGTTTCCTCCCACGATCATTACTACGAGATACTAGGGCATGTCAGTTGTCAGCTCAGCACTGCACTAGGCTCACTGCAGCATTCCAGCAGATGGCATACTGACTGGAATAGACACTTTTCAAAGATTTACATTTTCTACTCCATTGATATCAAATAAGAAATCGGGTAGGAATGAGAGATCAGCCACTTCAGGTCAGTCGCTCTTCAAAAATGTTACATTGTCAGTACCTCACGATATTGTTGATTTTATCTATGGATAGGTCTTCATGTTATAGGTATCTAACTTTGAGTAAAGATGGGAGCAAGGGGAATTTTAGAAGCAATTTTGCCTGAGTCTGAATTAGTAGCCTACGAGTTGAGTCGCTGCAAGGACTCCATTACGATTCCTATACCCATTTGAACCATCTCAATATCCTCGGGGTGCACTCGCTGAAGTAGCCATCCCAATTTATCCGGATGCCAACGCAAAAATGAGCTTCGTATCCTTTCCTTCTTCGTGCAAGAGACATTCCGAACAGTCAGACTTTCCATTAAAAATTCTTCAACACGTTTGACTGTGAGGTCTCGTATCTGGAACTCCCGTTCACCAACTCCTTTTAGAGGCCATGGTATATCGTCAAATCTGAGGGATATGGTATCTTCTCTGAGTTTGGTTGGCATGTTGACCCAAGCTTGGTCGTATGAATCCCAATGTTGTAATATTTGTGCTTCAAGTTTTTTCAACTTGAGCTCTTTTCGAATGGCGTTCATACGCGGCTTGTCTGTCTGTCCATGTGTATCTGTAAGAACGCCACCTGTTGAAACCCAGAATTCCTCTGCTTTTCGTGCTTCTGCCGCGATGGACGCGAGGGTGAATCGCATTTGTTGCTCCAGACGTCCGTTATAATATTTTCCCTTGGGTGCCGGTTCATCATTGGAGAATGTCGGGATCGTGTGATCATTTTCGTCCGGAAATAAATGGTCTAATTCAGGAGGTATGCCAGACTGCGAGAAGAAAAAGAATTTGAAAGGAGGCATCCGCCGTGTTGGGCCAGCAGTTGAGGTCCGTGGGGGATCATTAGCAGAAAGAGACATTCAGTGTTCAGTCTGTTCATTTGCATGATCATCTGGATATAATTGGAGATGAACGGTACTGACCGGCGTCACAAGTCTACGTTTGGGTTATGTCGAGCAAGGTGTGAGGTATTGGAGAAGTAAACAGTCTCACGTGCATCTTCCAAGGCACGGTGATGGCGGAACAAGAAAAGCATGTTGCAATGTATAATGTCTCAATGGTGATTATAGACAATCCCAGGCTAACACTACCGTCCGAGCGCTGCGAAACTCAGTTTTGGCTCTCATCGGAATGGCATTATCCCATCCTAAAGAGTCCTCTACTGATTTGTTTTCTGGTGAGAAATAGTACCTCAGTGCGGGAATTTGAAATACTGATAAAAGAAACGAGAGTGTGTGGGTGGTGACGAGCATGTTGCCGACTATCGCTTGCCTCGGGTCAAAAATAATTTCGTTTTTAGTGGAGTCATTCGGAGAGGATCTAATGATACAGTCCGTTCGGTCAGGACCTGAGTCACTGCCGGTGGCGGTGCAGCATAGTATAATAAAACATCGTAAACTCATTTCCTTGCTGCCATCCTTGTATGGAATCCTCTGCCCCCGGAAGCTCAACCGATATTCTACCAACGGCCGCTCAGCCAAACCAGAACGCACGACCTCGACAAAATAAACCAAAATGGCGTCGAAAGCCTCCCAAACGTGAAACTGATGTTGTTATCTCGAACCCAGTGAATTCCCACTCGCAAAGTGGCCATAGTTCACCAGTGGCTACGGAAGATATGGGTAGTCAGATAGCTGCAAACTTTATTAGACGCCATCACTACCGTCCTTCTCAGGCGCGGAGGTCTGCACCTGAAGGCCAACCAAGTGTTCAAGGCTCTTCAGCCGATCATCCACCTCATGTTGGTCCCTCATCTAGTGGTCATGGTCAACACCAGCGGTATCGGCCTCAAAAGCCGTACAATATCACATCTCCAGGAACCAATGACCCGCAGCAACCGACTGTTTCTAAACAGAGTACTGGTCTGCATGGGGGGAGCAAGCGTCGAGCAAAGTTCCATGGAAATGGAAAGCTGACAGATAAGGACGGTCCCTCCAACACAACTTCACCGTCTAAGCCAGCGGATAAATATAATGTCAAAATGGAGAGACCAGCCGTTGATGACCTTACTTCTCGTTTAATCCAAGAACTCAGTTCCCCTCCCTATCCCGACTGTCCAATATGCTTCTCGTCAGTTCACCGCGAGCAACCTGTCTGGTCTTGTTCTCCAATAATTCCTACTATCCTTCCTCACGATGCCGAGGGGCCACCCCAGTACTGTTGGACGACATTTCATCTAAAATGCATCCGGTCGTGGGCGTCAAAGAGCGTTAAAGACATCGAGGATGCATGGAGAGCCCGCGGAGAGGAAGGGAGAATTGGTGATTGGCGATGTCCTGGATGCCAAGGGAAACGTGAGGATATACCAAAGATGTATAGGTGAGCCATTCCGTGCGTCTCTTGGTGAAGCTCAACTTTGGAGCTCACGGAATCCGTAGGTGCTTTTGTGGATCAACCCCAGACCCTCAGCCTCCTCGTTTATCAACTCCTCATTCTTGCGGTGGACCATGTTCCCGCATACGTGAAAGTGGCTGTGGCCATCCATGTCCTCTTTCTTGCCACCCAGGTCCTTGTCCTCCCTGTCAAATCACTACTAAGCTCCCTTGTTATTGTCCTCGCCAGTCCATAATCGCATTCCGGTGTGGGCTTGATCGAGACAGAGGAATGGACAAGAATATGTCCTGCGGGAATATTTGCAGCAGAACCCTGCCTTGCGGTAAACATACCTGTCAGAAGGTATGCCACGCAGGTGGATGCGGCGACTGTCCAATCCGCGAGGCTGCGCGATGTTGGTGTGGCAAATCAGAAAAAGAGCTTGCATGTGGTGAAGGAGAAGCCCAAGAATCTTTCATAGAAGGAGAGGTTGCTTGGGTTGGACGATATCCATGTGATCAAATTTGTGAAAGGTACGCTCGTTTCATTACTATATTCCATTTTTTCTTATGTTCTTTAGAGAATTTGATTGTGGTGTTCACAAATGTCAAAAACGATGTCATCCGCCCTCACGCCATCCAGCTCCCTGTCCCCAATCTCCAGCCCAAGTGACACACTGTCCTTGTGGGAAGTCCTCCATCGCGCCTTCGCCCAATTCCGACCTTGCCAATTACACATTTCCAGCTCGAGCGAGCTGTACATCACCTATACCGACATGTAACAATGTTTGCGACAAACCTCACGTTCAGTGTGGACATCCTTGTAGGATACTGTGCCATACTGGTCCTTGTCCCCCGTGTTCTGTGGAACTGACACGTCCCTGTCGGTGCGGTTTTTCGACAAAGAGCATTCTATGTTGTGAACTTTTGAAGGAGGGAACCGCCGAAGAGGTAGAAATATTGTGTAATAGGCCTTGCATGGCGCTTCGTGCATGTGGGCGGCACGAATGCCGTCGACCTTGTTGTCCCTTGGCGTCCCTCGCATCTATCGGAGGGAAGAAAGGAAAGAAGCGAGGATTGGAAGAACGCGTATCTGGAATTGGCGAGGAGAGAGGAGGATGGCATGAATGTGACCTTGTTTGCAGAAAAATGCTTTCATGTGGCAATCATCGGTGCGAAGAGAGAGACCATAAAGGTGCATGCCCACCGTGTTTGCGGAGTTCTTTCGAAGAGGTATGATCCTATCTTCTGTTTTTTTTTCCAGACTATCCTCATTTGTTTGTCAGATGGTGTGCTTCTGCGGACGAACGGTTTATGATCCGCCCATTCCGTGCGGCACCATGATGCACTGCTCTTATCCCTGCTCACGCCCACCTCCACCTTGTGGTCACCCTCACACTCCGCATGGTTGTCATGAGGATCCTTTACTTTGTCCTCCATGTGTGCATCTGACCACGAAACAATGTGCATGTGGAAAGAAAGCAATGCGAAACATTCGATGCTCTCTTGATAACGAGAAAATTTCATGTGGAACTATATGCGGGAAACTCATGGACTGTGGGTATCACCGCTGCAAAAGATCTTGTCACCCAGGTGAATGTGGAAAGTGCACGGCAACATGTGGAAAGTTACGAAAGTCTTGGTATGTATCGATACGAAATTGTGAAGGATTAACTTTTAATATGGCTGTAGTTTACCGGACCATCACCTTTGCTCGCTGCCCTGTCATGCACCTTCAAGTTGTTTTGAAAATGAACCATGCCAAGCACTTGTCACCATAACATGTTCCTGTGGACAAATTAAACAAGCTATTCATTGTGGCCGTTCCTCTTCCAATCTTAGCCCGGATCGTCCCAATCTAAAATGCTCAAGTGAATGTGCTGTGGAGAAGCGCAATGCACAGCTTGCTGACGCACTGGGACTTAATTCCGCGAAGGGTATCACTGGGTCCGGCTCGGCTGGATACGCGAGTCTAGTCAATACTGTCAGCTATACAGACGAGTTGACCCGACTCGCTAGGGTCCATACGAAGTTTCTGAATACGGTAGAACAGACTTTGGCGGAGTTTGTGTCGTCTCAGAAGAAGTCCCAAGTTTTGCCTCAAATGCCTCCTGATCGAAGGAAATTTGTGCATGATGTGCGTTGTCTTTTTCCCCTTCGTTTACCGCATGCTAATAATGAATCTTCTGCTCAGCTAACTGCGTATTATAGAATTGATACTCAGATGGTTGATCAAGAGCCACATAGGAGTGTCCAGCTTATCAGGCGCATTGATACTCGGCTTCCTTCTCCACTCCTTTCTGCGGTCATCCGACGACCTTCGACTTCACCTGGGTTAGGAAAATCAGGCAACTTGCGGAGTATGCGTTCTTCTTTAACTACGACAGGATCCAGCAGTTTGTCTTCGGGACCTGTCACAAAACCATCACTTGGGCCTAGGATCTCTGCTCTGAACCCAAATGAGAATACGTCTAGTCCGTCGGCTGTGGTTCCTAGACTAACGGGCTTGGGAAGCGTTTCGCGATTTCAGTCTGCTGATGTTCCTGCAAGACCAGGGTTTGCGTTGGTTGAACAGAATAGAATGATGGTCGAGGCTTCTGCATTGGATGAACCTGTTCCAGAGAATTGGGAGGATGATGTTTAGTGGGGGTTATCAGTTTGGAAAACCGGAGTTTTAAATTCCTAAAGAAAAAGCTGATGGATGATTGTTCCAATTCATTTTGTCTGTGGACGAGCGTCTGGAGATTGACCATGATTTGTTTAGCCGAAAACGTGGTCTATCACGCAGTGAAAGCGTTGCAGGTCATTTTTGTACCGTTTATACTGCTCGAGGAGAATACAGAGCGATGCTGTCTCCTGTTCTTTGTTACCTAGATACTTCAGGTAAGGTAGATGCTATGTCATCGAATGATAAGCCGGCGTGGCTGTACCTAAACTCCTATCAATTGTTGATGAACTCTCGGCAACCGAATACATCCTTATTTACATCCCTCTGACAACCTAGTCTGGCCGGAACGTTAGATAACCATGTGATTGTGAATCACTGATGATGACCTACTAACTTCATATAAGTAGGTCTCTCAATGTCTCAATGTCTCAATTCCCGCTAAACCATGTCGGAGACAGTCATTCGTGAGGTATATATAATCCTCTCCCAACCTTTCAGCGCTCTTGATACCCTCCTCTAGGTTACGCGAAATGTGTGGACTTTTTCGAGGCACGACTGAGCTAGCTTTTTTTCCATCGCTCGACGTAGCTCACCAACTGCCCTAGACCCTTTGCCAGATTCGGCCTCATTCCCTTTGGTGGGAGATCTACCGCAATAAAGATGAAAGATGGAGGCGTCTGGCTTTTGGCTTCCACCCCGCTGGACGAAGAAACCAAGACCACACTTGACAATTTGGGGCCCGTTCGGTCAGCTTTTGTGTCATGTTAACTCAAGCTGTTCCAGTAAACTGACCTTATTCACATCACAAATCTAGCTTTATCATGGGGGCCGATGCCGTACATCATCTATTTCTTGGTACCGCCTTTCTATAAATACTAGTTGCTTTCTTCTGACTTCCGCATATAGCACAGTACAAGAAAGAGTATCCTTCTGCTAAAGTGATTGCTCCAGAAGCTGCACGTGCCCGCTTAGAGGATAAATCACTCCAGTTCGACGGGGGTTAGTGTTACGACGACAATATAACAAGCTTTTGTCTCACACCACCTACTAGCTTGGGGGCGGGATCCACCAGGAACCAAGTATGGTTTCGAAGATGATGTGAACATTGTTTCAATTCGTTAACCCATCTCAAGGATTGCTGACCGTTCATCAGATCAAAAGCTGGTGAGTGGGCTTCTATATCCCCAAAAAATAAACATCAGTGACACATTTTGGTTTAGCTACTTCGATGGATACAGGAATAAGGATGTTGCTTTCTTCCACAAAGAGTCCAAGACTCTCATCCAGGCTGACCTCCTTTTCAACCTTCCTTGCAATGAACAGGCAAGCGTCGAGTCTTATCTTGGGTGATCCTTATTGACTTTAAGTTACAGTACTCGAAATCAAAAGAAAGCGGAAAGTCATTTTTCAACCTCCACCCTTGGACTTTGCTTCACCGATATTTTGTATGGAATATGGGTGTTGATACAGAGTGAGACCCTCTCACATAAGATATTTTCTTGCTCTGATTACGTCCAACATAGGGCGATGAAACAAGATGCAAGAACAGTTGCCTCGTGGGATTTTGAACGCATCATTCCTTGTCATGGGGTAGGTGCTAGTTTTGTTTACCCTTGGTTAAAAGCTCACCATTTTCAGGATGTTATTGAAGGAAAGGGGAAGGATGCCTGGATGGATGTGTACAAATTCTACCTGTAGAACCCGGCCGAAGACGCGTCAGAACCTATAATTTATTTTTTGACTCGATGACGTAGTCGAAACATGTGAATATGCGACCGCCTGAAAGAGATCAGTGTACCAGATATTCATTTTTCGCCACCTGTTACTCCGAGTGTCATCAAGCATAAGGGGTGATTTGACTTGACTCTTTGGCTAATTGATACACTCTTCTATGATTGTCATTCGCCCTTATAAATCTTGGACACCTCTAAATATGATTGAACATGTCTACGGGTCGGAAGTAATGCCTTTTGTAGCACTTGTTGCGGAATAGAAGTTCAGAGTCCAAAAAAACCTCGTGACCATGAAATTTTGGTTGGAGTGCTGAAACGTGCTGTGTCATGTTTTTGATAGAGATTACGTAGAGAAGATGCCTTACGAGCTGAAACCAATTTACTTTATAATCATATGATCATCTTAGTAACCAAGGCCTTAGGAATAATGGAAAGCAAAGGAGGTATAAGTAAGACAGGCTTCGTCGGCATGAAACCGGTTTCTGTTTTGAATAAACATGGTTTACTGGCCGCCTTTTGGGACGGCCATATGAAAACTCTGGTGAAATTTGATTGCTCTTACTGCAGACGAGGTGCAAAGTTAACGATTTCCGACTTGATTTCTACTTCTGTTCATAGCGGTTGTATCGCGTTGTTCTTGAGAGCCAAGCCCCATCTACATTTCCACCGTCTTTCCTACACATTTCTTTCCTGTATCTCACTAAGAAGGTGGCGATCACTCATCAACTAATCGCATGAGGATTGTATCAAAGTAACCGGCTCAGAAATCACACTCTGAGAGTCCACGCGCCGAAAAAAAAATGATGCACGCTCATGTTAAGGGGACACTTAAATATAGCCCACTATCAGTTCTCTTCGGTGTTTGGAGACAGCAGTATAGTTGGCAGGACGTGGATTAGATTGAATAGTGAATAGGGACAAAGAATGTGAGAGGTATGAAACATACAGCATATCGTATAAATGGAAAATCAAAATGAATGAAGTATAGCTCAGCTAACAAGGTGCTGCAATTGGAGGCCTGCCTAAAAGAATAAGAAGAATGAAATTAATGACAAAAAGAAGGAAAAGATATCGAAAGAGGAAACATTTTGAAAGCGTCGTCGACCGACACATTCCAGAGATTGCATAACGCGAACCGAGCCTTCTCGTGATCCCACCCGTTTTGTGCCATAAACTGGAGGCCTCGAGCGAGCGCCTGGAATCGTTGGGCTGCAGTGTATCTTGAGGCATTAGACCTGATTGCTTGGGCCCCTGGGTTGGATCGAACGAGCTGTCTCATCCGTACCTGCGCCATTTTGTACTGTTGGCCAAGTTCCCTCATCTTCTTCTCCAGGTTTCTTATCTCCTGGACCCCTGCATGAGCCGCATTCTCTTCCATCGCCATGTTTGTATCGTATTTCCAATACGCAG
>Ga0154001_1000278_pt1 | contig 16388 bp, 10 predicted proteins | sample TSNJ085MetaG_FD_104699 | JGI IMG/M metagenome (GOLD analysis project Ga0154001, IMG submission 104699) | Attine ant fungus gardens microbial communities from New Jersey, USA - TSNJ085 MetaG | ecosystem: Host-associated > Fungi > Mycelium > Unclassified | place: USA: New Jersey, Wharton State...
TCACTCTTGTTGCGCGGATGCTCCTTCAGGCCCGACGGGCAGCAGTGCGAATACGTCACGGGCTTCTTCGAGCAGGCGATCGCATCGGACGAAGTCTTGCCGCCCACGTGCGAGAGATCGACCATGATGCCCACGCGGTTCATCTCCTGGATCACTTCGCGCCCGTAGCCCGAGAGGCCGCCGTCCGGCTCGTAGCAGCCGGTGCCGACGAGGTTCTGGGTGTTGTAGCAAAGCTGCACGACGTTCACGCCGAGTTCCTTGAAGACCTCGATATAGCCGAGGTTGTCCTCGAAGGCGTACGAGTTCTGGAAGCCGAAGATGATGCCGGTTTTATTCTCTTTCCTGGCGCGCAGGATGTCGTCGGTCGTGCGCACGAGCGTGAGGATTTCGCCGTACTCGCGGATCTGCTGCTTCATTTCCGCGATGTTGTCGATGGTCTTCTGGAAGTCGTCCCACACGGAGACCGTGCAGTTCACGGCGGTGACGCCGCCCTTGCGCATGTCTTCGAACACCGAGCGTTCGAATTTCGAAATGTTCAGACCGTCGATGATGATGCTCGAATCGTGAAGAGTACTCATTGCCTAAATCCGTTCAGGTTTGCAGGTCAGCGTCAGAAGCAGGTCAAAAGCAGGTCAAAAGCGGGTCGGAAGCGCACCGAACGCGCTCAGACGGGCCGTTTGACGGCGTGCTTCACGGACGCCGCGTCGTTGTCGTGCGTCGTGCCGGCTTCCTCGAGTGCGGTGGTGGAAGTCTCTCGCAGCGAGAGGCCGCCGAGCATGGCGAAAATGGATACGGCGATCAGGTAATAGGCCGGCGAGAGGTTCGTTCCCGTCACGGAGATGAGCCAGGTCGCGACGAGCGGCGCGGTGCCGCCGAAAATCGTGTACGCGAGGTTATAAGTAATGGCCGATGCCGTATAGCGCGTTTGCGTGGGGAACACTTCCGACAGAAGCGGCGCAGTGACCACGCCCGAGAGAACGGCACCCACGGCAAGCAGCGCGACGCCGAGCAGCGACGGGGACAAGCTGCCGGAGCCGCCTAGCGTGAAGGCGGGATAAACCGACACGATGATGAACACGCAGGTGCTGGCAATCGTCGCGCGCCGGCCGACCCGATCGGAGAAGAGCCCGGCGAGCGGGCACAATGCCGCGGCGAAGAACAGCGCAAGAACGGTCACGAGGAGAGAGCTTCCGCGAGACAGATGCCCGGCGACCTGGAGATACGTGGCGAAATAGGTTGTGAACGTATAGAAGGAGAGCGCCGTCACCGAGATGAACGCGCCGAGCTTCAGTATGTTTCCGGACTGCGAACGCATGGTTTCCACCAAGGGGGCGTGTGCGACTTTCTTCTTGCCTTCGAGTGCCTTGAAAGCCGGCGTCTCATGCAGATTCATGCGCAGATACACGCCGATAAGACCGACCGGCGCCGCGACCAGAAACGGAATGCGCCAGCCCCAGTCGACCATCGTCGCGGACGACAGCGAGGATTCGAGCACGTAAGTCACCACGGCCGCGCACGCGAACGAAGAAAAGGTCGAGACCGGCACGAAGCTGCCGAAGAAGGCACGCCGGCGGCGGGGCGCATGCTCCATCACATACGCGCACGCTCCCGCGTATTCGCCACCAGCGGAAAACCCCTGTACGCAGCGAATGATCGTGAGCAGCAGCGGCGCCCAGTAGCCGATACGGGCATAAGTCGGGAGCAGGCCGATCAGCGTCGTGGCACCGGCCATCATCAGGATGGTGAGGGCGAGCGTTCGCTTGCGGCCGAACCGGTCGCCGATGACCCCGAAAAACAGGCCGCCGAGCGGACGCAGCGCGAAGGCGACCGCAAAGACCGCAAATGTCTTGAGAAGCCCGACCGTGGGATCGCTGCCGGGAAAGAATTCGCGAGTGAGGATGGTCGCGAGGAATCCGTACGCGGCGAAATCGAACCACTCGACGAAATTACCTATTGAAGCCGCCGCGATGACGCGTCTGAGCGTCCTGGTATCGACCTCTTGGGTTGCTTGATTCGACATCGTTTCCTATCCCTCTCAATGGCCGGTTTCGGACCGGGTTGAAAGCAGGGTAGGTGCACAAATTACCTAGGTCTACAGGTATCGGTTACCTAGGTAATCGATACCTTGAGCAGACGTTACCGTGTCGAACAGAACCCTTATTCGGCGCTTTTGCGTTCAGCCTGTTCATGTATCGCCGCAATCAGCGCCAGCAGTTGCTCTGCGGCAAATGGCTTGGGCAGCGAGGCGCAGTCGAAGCCGAGTTCTTCGGGAGCGGGGGCTTCCTGGCCGGACGCAAAAACTATTCTGATGTCCGCATGCTGCCCGAGCGCAGCGCGGGCGAGTTCAATGCCGGACATGCCGGGAAGCATGATGTCGGTGAGAAGCACGTCCGCTTTTCGCGTCGCCAATAGCCGCATTGCCGCTTCGGCGTCGGCGGCCTGTTGCACGTCATAGCCCATGCCGGCCAGCAACTCGCTGACGGCTTCGCGAGAAGCGTCGTCGTCGTCCACGATGAGAATGGAGAAGCCGGCTGGCGCAGGCGCCACGTTCGATGGCGTTTGTCCCGCAGAGAGGGGCGCCGTTGCCGTACCGGCGTTCGGGGCAGGGGACGGACCCAGCAGACGGCGGATCTTCGAGGCAAGCTGTTCCCGGCTGTAGGGCTTGCTCAGCAGATGCACGCCCGGGTCGAGCCGGCCGCCATGCACGATGGCATTCTGCGTATATCCCGAAGTGAAAAGGATCTTCATGTTCGGTAGAAACTGGGCCGCGAGCTTGACGAGTTCGGTACTGCGCATCGTGCCGGGCATCACCACGTCCGTAAACATCAGGTCGACGTGGATGCCGCTTTCCACGATCACCAGCGCGCTTTGCGCATCGTCTGCTTTCAGTACCGTATAGCCCAGTTGCCTGAGCGTTTCCACGACCGTTGCCTGCACGCGCCTGTCGTCCTCGACGACGAGAATGGTTTCCGAGCCTCCGGCGAGAACGATCGGGTGTACGGGTTCGCGCTCGGCGGCCTTATCCATCGAACGGGGCAGATAGATCTTCACGGTGGTCCCGTGTCCGGGCTCGCTGTAAATCCGGATATGGCCGCCGCTCTGCTTGACGAAGCCATACGCCATGCTTAAGCCCAGCCCCGTGCCTTTCCCTTCGCGCTTGGTCGTAAAGAACGGCTCGAAGGCGCGTTCCACGACATCGGGGGGCATGCCCGTTCCGGTGTCGGTAATGGCGAGCAGGACGTATTGTCCTTCGCGAACGTCCGCGGCAAGGGCGCTATAGTGGTCGTCGAGCATGGCGTTCGACAGTTCGAGCGTCAGCTTGCCGCCTTCCGGCATCGCGTCCCGGGCGTTGATGGCAAGATTCAGCACCACGTTCTCGAGATGGTTCGGGTCGACCAGCGTATTCCACAGGCCGCCGGCAATGACCGTTTCCACGTTGATCAGTTCGCCTAATGCTCGCCTGAGCAGATCGTCCATGCCGCGCAGCATGGCGGCGAGGTTGACGGCGATCGGCTGCAACGCCTGGCGGCGCCCGAAGGCTAGCAGCTGCGATGCGAGCTTTGCCCCGTGTTCGACCGCCTCGATCGCTTTGCCGAGCCGCTCCCGTGTCCACCCGTCGCGGCCGTGCCGGCCTTCGAGCAGTTCCAGGTTGCCGCGCAGCACCTGCAGGACGTTGTTGAAATCGTGCGCGACCCCGCCGGTCAGCTTGCCGAGCGCTTCCATCTTCTGTGACTGAAGCAGCGCAGCGCGGGATTTTTCAAGTTCTTCGTGAGCACTCTTGCGCTCCGTCACGTCGCGGGTCACCTTGGCGAAGCCGATCAGCTTGCCGTCCTCATCGCGGATCGCGTCGATCACGACATTGGCCCAGAACCGGCTGCCGTCCTTCCTGACGCGCCATCCTTCGGTTTCGAAGCGCCCCTCGTCGGCGGCTATGGTCAGGCCGCGCTGAGGCAGTTCGCGCGCGATATCTTCAGCCGTATAGAAGCGCCTGAAATGCGTGCCGACAACTTCGCTCGCCTCATAGCCCTTGATGCGCGCGGCCCCGAGGTTCCAGTTTGTCACGAGGCCTTCGGGAGACAGCATGAAGATCGCGTAATCGGTTACGCCCTGCACCAGCAGCCTGAACCGCCGCTCGTTGTCCAGCACCGCTTCGCAGGCGAGGCGTTTTTCCGTGGTGTCCTGTACGATCTCGCCGAAACCGATGGATGTACCGTCCGCGGCATCGAGCGCCACGATGACCACCGTGGCCCAGAACCGTGTGCCGTCCTTGCGCACGCGCCAGCCTTCCGTTTCATATTGACCCTGTTCCCGCGCCGCTTGCAGGGCCGCTTGCGGGATGCCGTCGAGCTGGTCGTCCTGCGTATAAAACAGGGAAAAGTGCTGGCCGATGATCTCCTCGCAATCGTATCCCGCGATGCGCCTCGCGCCGGGGTTCCAACTGGCAACGTCGCCCTGTTCGGTGAGCCTGAAGATTGCGTACCCCGACACGCGCGCAATCAGGGCGCGTGGCCATACGGAATCGGTATCGTGGTTCGGGTTGCCATCCATCGGATCACTCGTTCGATTCACGGTACGACATGCGAAAGAGGCGAGGCGCTCACGACCGCTACCTGGAATGCGCGGGAGGCACCTGGTGCAACATGGCGCTCTCCACCTCGCCGTGCAAGTGACCTTGCGCCCACTCGAAACCGGCGCGCGTGACGATGTCCAGATCCATCTCGTCTTCCACGCCTTCGATGACGACGGTACGGGCCAATCCGGTCATGCGGTGAAGCCGTTCGAAGCCGTGGGACGTGTCTTTTGCATCCGTCAGGAACGAGGTATCCAGTTTGATGATGTCCGGCGTGCCGATGTCGATGGCGTTTTGCGTGCCATAGCGCGAACCGAAATCGTCGATCGCCACTTTGCAGCCGAGCCGGTTCAGGCAACGCGAGAACTCTTGCGCCTCGGCGGGCTTGAGCGGCGCGGTTTCGGTTATTTCGAGGACCAGCCGCCGGGCGATGTCCGGCCGACGCTTCAACCGGTCGATGATGGCGGTCCACCAGTGGGAGAGCGCGGCGCTGGCGGCGGAAATGTTGCAGCCGAGCATCAGCGTGTCATCGGCGGCCAATCGGTCGATCACCGACGACACGACGATCTGGTCGAATTCGTTCATGAGCAGTGCCCGCTCGATACTGGGGATGAAGCTGGACGGCATCATCGCGCAATGGGACTCCGGCAGAATCACTCGCGCGAGGCATTCGTCGTATAACGAACGGTCCTGCTCGCCGACGTTGAAAATCGGCTGCAGGGAAAGTGCCAGATGCCCGTGCGCCATGGCATTCAGGACCTCGGTGGCGTGTGCGAGATGCATGCGCCCTTCCGAAGCCGGAATTCTCACGACCTTCGTATGAGGTCTGCCGTCGGGACGCTCGACGGTAACGTCCAGCGCGGCAAGCGGGAGCAGGCCATGAGCAGAGGCAATATGCCTGAGCAGCATCTCGATGCAGGCATGGGTTCTCGACAGGCTCATGCTCGCCTTCAGCATCCCGGTGACGCGAATGCATCCGGCGTCCACCCGGCAGATCGTTGCCTGGTCGTCGACGATACCTCTGATACGCTCGAAAAATTCTATATCCATTGCGCGGGAAATCATTTTCTGATATCGCCGCTCGATTTCCTTGAGGTTCGTTATCCTTATGACCATATCCAGCCGCCCGTCATGGTAGTGGCAGGCCGATGGCGTACTCGAAGCGGGTTGGATCATGAATCGCCTACGGTTAGCATGCCTGAATGACTTTTTTAATGCCGCTTCGGTTTGCGCGGCTACGTGTTACCTGGGTCGATGCTGGATCTTGCTGGCCGGGTCTCCGGCCAATCAGGTAACCCCTCGTTACGCGACGTCATCGATGCTGGTATTTTTTTCAAATACTGGGCTTGTCGCGGCGCCCATTGCCGAACCTCATGCGATGCCCTCATTTTTCACGGACATCGTTCGTGTTTCACGGAATAAAAAGCGCGCGGGTGAGGTCAATCCGCGCAAAAGCACCCGGTGCGAGGGACACCGGATACGGTTAAATCGTCCTGGCAATATCGACAAACTATTTTCGATGCTCGTTTATCTGCAACCTATTCGTTTGCTCAACGTCGCGGCCGACGCTCTTCGTCCTCGCCGAAGTAAAAATGACTCAACTGCGGTTCAGCCGCTTCGTTGTATGGCCTTTAATAACCAAGGCGAACGGGATCGACAAATGGACCACCGGTTTCTCGAAAAAAATTGCTATCGACGGCGTTGCCTTGATTTTTGCGATCTATTGTCGCGATCGGTTCAGGGTTAACCACAGTCTTTCTGGGAAATTCCATGCGTTTGTCGGATTTTTAGCCCCGCTTCCCGCCATTTGTCATTTCTTAACAGTCGAAAGCCCCATATTTGCCAAAATATTTTTGTTGGTTTAATGATTGGGAACGATAATGTCATCCAGAACATAGGACTTGTCTTATTCTTGAAATATCCAGGTGGGCGCGATGGCGTGCCTTCATGGCGGTTGATCGAAACACGGGGCGAAGAAGATGGCTGGCGTACTGGACGATCTTTTACGGGGCTACGGCGATCTTCGGCGCTATCTCTCCAAACGGTTGAGCAGCGAAGACGCCGCCGATATTGCACAGGCATCGTTCGAGGTGGCGCTGCGCTATGTCGGGCAGAACGAGGTGCAGTCGCCCGCGGCGTTGATCTTTCACGTTTCGCGCAATTTGCAGATCGATGCGGCGCGCCGGAGAAAATTCTTGCCCCAGCAATTGTGCGAAGACGAGACCGGGGACGATGCGCTCGACCGACTCGGACGCACCGATGTGACTCCCGAGCGGGAATGCATCGGCCGGCAGACGCTGGATCAGGTTGTTCAGGCGCTGGATGGGCTTCCACCGCGCTGTCGCGAAGCGTTTATTCTGTGTAAACTGAATGGTCTCTCATACGAAGAAGCCGCTCACGAAATGGAAATCAGCCCGACGGTCATCAAGAAGTATCTGGTTCAGGCAATGAAGGCATGCCGTGAGGCCGCGCTATAAATACTAGATGACTGCGGGTTGCAAACCTTTGTGGTCGGCAGCATGACATGTCGCTAACCCAGGCCGAGATCGATGTAGCCGATGATCTCCTCGTTTCACTGGCATTTGGCAGTGACGAGGAGAAGTCGCGTGCTCGAACCGAACTCGACGAGTGGGCAAGCAGCGCGCCCGCGCGGCTTCAGTACGTTGCCGATCACCATGCGGCGGAACGCACCATCGACGCGCTGGCCGACGATCTGGGCCGGCTGTACCGCCGGCATGTCGACGTACCCGCTCGCGCTCGCTTGACCCCAGCCGCCCCAACCATCCCAACCGCCCCGACTCTTTCCCCGCCACGCGGGAAGGTCGCTCCGCGAGCGCCGAGGCAAAACTGGTATCGGGGCGCGGCGGCCTATGGCGCCGGTTTGCTCTTCTGTTCGGTATCCGCGCTGTGGATCGTCAATCCGGTTTTGTCGTCCGAGCATCTGCAATCGGCGATCGGAGAACATCTCGATGCCACGCTCGCGGACGGCAGCCAGGTCGTGCTCAATACCGACACGGAGTTGACCTTCGTTAACCGGCTGCGCTCCCGCGACGTGACGATGCAGCGCGGCGAGGCCTTGTTCTCGGTCGTCCACAATGCGGTGAGGCCCTTCGAGGTCGCGGCGGGCACCGCCAGCGTGCGCGATATCGGCACCCGCTTCTCGGTGCGGAAAATGTCCGACGGCGTGGATGTTGCCGTGCTCGAAGGCAACGTCGAACTGTCCGCGGCGAGCGGGATCGCGCCGGTCGCGTTGAGCGCCGGACAGGCGGCCCGCGCGGATCGCCTGGGCAGTGTCGAGATTCAGGACCAGCAGCAGTTCGAGGCGATGACAAGCTGGAAAGACAATCGCCTGCAATTCAACGGCACGCCGTTGCGGGACGTCGTCGAAGAGGTGCAGCGCTACCGGAAAACGCCGGTCGTGCTTGCGGATAGCCGGATTGGCGATTATCGCGTGACGGGGGGATTTTCCAGTACCGATCCCGATCTTCTGTTGAAGACCTTATCGCAGGTCGTCCCCGTGACTGTCGAATTTCAGAAAAACGGCACGGCGGTGATTGCATCTCGTCGCTGAATGCCGCCCCGTCGGTTATGCGGCTCGTGGGAGCAGTCGTTGCAATTCATTCAAAACGCTCAATAAAAATATGAGCGGCCGACTGACTGGTTTATTCACCCATGTCGTTTGTCTTTATTCAAGGCAGATAGGGCGCGACGCAGCGTGAATATCGTGCGGGTCAAGCGCGACGCAATGGCGTGGGGAGAATGGGGAAGGGGAAATCCGCCGATACGGAGTTCGTGTTCTACAGGCTCGCCGGCGAGAATCGGGTGTCCAACTGGGTAACCGACAGCCATCTGAAAGCGGCATTCTCCATGGGACCGCTCAAGCAGACCATGCTGGCCGGCTTCCAGTACCCGGTCAATTGGAACAGCCCGAAGTCGGCCGTGGATAGCGGCGATTACATTGGTGCGCCGTTTCCAGATCGCCCTATGGCGGAGCGTTCATCTATTTCCCGGCTGGGAAAAATGACTTCTATAACGTCTATCTGCAGGATCGACTGCAATAGATTTCTTGGATCAAATGACGATTCGGATAAGATAATTTTCAAACGGATGACTGGTCCGTTTAGCCGCGTCGTTCGCCCTTACACGCAGGCGATGTAAAACGAAGCCGCGGACGGCGTGAGCGCCGTCTAACGAAGACTCGTGTAAAAAATCACGGCCAGGCTGCGTGAGTGAGCTTCATCGATCCTAGGAGAATGTTCTCGCCGCCGCGGGCGATCCAGACCGTGGCGCCGGCGGCTTTCCCATATGATCAGGATGCCATATCGATAAATTTCGACTTGTTTGTAGTGGAATGCAGCGTCGGGCAACACGAATTTCAAGCAATAGTCGCCGTTGAAAACGGAAATGAGCCGCCGGGTGTGTGATGAATAAATTTACCAGTTACATGCAGAGGAAGACGGATCTGGAGTCCCAGATCGCGAGGGATCGCGCGCTTGTTCGAGACGAGATACTGCTTGAAATCATGAGCGCGATCGAGGAATTCAACTTCGATCGGGAGGAGCTGTTTCCAAACGGCAAGCGACGAAAAATCAAACCGCGCTATTTCGACCCTCAAAGCGGCGCGGTATGGAGTGGTCGAGGACGCGAGCCGCTCTGGCTGAAAGGCAAGGACCGGCGCGACTTCGAAGTGGAAACGGCGGGAGTGGACGATGCGCGGGAACACGACCAGCATTGAAGTGCCGTCGGCGGGTTCGGCTCGGACACCTGTGACGGTGCGTAAGAGCAGGCGCCCGTAGTCGGGTCCAGAGTGGGTGGACTCTCTGGCCACGATCGATTTCATGCGACGACTCTCTATTGGCGCGTGCCGGATCGCATCGATTGCACTGCTGCAATTCGCGGCAGTGGCGAGCGCATCGGCGTTTCCGTCCGCGGCTTCCGCGCCGGACGTGAGCGCCGTCGATGCCGCGCCCGTCCCGGCCATTTCGCTGAGCGACGCGGTTGTGCAACTCGAGCAGATGCAGGTCGAGCAGGACCGCATCAAGCAGCAGACTTCGACCGTCACCAGCGGCAAGGCACTCGACGCACTCGACGACGCCACTCAGCAACTGAGTACCGATGTCGGCAAGCTGCAAAGCGAACTCGTTCCGCAGCGCGCGCGGCTCCAGGCACAACTCGACGTGCTCGGGCCGCCGCCTGCCGCTGGCGCTGCGCTCGAAACCCCGGCCGTCGCGCAGCAGCGCGAAATCCTGAATGCGCGCAAAACACGGATCGACGCGGCGCTGAAGCAGGCCGCCGATCAGAAAACCAACCTCGCGAATCTGTCCGATCAGTTCGCGAAGCTGCATCGCAGCCTGCTTAAAAACGAACTCGTGTTCCGCTCGGGCAGCATCTTCGGCGCGCGGTTCTGGTTGCCGCTGTTTCGGCTTCCGCCGGAGGACGAGCGCAGGCTTGGTGCATTCGGCGCCGAACTGCGCGCGATGCTGCAGTCGTCCTGGGTGCCCGAACAACGCACGATCACCGTATTGCTGTTGATTGCCGCGTTCGCGATCTGGCTCGGCGGCCGCCGGCTCGTCGAGCATGCGCTCGCCTGGCTTTGCCTGAACCGCTTGCCGGCCACGCGTTTGCGCCGTAGTGCGCTGGCGTTGTCGACGGCCATTTCCACGCTATTGGCAACGGCGTTCGCCGTGCAGGTTCTTTATCTCGCGCTGGCGCGCCACAGCGAACTCACGCCGGCGATGGCCGATCTATGGGACCAGTTCGGCAAGCTGGCCGTGACCTGCGCGCTGATCGCCGGGCTCGGCCGCGCGCTGCTATGCACGAACCGCCCGAGCTGGCGGCTGCCGGCGCTTGCCGATCCGGTCGCCCTCGCGATGAAGCCGTTCGTGGGCGTGCTGGCCGCGCTGCTGCTGCTGTCGGGCGCGCTCGAATCGGTCAACCGGATCGCCGACACGAGCCTGTCGGTCACGCTGTTCGGCCGCGGCCTCGTATCGCTCGTCGTCGCGCTGACGGTCGGCACGTCGCTGCTGCGCTCGAACCGCGTGCGCAGCGCGCTCGCGGCTGCTGGCGAGTCGCCCGAGCGACGCTCGACGCTCGCCGGGCTGATCCACGCCGGCGTGACGCTGGCGACCGCCGCGGCGCTGATCGCGCTGGCCGTGGGCTATATCACGGTCGCTCGCTTCATCACTTACGAACTCGTGTGGTTCGAGATCGTGCTGTGCAGCGTCTACGTGCTCACGCAACTGACGCGCGACGCAAGCCAAAGCCTGTTCTCCGCGAGCCTGCCGACGGGCCGGCAGATCCGGCATCTGTTCGCGCTCGACGACCGGCATCTTGCTCAGGCGCATACCGTGGTGTCGGGTCTCGGCACGAGCCTGCTGACGGTGGTCGCGGCCATCGCGCTGCTGATGGGCGGCTTCGGCACGACGCCGGGCGATCTGCTCGGCAGCGTGCTTGCGATGATCGGTGGCCAGAAGCTGCAAAGCCTGAACATCATGCCCGAGCGCATCATGAATGCCGCGATCGGGTTCGCGATCGGCTTCTACCTGCTGCGCTCGGTACGCCGCTGGCTCGACGACGAGTTCATGCCCGCGCTCGGCATGGACACGGGGATGCGCCTGTCGCTGATTACGCTATTCACCAATGTCGGCTACGTGCTGCTCGTGTTGATGATGCTCGGGCTGCTCGGCGTCAGATGGAGCAACCTGGCATGGATCGTCAGCGCGCTGTCGGTCGGTATCGGCTTCGGCCTGCAGGAGATCGTGAAGAATTTCATCTCGGGGCTGATCCTGCTGACCGAGCGGCCGGTGAAGGTTGGCGACATGATCAGCATTGCGGGCGTCGAAGGCGATATCCGCCGCATCAACGTGCGCGCGACCGAGATCCAGCTCGGCGATCGTTCGACGGTGATCGTGCCGAACTCGCAGCTGATCTCGCAGAACCTGCGCAACGTGACGATGGGCAACAGCACGCAAGGCGTCGCGACGCTCGTGCTGACGTTTCCGCTGAATACCGATCCCGAGCAGGTGCGCGACCTGTTGCTCGATGCCTATCGCGAGCACCCGGAGATTCTGGAGAAGCCCGCGCCGTCCGTCACGTTCAGTCAGCTCATGCCGGACGGAATCACGCTGAGCGTGACGGGCTACGTATCGAGCCCGCGAATCGCGGGTTCGACGAAGAGCGATTTACTCTTCGGCATCCTCAAGCAGTTGCGAGCGGCGGGCGTCATGCTGTCAAGCCCGCATAGACTCGTCGTGCAGAACATGCCACCAGGAGAGCCCTATTGAACACGTTGCGAATAGAGAGTCAATCATGACGATGCCCGCGCTTGACCAGGCCGATCCGCTCGACGATTTCGAGCATCGGGATATTCTGCTGCTCGACAACACACATCGCGTCTATGTGATGGGAAGCGGTCCCGCCGTTGTTCTGATGGCTGAAATTCCGGGAATCAATCCTTATGTCACGCGCTTTGCGCGTTGGGTTCGGGATGCGGGTTTCACGGTCTATATGCCGCATATCTACGGCAGGGACGGCGCGGTATTCCGCAAATCGAACGTGATGCTGACGATGTTCTACAACAGTTGCATCAGCCGCCAATTCCGCGCCTTCCAGTCCAATGCGAGTTCACCGGCCACGCAGTGGTTGCGGGCGTTGGCGGCATTGGCGCACAAGGAGTGCGGCGGGACGGGCGTCGGTGCAATCGGCATGTGTCTGACCGGCAATTTCGCACTGACGATGATGCTCGAACCGTCTGTGATCGCACCGGTGTTGTCTCAACCCGCGCTGCCGCTGAATAACCCCGCGGGCATGCATATCGCGCCGGGCGAACTGGCGGCGATCAAGGCGCGCATGGAGGCTGAAGATCTGACGGTGCTGGCCTACCGCTTCGATGGCGACAAACTTTGCACGGCGGCGCGTTTTGCCGCTTATCAGGAGGCGCTTGGCGATCGCTTCATCGGTCGCGTGCTGCCTGATAGCGCGGCGAATCCCGATAGCCCGATGAAGAATCCACACAGTGTCGTCACGACGCATCTGATAGACGAGGCGGGCCAGCCCACGGTTCGGGCGCGCGATGAAATCCTGGCGTTCTTCCGGAGGCGGTTGATCGGGTGAGTCTTGCGGCAAGCGCGGGTTGCTCGGCCATTTGTCCTGTACGACTCCTGACTGAATTTCACTATTCACGCGCAACGGCGACCGCGTTCGACCTACCGGCCGTGGCAATAGGCGATCGAAATCGTAATAAGTTTTTCGATAGCAATATTTTTAGCCGATCGGATGGTCCGTTCTTTTTTCTCGTTCGCCTTTACTACTAAAGGACACGTTCAGTCATGAGCGCGTTCCTGATAAACCTTGTTGGCGAGTAAAAGAACGTATTCACTGGATTCGGGTGTGGGGGCGGTAATTGAAATTCTTCAGCTTCAGATCATTGGTGAAAAATATCCATCAGAAATAAAAGCGGATTCGGGATGGGGAAATCAGGATCGGTCGCTCATGCTATGGCTCATTGACACGGGTTGCTGGCAGGACTTGTTGCGTGCGTAGTCGAGGCACCGCGAGTTCGTAAGCCGACGTGAGTAATGCGGTATAGGGATTTTCACGAAAAAATTAATTAGCATTTTTGCCATGGGGAATGTATCTGCCCCAGGGAGGTGTGCGCCTTTTGAATTGCACCGGGAGTCAATGCAATTGAGTGAATAAAACGAACGTATAAATCAGTTGATTTAATTCAGGGCATATAAGTCCGTTCGCTTGAACGAATTGACAAAACCATCGTTGGGTTTGCGTGGAAGTATCGAAAAATTAATGGCGGGGTGACCTGTGAACAAGAACTATCGCAGCATATGGAATGAAGCATTGGCCTCCTGGGTCGCAGTTCCTGAAACAGCTTTGGCGAAGGGGAAGGGGGGAAGCAGCCATGTGACCGGACTCGAGCCGATTGCGCTCACTCGCCCGGATGACGAGGCAAATCAGGGCTTGCGCGTGTCGAAGCGCGCCATCGCTCTCGCGGTGCTGGCTGCCATCCTGATGCCGTCGGCAGCCTTCGCGCAATATACGGGGGGCTCGGGTGGAACCGGCACGATAGCCGATGACGTGGTCATTGGCCCCAACTCGTCCTCGGCTTCAGTGAACGGTGTTTATATCCAGATGGCCAACCGTACCGGTCCGGGGGTTTTGAACTATGCGGTAAGCAACGCCGACCTCATCTCCCAGCAGGTAGCGGCGACCATTCTTGGCGCGGGTAACGTTATCCAGGCCCTTGGTGCTACCGCTTCCGGTGGCGTTTTAATCGGCAATGGAAATCTTGCCACGGGGGCCATATCGGCTCCATCGTTTCTCATCGGTTACGGAAACATGTCGACAGGCGGGGGCTTTGCCGCAGGCACGGGCAATCTCCTCGCCGGCAGCGGCACGACCGCGATCGGTATAGCCAACACGGCCTCGGGCAATACGGCCATTGCACTGGGACGTCAGTCGACTGCCTCGGGCAATTTCTCTATTAGCCAAGGGAACGTGACTTCCGCGACGGCGGCCAACACCATTGCGATGGGCAATTCCGCTCAAGCGACGGCCCAGGGGGCCATCGCCCTCGGGGGCGGCACAACGCCGGGTACAGGCAACTTCGATGCAACCGGACCGAAAGCCACCGGGCAAAATTCGGTGGCGATCGGCACGAGTTCTCTGGCAGCGGCCGCGGGCGACAGCGCGCTGGGCTACAACGCCACGGCGAGCGGGGGCGGGTCGGTTGCGATGGGCCAGGCGGCGATTGCGAATGGCGCTGCCACTGTGGCGGTCGGCGAAAACGCCCAGGCCACGGGGACCAGCAGCGTGGCCGTCGGCCAGGGCGCGGGCATGGGCGGAGCCGCGGCGAATTCGGGCAATACGGCGGTTGGGGTCTTCTCCGGCCGGAACGTGACGGGCACGATCAATTCGGCGTACGGCTTCAATGCCGGCAATGCCGTTTTCGGCGCGAACAATACCGCCATGGGAGCGGGGGCGGGAGACACGGTCGGCAGTTCGGGCACGACCGCCAGCTACAACACGGCGGTGGGCACGGCCGCGGGCAACAACGTCGGCAGCAATCACAACGTGGCGATCGGCGACAGCAGCGGCTCGAACGTGTCGGGGGGCGACAACAACTTCGCGGGCGGCAGCACGTCGGGTACCAACGTGACGGGCGCGAACAACGTTGGATTGGGCGTCCAGTCCGGCCAGAACGTGACAGGCAGCAACAACATCGCGATGGGCCGCCGGGCGGGCAACGGCATCACGGCGAGCAATACGATTTCGCTGGGCAACCAGGCGCTGGCGGGTGCGAACAATGCGCTGGCGTTCGGACAGGGGGCGACGGCGAGCGGTACTTCGTCGATCAGCGTGGGCACGGGCAACGTGGTGACGGGCAACAACTCGGGTGCGTTCGGCGATCCGAGCGTGGTCAGCGGTTCGGGGTCCTATTCGGTCGGCAACAACAACACGGTATCGGGCAACAACGCGTTCGTGATGGGCAGCAACATCAACGACGCGGTGGACAATTCCGTGGTGCTGGGCGCGAATTCGACGGTCGGGACGGCGAATACGGCGTACTACAACCCGGGTACGGGCACGCTGTCGGGCACGGCAAGCGGCGTGGTGAGCGTGGGCGCGGCGGGCGCGGAGCGCGAGATCACCAATGTGGCGCCGGGCAGCAATGCGACCGATGCGGTGAACGTGAGCCAGTTGCAGTCGCTGGCGGGTGTGGTGACGAATACGGTCAGTGCTATCTCGTCGCTGTCGACGGGGTTGAGCACGACGAATAGCAATGTGGCTTCGTTGTCGACGTCGGCTTCGACGGTGGAAAGCTCGCTGTCGACTGGCTTGAGTACGACAAACAGTAACGTGGCGTCGTTATCGACATCGTCATCGACAGTGGAAAGCTCATTGTCCACGGGTCTGTCAACGACGAACAGCAACGTCGCCTCGTTGTCCACGTCGTCCTCGACAGTGGAAAGCTCGCTGTCGACTGGCCTGAGCACGACCAACAGCAACGTTGCCTCGCTGTCGACGTCGTCGTCGACGGTGGAAAGCTCACTCTCGACTGGCCTAAGCACGACCAACAGCAATGTGGCGTCGTTGTCGACGTCGTCCTCAACAGTGGCAAGCTCCCTGTCGACTGGCCTGAGCACGACGAACAGCAACGTGGCCTCGCTGTCGACATCGGCTTCGACGGTAGAAAGCTCGCTGTCCACAGGTCTGTCGACGACGAACAGCAACGTGGCGTCGTTGTCGACGTCGTCTTCGACGGTGGAAAGCTCGCTGTCGACGGGTCTGAGCACGACGAACAGCAATGTGGCCTCGCTGTCGACCTCGGCGTCGACGGTGGAAAGCTCGCTGTCGACGGGTTTGAGCACGACCAACAGCAACGTCGCCTCGCTGTCGACTTTGAGCTCGACGGTAGAAAGCTCGCTGTCCACCGGTCTGAGCACGACCAACAGCAACGTGGCGTCGTTATCGACCACCATCAGCGCGACGACCAGCAACGTGGCGTCGCTGTCGAGTGGCCTGAGCACGACCAACAGCAATGTGGCGTCGTTGTCGACGTCGTCGTCGACGGTGGAGAGCTCACTATCGACGGGTCTAAGCACAACGAACAGCAACGTCGCCTCGCTGTCGACGTCGTCCTCGACAGTGGCAAGCTCCCTGTCGACCGGCCTGAGCACGACGAACAGCAACGTGGCCTCACTGTCGACCTCGTCCTCAACAGTGGCAAGCTCACTCTCGACCGGCCTGAGCACAACAAACAGCAACGTCGCCTCGCTATCGACCTCGTCCTCAACAGTGGCAA
>Ga0154001_1000281_pt1 | contig 16365 bp, 11 predicted proteins | sample TSNJ085MetaG_FD_104699 | JGI IMG/M metagenome (GOLD analysis project Ga0154001, IMG submission 104699) | Attine ant fungus gardens microbial communities from New Jersey, USA - TSNJ085 MetaG | ecosystem: Host-associated > Fungi > Mycelium > Unclassified | place: USA: New Jersey, Wharton State...
ACCGCTCGCCTCGCGAGTTTCGGCGCTCGATGGATTCAGCAACCTTAGTGTGAGGCTGTGTCCGGGATTGCAGGGTCAACTCCACAGACGATTTAACAGAACTCCGAAGGAGTGAGCTATTCGGCTCAGGCATACCTAAGGCACACATTACCGAGGGAGCAAAGAGAAGCGCGACAGTCCTAAATCCGTCGCGTCCGGGGAAATGCGGGATCGGCGCACTGCAACTGGCGATCGGCATACTTTTCAACGCTATCGACTGGCCGGGATGCGTCAGTCGTGTACCACGTCACCCGACTCCATGAGCATATCCGACAATCCCGCTCCCGCTGGCACCATCGGCCATACGTTCTCGGTCGGATCCGTAATGAAGTCCATAAAGACGGTTCGGTCCTTCATAGCCATCGATTCACGCAAAACCGGTTCGACGTCGCTCGGCCGTTCAACCCGGAATCCGACATGGCCGTAAGCGCGCGCAAGCGCTACAAAGTCAGGAAGCGCGTCAAGATACGATTGCGCGTACCGTCCCTCGTAGTACACGTGCTGGAGTTGCTTTACCATTCCAAGGTAACCGTTGTTCAAAGAGGCTACCTTTACGTTCAAACCATATTGCTTGCAGGTCGACAGCTCCTGGATGCACATCTGTATCGATCCATCTCCCGTTACGGCCACAACATCGCTCTCCGGGAAGGCTCGCTTCACACCCATCGCATAAGGGAGACCAACTCCCATGGTTCCAAGCCCGCCAGAATTAATCCAGCGTCTGGACTTGTCGAAGCCGTAAAGCTGCGCAGCCCACATTTGATGCTGACCGACGTCCGAGCACAGAAACGCGTCGCCTCCGGTGACTTCCCAAAGTTTCTCTATAACGTACTGCGGTTTGATAATCTTCGGGCCCTGTTCAAAGGCAAGACAACGCCTCGAACGCCACATCTCCACCTGTTTCCACCATGAATCGCGCGACGTCCGGTTTACCGGCTGCCGGGTCAGAAGCTCATTGAGCGTGCGCAGGACACACTTCACGTCTCCGACGATTGGAACATCAACCTTGACTCGTTTGTCGATACTCGCCGGGTCGATATCCACATGAATGATCGTCCGCTCACCTTTAGCAAAGTCTTCTGTATTGCCGATGACGCGGTCGTCGAAGCGAGCTCCCAATGCGATTAGCACGTCGCAATGCTCCATCGCCATGTTTGCCTCGTAGGTCCCATGCATCCCCGGCATGCCAACGTAGCGCCGGTCGGTTGCGGGGAAAACACCAAGCCCCATGAGCGTGGTCGTTACAGGCGCGTCTACGAGTTCAGCGAGTATGCGCAACTCCGCCTCGGCCTGCGCCGCGACGGCACCGCCACCTACATAGATGTACGGTCTGCGGGCAGAAGCAATGGCCTTAGCCGCCCGCCCAATTTGGGCCGCATGGCCCTCGGTAGCCGGCCTATACGAGCGAATCGAGACAGACTCGGGATAGACAAACGCCCCTTGCGCCAGCAGGATATCCTTCGGAATGTCGACCACGACGGGCCCTGGCCGTCCTGTTCTCGCGATGTAGAACGCCTTCTTCATCACCAGCGGAAGCTGATTCACATCCCGAACCAGAAAGTTATGCTTAACGATAGAACGGGTGATACCGACCGTGTCACACTCCTGGAATGCATCCTGCCCGATTGAGTCCGTAGGCACATTTGCGGAGACAACGACAATCGGGATCGAATCGAAGTAAGCGGTTGCGATTCCAGTCACCGCGTTTGTCACCCCCGGACCGGACGTGACAAGCGCAACCCCGACTCTCCCGGTTGCGCGAGAGAAACCATCCGCGGCATGAACCGCTGCCTGCTCGTGCCTAACAAGCAGATGGTCGATCCCGGTCGTCTCCTCGAGCGCATCATAGATCGGCAGCACCGCGCCTCCGGGGTATCCCCACACTGTATCTACCCCCTCAGCGACTAGCGCTCGAACGACCATTTCCGCGCCCGAAATGACGACGCTCTCCTCCCCTTCCGGCTTGCTTGCCTCTTCGATAAACTCCATTTCTGCTGATGCGATTTTCAAGGTGTACTCCCCTACGTAAACGACGTCACTTGAGCGTTGCTGGTCGAACAGGTTTCTCCTGAGTCGAGCGAGCAGTCGACCGGATCTGCACAGTCGCAAGCGACTGCCTCCGAAGGCCGAAGCGGCCACGAAATATCCGGAAGTTCTGGTAATCCTAGCGCAGCTGCTGCGCTCAGAAATTCCGAATTGCGTCTTCCCGGACGGCATTTTCAGCACAAACCACTGCTCGCCGGGCATGTGGATTAGCACTTGTGCCGCACACCCGCGCAGCCGCATATCAAGTCTGTCCTTCGATGGCGGCAAAGCCGGCCGTAACCGACACAGACTTCATTAGCCTGCCGCCAGGAGGAGGGAGTGCGAGAACCGCGTTAGATCAGCGCTTCGATCAGTCGAGGACCTCGTTTCCGCATCGCGTCCGCGAATGCATCTTCAAATGCGCGGGGTGAATCTACGCTTACCGCTTCAACACCCATACCGGTTGCGAGCTTCACCCAATCCAGTGAAGGGTTTTGCAAATCAAACATCGAAGCTGCAAGTGCCCCCTCGTTCGTTGCGCCTACTCGCTTGAGTTCGTTGCTGAGAATCTTGTAGCCACGGTTTGCGTAAATGACCGTAGTAACGTCGACCTTCTCCCGCGCCTGCGTCCAAAGCGACTGGAGGATGTACATCGCGCTGCCGTCGCCCTGAAGCGTTACGACTTTTCGGTCAGGGCACGCTATACCCGCACCTGTCGACACGGCCATCATGCTACCGATCGCACCGCCTGTCAGATTCAGATAGTCGTGAGGCAACGCTGACGCGGTCACGCCGTAGTGCATAAACCCGGACGACAGTGACTCGTCTGCAACGATTGCGTTTTCCGGCAGATGCTTGGCCACAGCCTGCATAATCGCCTGCGCATCAAGCACATTGGCATTCTTGACGCCGATCGGCTTACGTTCCAGCACGCGTGCTGTTTCGTTGTGCGCGCCCAAGGCATGCAGAAGCGCCTCGAGTGAGGCGGGACCATCCTCGTGGGGATGCGCGAGTACCGCAAGCTGGCATCCGGCAGGCGTCAGCCAGCTCGGCTTGTCCAGATATGCAAAGAAACTGACGGGGGGCGGCGCTCCAACGAGAATCATTTGTTCCGTACCAGCAAGAGCATCGACAACTTGCTCAGCAAAGTACGGAAGACGTTCGAGCTCAATTCGTCCGGCACCGCGCTGCAGACGCGGGAAGAACGTGTCACACATAATTCGGCATCCGGTCTGCGCCGCGATCTTGCCAAGTGCTCGAAGCCCGCGATCCTGAAGAGCCTCGCCTCTGGTCAGTATTACTGTCTTCTTTCCGTTACGAAGCAGACGCGCAGCATGATCCACTGCGTTTTGAGTTGCCAATTGTCGAACCGGAGCAGGCAACGGCGGAGCGACGAAATCCGCCTCTTCCCATGCAGTGTCAGCCGGAAGAATCAGCGTCGCAATTTGCCCCGCTCCTGAGCGCGCAGCGTGAACCGCGCGCGCGGCGTCGGCACCGGCCGTGCGCGAACTCGATGACGAATGTACCCAGTGGGAGACCGGCCTCGCGAAACCGATCACGTCTGATGACAGCGGCGCGTCATAACGGGCATGGGTCGCTGCATGGTCGCCGACGATATTGACGATCGGAGTCGACGCCTTACGCGCGTTGTGCAAGTTTGCCAAGCCATTTGCAAGACCGGGACCGAGATGCAGAAGCGTGCACGCCGGTTTTCCGGCCATGCGGCCGTATCCATCCGCAGCGCCTGTCACCACGCCCTCGTACAGACCAAGTACAGGATGCATGCCCTCCACTGCGTCGAGCGCTGCCACGAAGTGCATCTCAGAAGTGCCAGGATTAGCAAAGCAAACATCCACTCCGCTGGCAATGAGCGAACGCAAAAGACTTTCAGCACCATTCATATCTACTTACCCCTTGATTATCCTCGAATCTGACGGCCTACGCTGGGCGACGAAAGTGTCGCGGCGTAGTCATGGCCGGATCGTATCGACCGGGGTAAGATATAAAAATATAGTCCTACTACAATCATCTTTGTATCATGCGCAAGAATCTGGAAAACGGCGTCTTCCACGCGATGAACGCCTTTATTCGCGTGGTGCATTCCGGAAGCTTTACGGCGGCTGCAGCGCAACTGGATGTTACGACGCCGCAAATCTCGCGACTGGTTACCGAACTCGAATCGCGGCTTCAGACCAAGCTCCTGCAACGCACTACTCGCAAGCTGGTGCTTACCAGTGCGGGTGAAAAGTACTTCAAACAGGCAGAGCTGATCATGGAACTCCTGGCCGAGGCCGAGCAGATGGCTGCGGGCGCTGCGGCTCAGCCGGCGGGGCGCCTGCGCGTTCTATGCATGGCAAGCTTCGGAAATCGATATGTTGTACCGTTGGTGACGAAGTACTCCGCGCGACACCCGCTGGTGTCGATTGAATACAGTACTTCGCAGTACATGCCGGACCTGCTCTCGGAAGGTATCGACGTTAGCGTCTATCTTTCCCAGCATCTGCCCGACTCGGGCTTGATCGCCCAGCGCCTCGGCACGATCTCTGCGGTCCTGTGCGCCTCTCCAAAGTATCTGGCGACTCATGGGGTGCCCGAACATCCGCGAGACCTCGTCAATCACGCGTGCCTGCGCCTGGTCAATCCATCGCTCACCACTCACTGGAAGCTTATCAATGGAAACGAATCATTCACCATTGATCCTGTTGGACCGATTATTGGTGATCTCCCAGAGCCCGTTGTTCACGCTGCCATTCACGGCCTCGGGATCGCTTTGCTCATGAGCCACAACATCGTGGATGCGCTGCGCAGAGGCACATTGGTACACGTTCTTCCTCAGTGGAAATCGCCTGAGATTGGAATCTATCTACTCTTTCCATCGAGAAAGTTCGTCGACGCAAAGACCCGGGAGTGGGCAGAACTTCTGAAAACCGAAATTCCGATCCTGCTTGAAAAGGATGCCGAACATATGAGCCAGGTGATGCAGTCAAATGGAACCAGTACTCAATAATTTTTCTCCGACGTTCTATTTTTCTGGAGAACTTCTCCACAGAATTGCGATTTCGCTCTCTATTTCTCCGAGAGTCGCTCACACAAGGCACCAACCCAGACCCGTGCCGCCTTACTGAGGCACAGAGAAAAAAGCGATCCACACCCGGATCGCTTTTTTCATGCCGGACCAGCCGTTATGCCACGACAATGCGGCGGGGATCAGCGAGGGCAAGCGCCTCTGCACGATCCGCGCTGGGCGGGTAGATCCACTCCGTATTGATCTTGGTCTTCAGAGCTTTGGCTTCGGCGCCAACCAGTTTGACCTCACGTTCCCAGCCCTCGGTGTACACCGCTCCCCATGGGCCCAGGTCCAGGCACGTCACGTACTTGGGCTGGCTATACGGAATCGATGGCTCGCCAAGCAGATCGGCCGCCACGTTGTGGCCGGCGGAGCGACCCAGATTCATGGCGTGCTGGCAGGACATCTTCGCGTAATTGCCGTCGTCGTCCGTGGCGGCATAGGCGCAGTCGCCGGTGGCAAACACCCCGTCCAGGCCCTTGACCTTCAGGTTGCGGTCCACGTGCAGGCGACCGAAGTTGTCGCGTTCGGCGGGGATTTGCTGAGTCAGTTCGCTGGCTCGCGCTCCAGCGGTCCAGATCACCGTGCCGGCATCGATGCGTTCGCCGTTTTCCAGCGTGACGCCCGTGGCGTCGACAGCCGCAACACCCGAGCCCAACTTCCACGTCACGCCCAGTTCGGTCAGCGCCTCAATGATTACCGGACGCGGACCGGGGCCCAGATCGGGACCGACTTCGGCGTTGCGCTCGACCATGATCACCGTGACCGCCTCATCCGCGCCCAGGACTTCACGCAGACGCGCGGGCATTTCCGCCGCGGTCTCGATTCCCGTGAAACCGGCCCCAGCCACCACGACCGTATTGCGAGCCACGCTGGCCGGACGCTCGGCCAGACTGTGCAAGTGGGTTTCAAGCACAGCCGCGTCGGCGATCTGATCGACGTTGAAGGCATGTTCTTTCAGGCCGGCAATGGGCGGGCAGAATAGACGGCTGCCAGCGGCCAGCACGAGGCGGTCATAACGGATGGTGTGATGCGAAGTGTCGGCCCCCACGCCGATGACGTTGACCTCTTGCCTGGCAACGTCGATGTTCTGCACTTTGCCCTGAACGAACTGGACGCCGACGGCTTTGAAAATCTCTTGCAGCGGCGACTTCATTCCCAGCGGATTTTGCTCATACAGACGCGGGCGGACATGAAGTTCAGGCTCGGGCGCGACCAGCGTGATCTCTACGTCGGTACGTCCGACCTGATCGAGCAAGCGGGCCGAAGCCAGCGCGCTCCACATACCGGCGAAGCCGGCTCCAATAACAAGAATGCGTTGCGACATCTGTCGTGCTCCTGAGAAGAGTCTGCGGTACGGGTGACCGAGAAACCGCATGGCACAAAGGTCCCAGCCATCAGGACGACATGTTCATTACCATGTCGTTAACTTAGACTATATCAGTCGTAGTTAAGGCATGCAACTGCCCGTGATCAGCTTGCCAGGGCTTCCGCGCGAAGCCCCTTACAAATAGAGAGCAGACGATCCCGCTCTCACTGAACAGGTACAAAAATGTCTTTCACCTCAATTACATCAAATTTTAGATGAATAACCTTCAGATGCCGTTCAAACGTCCGCGAAATCCCCCCCCGGAGCCTGTCGGCAATTCGGCCTGGACGACAGTCGCATAAGACTCCGCGAGCCAGCAATGACGGACCCACTTTGCGTTGATCCTCTCCGGTTCGGGTCAGCTAGAAATATCGGGTTCCGTGAAGGTTGAGCGCCGGATAGCCTGCTTCGTCTATCAAACACAAAGTTCGTCTGGTGCACGACCGCGTTACGCCGGATCACTAGAGTGTCGTTGTGCAATGCATCGGGATCGGGATACAGCCATGAAAAGCGTGCTAACGAGATTCATCGCCTCCACCAGCGGGAGCACCCCGCCATCGGACGGCGTTCAGGAGAATCAGGACGCAGTCCGAAACAGAGTGAAAGACCGTTCCATGTCCGGGCCGCCGGCAAGTCTCTCCGGTCTTCGCAATCTGCCGACAGGTAATACGAAGACGGCTAATCGAACCAGGCTGGTGGGTGCAGACCAGGCGACGCAAAGTCCGAACCTGCCGGTGGAGTTGCTTCGTGAAATCGTCGAGAACGGCGACTCCGCAACACGAGACGCGATACGCTTTGCCAACCGTCGACTCAATGATATTGCCGAGGTTTATACCGACAGCCGCAGAATCACAGACCGCGAGCACCTCAGAAACGTTCGGGATGCGATGAACAATGGGCGTTATCCGCATACCACACACCTCGATGCGAGTGGCCTGGATATTCAGCCACCGGTGTGGACCAAGCTCAAGCCGTTTTCCAAACTCGGGACGCTACCGGCGTTCGGCATGGCCGAGAAGCTCGACGTGCAGGAAAATTCTGCTCTCGGCAGTATCGGGCTCAGGCAACTGTTGGGCAAGGGTAAAAAGATTCGCGAACTGAATGCATCCGGCACGCGCTCAGGCGACGCTGGAGCAATGAAGATTGCGAAGCTCCCTCTGTTGCAGAAGCTGATGTTTTGCAACGAAAACCTTACCCTGACCGGCGTAAAAGCGCTCGCTGCCGCCCCACAGTTGGTGGAACTCGATCTTAGCGATAGTCACGGTATCGATGACGACTGCGCGGCAGCGCTGGCCGAGAATAAGAATCTGCGAGAGTTGCTGTTGAACGGTTGCAGCATCAGTAATCTCGGCGTACAGGAACTGATGAAGAACCGTGCATTGCGAAAACTCGGCCTTGCGGAGAGCGAGCTCGACGAAAATGGATTTGCCATGCTGGCGGAGCATCCCTCGCTGGAGGAGCTCGATGTCAGCAATTCGCTGGAATCCAGCGACGCCTGTGCGATCGCGCTATCGCTCAACCCACGACTGAAAGTACTGGCGATGAATCACGCGAATATTCAGGCCGACGGCGCCATCGCGCTGTCGGGAATGTCGGGGCTGCGCAAGGTCACCCTTTCGTCCAATATGATCGACGATAGTGGAGCACGTGCGCTGGCAGCGAACACGCAACTTCGCTACATCGATCTGCGGAACAATCCGAAAATCAGCGAGAAGGCGAAGCGCGAGATTAATGAGCAAGCCGAGACATCGGGGCAGACGATTCTGTTCTGAGTGTGGGCTGGTTCTGGTTGCGACAGGCACGATTAGAGATTTACCGTGTGCGTGTGATAAACACGGCCGCGCAGCACGACACCCTGCCAATGAATTGCTCAAAGGACGGCGCGGTGTCGCGCACCTCCGGCATCACGATGAGACACGGCCGGAATCCGCAAAAAAACTCCGCCGGATTCCGACCCAACACTTTGACTTCAAGGTGAAGTTATTGGCCAAATCGATGTCCTTCCGCGCGTCAATATGACGCTGGTGGGACTAGCGCTGAGAGCAATAGCGATGCCTTGACCCGCCGAACCCCAGGCTGATGAGTTCGGCAAAAGGCCCGTTCAACTAGACATGCTTGCAAAACCAGTCAATCTGCCTGGCAACGCTGCTTTCGAAGTGTTGCCCATCGTACATGTCGTAGTGGCCGGCAGTTTGCTCGACGTGAAGCTGCTTCGTGGTCGCCGCAACTGCGTCAAAAAGCTCGATACCGTGATTCGGCGGATTCACACCATCTTCGCCGGCGATAACAACTAGCACAGGACATGTAACGCGCGCGGCATAGTCCTTTGGCTTGTAATTCAATATCTCACGAACGGTCAGGAAGGGAATCTTGATATCCATTGCTGGATAGTTCTTCCGGTTCTCCTCGAAAAATGTTTTCGATTGCGGGTCTGTGAGTACTTTCGTAATCGGGACAAACATTTCCCTGCCGGTGCTCTGTTTCTTCTCGTGCATCCGTTCGAGCGTCGCAACGAATGCCTGCTTTTCGGCTTCGGTCATATTGCGAGTCGTCGCTTGTTCGCCGTCAGCAAAGCCAAGCTGACTAACAACGGCCTTGATGGACGGATCACTTGCGGCTGCGGCAAGCACATGGCCGCCGCCGAGCGACGTCCCCCACAGCCCGACGCGCTCGGCGTCGACATAAGGCAGTTCCCTGACAAACGCGATAACAGTACGGATATCCTCAATCTGCATCGCCGGGATAAGCCGGCCCTGTTCTCCCCCACTCGCGCCAAAGCCGCGATAGTCGAACGTAACAGCCGCATAGCCGGCGCGGGCAAAAGCTTCGGCAAATTTTGGAAGCAGCAACTCCTGGATGCCGCAAAACCCATGACACAAGATGACGACGGGTGCGGGAGTCTGCGTGTCGGGCCGACGTACGGTCACTGCAATGTCGTTAGCCGCTCGATATGAAGTAGTTTCCATATAACCTGGAAGTAGATAATGAATAGACCAAAACCGGAATCGTTCATGTCCGTCATGTGCGATCACATGCGAATTTGGCATTGTCGCACGTTGCCGATATAACAGCATTGACGATGCCCGAATCACATTCCGCACTTTCATTTCATGGCGGTTTTCGGGCAATTGAAATAGCAAACATGCACGCACAGTTGTCGACAAACGTGACGTCTATAAAGCCGGAGCATTCGAGTTATTCGCGGGTTAGAGCATGCGTACGGAAAGTACTCCATTCAGCATCGATCGCCGATGAAAGAAGTAATACCGGTTGCGGCATCAGGTAGACCGGCCCCTGATCTGTGCGGCGCTTGACCCTGAGCATGCCCCCAACGAGCAACGGCACATCGCCGTTTCGAACGTCTGGCTCAAGGATGGAAACCTCTCCCTGGCAAAGTCCGACATGCGTCGTCCCTGGCCAGCAGTGCGGTCCCGCGCATCAATGCTCATGTCCGAATCCGACCAGAATACGCACGCCTTTGCTTTAAAGTTCAGGCATGCGCCTCGGCCCAGACACCTGCTACCAGACGATGCTCTCGCGAGACCGCCGTTTCGACGGCTGGTTGACACGATCACGCGACGATGCACAGTTTGTCTCGTTGCAACCACGTACGAAACCGGCCGCGACCCAAGCATCGCACGCGCGTACTCGTGCCGGATTGCCTGCGAATCAGAATCCCTTTGCAACAAGAGCAACACCAACCGCAAGCCACTGTATGCCAGCCACAACCACACTCGCCCGCAGCAGCCCGACCGCGCCTTGCACCCGCTCTCCCAGCAAACGGCCTGCCTTCGCCGGAGCGATCCAGCCAAGTTCCAGCATGGCGTGATCCAATCCGCTCAGGATCGCGTCGAGGTCCGCGTCCGGCACCGCGGTTTGCTCTGCCAACGCCGCGAACAACCGGCGGTCGATCCCGATACGTATCGCGTACCACAGCGCCGCGATCCCCGACCCCGTGCTGACAACGGCCAGCAGCACGCGCACCGTCGCCGCCGGCGGCCATCCCGATGCGACCCACCAGCCCGCACCCGCCGCGCACAGCGCCGCCGCGACCGCCCACACGCCCGCATCGAGCGCGCCACGCGCGGCGGCAATCCGGAACGCCGAGGACAGGTCGCGCATCACACCGCCCCCATCGCGCGCCGGAGATCGATCCAGTCCTGCAGCACGGCCACCCCGTCGTCCGACCATACGGCATGCGAATGAACGGCGCGCACCGCCACCAGCGCGTCGCGAGCATCGTGCAAACCGCGCCGCAGCGCGAGCCATGCAGCCGCGCACAGCACACTGCGGCCATAGCCGAGCGCGCAGCAGACAAGCACGTCGCGGCCTTCGCCATGCAGCCTTTCGAGCGCCGCGACTGCCTGCTGCAATTGCCGCGCGGTCGGGGCGACGAGATCGAGTTGCGGCGCGGCCGCATACGCGAGCGATGCGTCGGCCGCGACCCAGCCCGGCATCTCGGCCGTCAAATCGACGAGTCCTGTCAAGCCGCGCCGCCGCGCCTCGCGCGTCGTCGGCGTTCGGCCGATCGACACGCGCTCGTCAATCCGCACCGGGGCCGGTTGCCGGAACGTCCACAGCCGCGAATTGACAAACGCGCCGGCAATCGTCGGCGCCAGCAGCCAGCGGATAAAAACCGGGAAACGCCCCCGCGCGTCCTTCTGGAACGCACCCGGCGCGCCGCGCCAATAAATCCAGGCGACACAGGCGAGCGCCAGCGCAACCCACCCCGCGACCAAGGCCCAGCCCGGCGCACGCGGCACACAGACCATCGCAATCACAGCGACGAGGATTGCCGCAAGCGCGTAGCAGCGCGCGAGCTTGCGGCTCGCCCTGTGCCTCCGGACCTCGGCCTCGGGCAGCCGGCCTGCGGCATCGCGCAGAGGAAACAGGAACAGCGCGAGGCAGCCGACGGCCGCACCGGTCGGCACGTCGATCGCGTGATGCTGATAGGTCGTCAGCACCGACACGCCGATCGCCAGGAACCACAGATGTAGCGCGCAACGCGCAAGCCTGCCGCGCAGATGCCTGGCGTAGACGGCCCACAGCACGACAAGCAGACCGATATGCAACGACGGCGCCTGGTTGTACGGCTTGTCGAAGCCCATCAGCAGCGTGAACAGCGCGCCGGCCAGGCCGCCCGCGTCGGGCCGCTCGAAACCGAAGCGCAACGGCCACGCGATAAAGCACGCGACGGAGATCAGTTGCACGGTCAGCAGCCGCTTGACGTGATCGAACAGATCGTCGCGGCGTGTCCAGAAGAAGAACGACAGCGCATACAGCAGGTCGATCGACCAGTACGGCACGATCGTCCAGGGTACGAATGGAATCGCGTGTTCCCAGCCGAACGCGAAGGTCGGCACCGACGCGCGGCGCGCGGCCAGCCAGTTCGCGAAACCGTACGTGGAAAAGAACACCGCGCCCATCGCCGCCAGCCAGCCGAGGCGCAACGCGAATGACGCGTCGCGCGGGCGGCTGGCCTGCGCGACGAGACCGCTTGCGTCGCCGCCGAGTTCGCTCATGATGCACTCATGGCGCATCGACCCGCTGCGCGAGGCTCACCGTGAAAATGCCCATCGCGTCGATTCGCTGGTCGAGCTTGCGGAAGCCCGCACGCGCGACCAGTTCGTCCATCTCGGCCTGCGAGCGGCGGCGCATGACCCACGTCGCCTCGCCACGGTGATTGTTCAATACGCGCGCGATGAATTCGAGCTGCGGATGCCACGGCTGCCCCGTATAGACGAGATAGCCGCCTGGCGGCACGGCCCGCGCCAGCCCGCGCAGCGAGCGCTCGATCATCTCGTTCGCGCCGAACAGCTCGTAGAGGCCCGACACGATCGCTAGCGTCGGGCGCGGCTCGAGCGCCGCGAGCGATGCCTCGTCGAATGCGTCGCCCGGTTCGAAACGCGCGATCGGCGCGAGGCCGCGCTGCGCGATCAGCGCGCGGCCGGCCTCGACATTCGGCGGACTGTAGTCGCGCAGCAGAATGCCGTCGGGCAGCGCGCCGTCACGTTCGGCGGCCATAGCGATCGCATCGAGCACATAACGCCCGTGTCCGGCCGCGATGTCGACGATCCGTACCGGCGTGCCATTGCCGCGTAGGCGGCCGATCGCCGCGCCGATCAGTTCCTGCAGATGCACCTTGCGCTGCCGGATACCGGCCCAGCCCGGCGAATCGAGGTACGTGCGGTCGATCAGCGCGCCGACGCCGAGCCGCCCTTGCGCGCGGTTGCGATACACGTAGTCGAGCGTCGAGCCCGAATCGAAACCGAGCCGCAGACCGAGCGCGATGCCGTCCGACAGCGCGCCGCCGACCTTCAGCCCCATGCGCGTGATGGCCCAGTACGCGCGGGAAAGCGGATTCGCGAGCGGCTGGCCGAGCGCCACGTATTCGTCGTGGAATGCGCCGCGCCGGTCGGCGTCGGCGAGCGACACGCGCGGGCCCGGCGCATCGAACTCGCGCAACACGAACGTGCGTAGCGGCGCGAGCGCCTGCGCGCGATCGCGCTCGCCGAGCGTGTCGTGATAGAAGCCCGGCAGCACGATGCGTTCTTTGCACGCCGAGCCGAGCCGCTCGAAGAAACGGTCCTGCGGATCGCGATGCACGACCCAGTCGGCGCCGGAAATCAGCAGTTGCGTCGGCACGGTGATCGCCGCTGCATCGGCGACGATCCGCTTCGCGGTGTCGTGCAGATCGAGCAGCATGTTGACCGCGATCGGCCGCGTAATCAGCGGATCGGCCGTATAGCTCGCGATCCGCTCAGGGTCGTGCGTGAGGAATTTCGGCTTCACGCAGCTGTTCACGTAGAACAGTCCGCGCAGCTTGTACATCAGCCGCAGACCCGGCCGTGCGAACGGCACGTAAAGCTTGATGCGAAACGCCGGCGACGCGACAGCGAGGCAGCGGATCGGCGGTGCATAGTCGTGCACCCATGTGGCCGCGAGCACCGCGCCGACGCTCTGGCCGATCACGGCCATGTCCTCGACGGCAATGCCGTACGTGTCGCGGATATGCTCGACAAACGCTTGCAGGTCGCGCACCGACGCGGCCGCGCTCGGGCTGTAGCCGCGCGCGCCGGGCGAGCGGCCGTGACCGCGTGCATCCCAGGCAAAAAAGGCGAAATCCGCCAGATCGAGTTCGTCGACGAGATGCGCAACGCGCGCCGAATGTTCGTGGCCGCGGTGCAGCAGGACGATCGCGCCGCGACAGCGCGGGCCCGTTGCGGACCAGTGACGATAGAACAGCGTCGTGCCGTCATGAGTGGTGAAGTTGGCCTCGCGGGCAGTACGTGCGCTCATCCGCTCTCTCGTTTCGTTATTCGAATCATGTCGCGCCCCCGTTCCGGTGTCCGCGACGTCAGCCACTCGGTCAGCCACTCAGTCGGCCGCCCCGTCAGCCGCCCACTTCGACAACCCCCGCCCGTACGCGCCGCACCGCCGTTACGATCGACAGCACGATCAGCAGACGCCACAGCCACGCACCGACGACACCGATCGGCAAACCGACACCGAACCACAATGCGAACGCGCCGAGCGCGAGCGCGCGGTCGCTCTTGCCGAACGGACCGTCATAGCGGCGGCTCGCGCCAACGAGCGGACCGGCAAGCCCCGCGCTTTCGACGATGACCGCCGTCAGCGCGAATAACCAGACGTCCGCGGGCGTGAATGCCGGGATCGCGAGAAAAGGCAGCACGAGCGCGACGTCGGACACGATATCGCCGAGTTCGTTAAGGTACGCACCGAGCGTGCTCTTCTGCCCGTGCTCGCGAGCGAGCATCCCGTCAATCGCATTGAGCGCCATGCGCGCGAACAGCCATAGCGGAATCAGCAGGAACAGCGCGCGGGCGAAGACGCCGAGCCCGGCAATCGCCCCGACTACAATCGAGCCGCCGGCCGCGAACAGCGTGACCTGATTGGCGGTGACGCCCCGTTCGGCGAGCGAGTCCGCGAACGGACGCAGACAGTTCTGGAATTTGGGCTTGAGTGCGTAAAGGCTCATTGGTTTTAATTCGCGGCTTTAATTGGCACGACATAATCGGAATCTGGCGCTTTTCGCGGAAACACCCGATAATCCGCTGGCCCGACCGCGTGATTCATTCGAACTGCAAACAAGCATTCATGCGCTGATGCAATGAGCCCTTATCATGCCATCGACCCGTGCATTCGCCAATCCGCCCTATGCGCGAGTCGATTCGAATCATTTTCGCAGAGCCGCGACAGGCCGCCACTCATTTGAAGAAAATTAAACCCCCGCCATTTCCCCTATTGCGCCGCATCGGCATGCCGGGATGCCGCCGGCCGCGTGGAGACCGCGGCTTCGGCCACGCACATGAACAGGGGATGCGCCGCCTATGAACATCCTGAACGTGTGGCAGCGCGATTTCCTGCTGACCCTCGTGCGACTCGTCGCAGGTGCCTATCCGGTCTGGTATCAGGCACCGCCGTCGCCAACCCAGACAATCTATTTCTCGAACCATACGAGCCACATCGATACGCTTGCGATCCTCGCCGCGCTGCCGCGCGAGGTGCGCGCCGTCGTGCGGCCGGTCGCCGCGCGCGACTACTGGGACAGCGGTACGCTCAAGCGCCACATCGCGCAGAAGCTGCTGAACGTCGTGCTGATCGACCGTCACCGCGAATCGGGCGGCGACCCGCTCGATCCTGTACGCGACGCGCTCGCACAGGGGCACTCGATCATCATCTTCCCCGAGGGCACCCGCAGTGCCGACGCACTGCCGCAGCCGTTCAGGAGCGGACTGTTCCATCTCGCGAGGCAATTCCCGCATGTGGCACTTGCGCCCGTCTATCTCGAGAACCTGCAGCGCATCATGCCGAAAGGCGCGATCTGGCCTGTACCGCTGATCTGCAAGGTGCATTTCGGCGCCCGCGAGGCGCTAGCCGCTGAGGAAGACAAGGCCTCCTTCCTCGCCCGCATGCGCGATGCGATCGTCGCGCTCGCGCCGCATCGGCCGGCCGGCTGAGCGCCCTTCTCCTCTTCATCCGGACTTTGAGCATGCGAACACTTTTCTGGGAACTGGTCGCGGGCGTGACAGGGCTGCTCGCCATCGCGACCTTGATCGGCGCGATACTCGGCGCGCGCGCCGGCGGCACGAGCGAAACCATCGTCAACCTCAATCAGCGCATCCGCGCATGGTGGGCGATGATCGCGGTGATGGTGGTCGCGATCGGCCTCGGCAACAACGTCACCTACTTCGTGTTCGCGCTGCTGTCATACCTGACGCTGCGCGAATTCATCACGCTTACGCCGACGACCGCGAGCGACCACACGACGCTGTGCATCGCGTTCTTCGTCGCGATCCCGGTGCAGTATCTGCTGCTCGCGATCAACTGGTATGGGATGTATTCGATTTTCGTGCCGGTGCATCTGTTCTTCGCGATGTCGCTCGTCTCGGCGCTCACGCAGGACACGAGCGAATTCCTGAGCCGCAACGCGAAGATCAACTGGGCGCTGATGGTTTGCGTGTACGGCCTGAGCCACGCGCCCGCCGTGCTGATCCTCGACATTCCGCATTACGCGGGAGAGAACGCGCTGCTGCTGTTCTACTTCCTGCTCGTCGTGCAGATCAGCGACGTGCTGCAATACGTGGTCGGCAAGCTGTTCGGACGGCGCAAGATCGCACCGCAGTTGTCGCCCTCGAAGACGGTCGAAGGCTTCATCGGCGGCGGCCTGCTCGCGACGCTGTGCGGCGCGGCGCTGTATCGCGTGACGCCGTTCAGCTTCGGCGCGGCGTTCGGCATCTCGCTTGCGATCGTGATCTCGGGCTTCGTCGGCGGGCTCGTGCTGTCGGCCGTCAAGCGCTCGCTCGGCACGAAGGACTGGGGCTCGATGATCGCCGGCCACGGC
>Ga0154001_1000282_pt1 | contig 16347 bp, 20 predicted proteins | sample TSNJ085MetaG_FD_104699 | JGI IMG/M metagenome (GOLD analysis project Ga0154001, IMG submission 104699) | Attine ant fungus gardens microbial communities from New Jersey, USA - TSNJ085 MetaG | ecosystem: Host-associated > Fungi > Mycelium > Unclassified | place: USA: New Jersey, Wharton State...
AAAAGGAGATAATGTTTGTCGGTTCTGAAATGCTACCTAAAGTCAGTTTGAACTAACGAATTGCCCAGGAGGATGACTTTTAAACTCACCCTGGAATTAGGATAAGGACCATTACTTTTGGATGCCTTTGTAACAAGTGGAATGGCCGCTTGTGAGAAAGACGATAGACAGTTGACTTTCAAGAACGAAAAGCGGAGAGTAATGAGCAGGCAGCGGCGTCAACTGAGGGACGCTCCAGACACTAGCTTGATATTCTTCAGCTTCGATAGATAGATTGGCTTCAAGAAGTTGTTCGTTGCGGGAAATACCTTACGAAGTAGTCTGACGAATCGGTTTCCACCTATTTTTCATAAAAATTCCAAGAAAGGCAGGATGAACCATAGCTGTCAGGCATATGTCACAAAAAAATCAAAATCCGTTCATTCGTAAGATATAGCTATACACGGAATTGCCTCCGTGAGACTTGCAGCACCTTCTTATGATTTTTCCGTCCATTCCCCTGTACAGCCAGAGACACTTTAGAGGAACAGACTCTGCTGGAGGCGATTCACAGTAAAACGGAAGAAGCATGAGATCAACAGGGCAGCCCCGAGATTAAGAACCATCTAAGAGCAATTTCGCGAATGGCACACATCTTCGAATGACACGCTGAGTCAACAGAAGACAAGTGTGTGGGCGAAACAATCTAAGATCATCTACACCTGATCGCTCAACGACTTTGGAAGACAACGCGTAACCCAATATTCCCGGTAATAGACTTTATTGAAGGCTGTTCTATGCCTGAGCCTCAGCGCTGACATACACCAGGAAATGCAGAAGAGAGGGGTAGACAATGGCCATCCATTGACAATAGGCGAGGAGAGCGAAATGTTCTGGACTGTTCAGATATCAATGACTTTATAACCCTTCACCTGTCAAAGGTAAGGAATCAATGGGACTGGAAAACATGAATTGCAGTATTGCACGAACTCTGTTATTTTGCAGCATTTGTATATACTTATCCGCCAGCCATCCACAGTTCTCGTAATGGTTGACACCCTCATTCTTCTGGCATTTTTCGAGTTCGTCACGAACAAGCCTAAGTTCCATGGCTTTTACCCAGGACTCGCGTATGTGGTGGTCGCGTGCCGCAAATGTCTCTGCGTAACAATTATATGATTATAGCAAGATCTGTTGTTAAAAAGGGCATACAAACCTTTGATCTCGGCTACTCTTGCCTCGTCTGCAGGCATGCTGGTCCTGGCAGAACTATGTTGTTCCTTATTTGGTTAAGACGAATGTTCGCTTCGCCTATCACATGTTTCCTCGATTTAAATTGCTGGGTCGTGAACCCCGGAAGCATTTATGTCCCACATCTATCCTTTACGACTTCCTGCTGAGAATCCTCTCGTTACCCTCACAAATCGTACGTCCTCTTGTGCTTTTTCCAATAAACGTACTGATCAAAATCGATTAATTAGCTAAGCCACATCTCTGGGTCATTGAACTTCACAATGGTCAAGACAGCCGTCTGACTGTGACACTTGTCAACAAGGGTTTGCGTCCAAGCCTTGATCTTGTCGAGAAACATTGGCGCGAGCGGTGGAGAAAGGCTTGGGATGCTGGCGATAAAGAAGGCGGTCGAGGTGCACTAATTATAGTTGGACGCCGCGACCAAGACAAGTTCTTCAGCAATGGTAACTACAATTTATTCATGACTAGAGGTCAACCAACATCTATTTAGGTCTCGACTACGAGAATACTCGCAATGATCCAAATTTCTTTCCGGGTACATCATGGTTGCAATATTTAGCTATCAGCAGCTGATTGTTTGGCCAGAAACCTTCAACCCTCTACTAGCACGTCTTCTGCTCTTTCCAAGTGGGCTTTGGAAGCAATTCAACCTTTCGTTATACTTACTGATTCTTTTGTAGTTCCCACTGTCGCTGCTATCAATGGTCACTGTTTTGCCGGTGGTTTTATGCTTTCTTTGGCATGTGATTATCGGGTTATGACAGATGGGAGCAAGCGCAATGCGTGGCTCTGCATGAATGAAGTGAGTTTTCAGGCTTTGTCAAGGTACCTATGTACTCAATCCCTCGCTCAGATCCAATTTGGGGCCGTTTGGCCCCTATCTTTCACTGCCATTCTCAATACCAAGGTCAACAGTAGCACCCTGCGACGGAAGATCGCTCTAGAAGGACACCGGCTCGTTCCTTCCGAGGCCCATTCTTTAGGCATCGTAGATCACTTGGTCACTGGAAATACCGCTGTCGTGTTGGCAAAGGCTCAAGACGTCGCTGATCAGATCAGCGTGAACGCCTCGACAGGGGTCTGGGGCCTGATCAAGGTATGCAATTAGTCACCGTTGATCATGGCGAAAGCTCAGTCGTTCTTAGGCGGATCTATATCGTAGCACTGTCGAGGACATTAGGAAGCAACCCAGGGTATTGAATTCAATCATCGAGGATGACGCTGTGAAAGCTCGTCTTTGAATAAAGAATCTGTCCTCAGTCCATCTTTTGTGTTGTGGAGTGCTATGCTCAATGTCAACTAACCTTAGATGTCTCATAACACACCTGGAATAATTTAAGCAAATATATAGACCTTGACTGTGGTGTATTGATGGGACATCAGCAACAGCATTGACCGTGCCACCCTTCAGGTATATGTATTATCATACATATGATATACTTGGAACCAAGTAGACTTTCAAGGAAGAGACATCCTGATATGTTTCTGAGTGATATGCAATTGGATATCTCTTCTTGGTGCTCTAGTGTAGCTTGTAGAGGAAAGCAGAAAGCCCAGCAGCAGAATAGCAGACTCAAGACAAACATGAAGGCATTATTAGACAAAGATCGGGGACCTAAACCCCCCTGCAACGAGCGCCAATACAATAACAGACAAGAGTAGAATACATTTTAATACAAATCATGCCTATGCACCAACTGCATCGAGTGGAATGGCGGAAACAGGAGGAGCCTCTGCAACTACAGGCGCAGCTAACGTTGGATTTGATCGAACTTCCTTCTCCTTTCCCTTCTCTTCCGATATAGTCTTCTCCTTGTTAACATCAGACAACGGAGAGGTCTTTACCTTCTTCCTCTTCTTTAAAAGTCCAACTGAAACTGCACTTTTAACACCGTCAAGCAATTCCCTGCTTTGTTCCAAATATTCCGTGTCATCAAACCGACGTTTATTTCCTGAGAGGACCTCCACAGAAACTTCCCCTGCTTTCCTGGATTCTCGATGTTCAATACCAAGTTTCTTCTCTAGATCTCTGAGTTTAACACGTTGGGCTTCAGCCTTGGCTTGCAGGCGCTCTGGTTCCGATTCAAGGTATTCCGCAAGACTGAAACACTGTAAGCCTCGATCCATTGATAAGCACCAGGGAAAGCTCACGATTTGGCCTCTTTTATGGTGCTAAGTCGTCTGCCATTCAGGTCCCTGCACGAGTCATTGTTGCTAGCTTTCTGACTGCTCATGCGACCTCCAGCGGCCCTCAGCTGACTTCCAAAACCACCCTTTCCCCCAAGTAATTGAGGTGTGAGGCGCAGGTTCACCAGTGGAGATTCATCTTCAGTATGCAGGGAGGAAAGAGGTTGGTCGAGGTCGGCGATTATCCCGGCATGAGTTGAGATTGTGAGGATGTCAGCCAGATGAGGAGGGAGTGAAGGGTATCGCTCGCAAAGACGGTCCCAAATATCAGAGACGGGGGTAGAGGATGGTACTGTAAGGGCCAAAGAGCTGAAAGGGGGGAAGGCACTGACAAGCAAAGTCGTAGAATCAGTGTGAACCATAGTCAGGTCTAAGTACGAAAACCAAAGAACACCAAATATGATGGGAGCATTAAAATAGATAATTTGTCAGGAAGCCAAGATAATGACGTTCCTGGACGTACCCCCAGCATTTGACTGGCCTGTTCAGTTTTGTGCTGCTGTGACTGGCTTGTGCTATGTTGTGTCCATAATTACATCCAATTTCTCTCAAGTAGATCGTGTCTGGACATTTCTACCGACCATCTATGCCGCTTATTACGCCCTTCTTCCCCTTTGGCCGAACGAACCACCCTTTTTCCTTGCGCCATATGCCCCAAAATCTCTCGGGCATTCTGTGTTGAAGAATCCCAGCCCGCGCGCAGTCCTCATGCTTGCCCTTGTGGTTGTCTGGATGTTCAGACTCTCGTACAACACCTACAGGCGTGGTCTCTTCAGTCTGTGAGAATCGCATCATATTTCTTCGGCGCTTGCTAACTCTAATTTACAGAGGAAGCGAAGATTATCGTTGGGCTGTACTTCGTTCCCAAATTCCGGCCTGGCTCTTCCATATCTTGAACCTTACTTTTATAGCCATTATCCAGAATGTTCTACTTTTTCTCCTCGGTATCCCTGTCTTCATCGCTTCTGTGCTCCAACCGCATACCGATCTCTCCACTTCTGATTACATCCTTGCATTCATTGCTCTCAGCATCCTTACACTGGAATTTATTGCTGACAACCAACAATTCGCTTTCCAAACCTACAAATACGCATATCAGGCCCATATCAATGGAATAAAGACAGTTCCTCCATATTTGGAGAGGGAACAATGGCCTTTGTCAAAGCTTGACTGGTCGCCTTCTGATATGCGGCGTGGGTTCGTTACCAAAGGGTTGTGGCGTTTCTCCAGGCATCCTAACTTCGCCTGTGAACAGGGTTTCTGGGTATTTCTGTCTTTCACTACCGTGTCTGGGTTTGTATTGATGTTCTCCGCAGTGGGTCTTGACCCTTTTCCCTCTCTTGGCTTTTTCCCCTCCGGACCCACCCTCTTTCCCCTCTATGAAAGTTCTTGCCGACCCTCTGCTCCAACTTAACGCCCTTGGTGTTTATTTCGGGTCTGTTGTCTTGCTGTTCCTTCCTGCGTTGGCTCTGTCTCTTCTCTTTTTCTGTTCTACAAAGTTTACGGAAGCCATCACCAAGAAGAAATATCCAGTCGCATATCCTGCCTACCAGGAACGTGTTGGGATGTTTCTTCCTTTCAAAGTCCTCTTCACCGAAAGGGCTGGGGGAAAGGATAAGGAGAGAATGGACAAGTTGATTTGGGGTGAATTCTTCTACGGAGACGGGGCTTCAAAGAAAGAAAAGTGAAATGTATATGGTTCCTTGAATAGTGATACTTTTGAGCTTCTGCATTGAGAGATTGATAGTGAACGGTTACGTAGTCATGTGTATAAATGTCATAGTACATAGTAATTCCTAAAGTTCGAGATGTTCTTATTTGATAGTTTTATCATTGGTATATCAACCTACTCTGTCCTTGTGTGTCTTCTTCTGAGATGCAGGCTAGTATTTTTTGTTCCCAGATGAAATAGGAACGAGACTTGGTTCATCGCGCCGACTGATAATTAGGAAAGTTCATCTAGCCAACAAATCCTGCCGCCTTATCTTGTCTGCAGGTGGCTTTACTGCTAGTCACTCTAACATACCTGCGAAAGATTCAGTTGCATTTCTCTTAATACCATCTTTCTTTCTCGGTATTTGAAGCCGAACTTTTATTGCTGTCGTCGATGAACTGGCTAACATAAGTCACCAAAGGATGACAATGAGGTAGTAGAGCAGACATGACCCTTGGATCCTCAGGAGAATGAGAGAATCTTGAAAAAATGTCCTGAATAACACTTGTCCGGAGCCAGAGCAGCGCTAGCTGGTCAAAGATTGAGAAAGCAATGAAACAAGTAGCTGCGGGCAACCAATTCACAGTCCTTCTCTCATCCACTCTCAAACACCATGAGCCAATGCAAGGCTGAGATTAAGCAGTAAAATGAGATGAACAAAAGGTATATACACACACAGGATCAAATTCCAGAATTGAACTACAATCCACGAAGATGCTTTTAGTAACCCATGTCCACGATATTATTTTTTTTACTCGGAATCGGACTTGTAATCAGGTCGCAACGAACGAACAACCTTGCCTAGTTTCATAGTCAGTACTGGTTGGAAAAAACGGTTGACTTTTCATTTAATCGTTACCTGCGCGCCAGATTTCCTGATCATCAATTTCGGCCAGTTCCTTAGCAAGATCCTGGCGGTAGGTGGAACGGCTGTTGTATTCGAGGGCTTTGCGAGTTTCAGTGCCGTTTTTCACGCTCTCGTAAAGTTTTTCAAAGATGGGAAGATTCGCCTTTTCGAAGATGGGTGCCCAGTCAAGAGCACCACGACGAGCAGTTGTTGAGCAGGCATTGTACATGTAGTCCATGCTATAGCATATCCCATAAGATGGACGACTCGAGATGATTATTCCACTTACCCTTTCTGACCGATCAAAGGATAGAGTGATTGTGTGGCCTCTTCGACGGTCTCGTTGAAGGCTTCTGACGGACTGTGACCGTTCTGACGGAGGATCTTGTATTGAGCCAAAAAGAGACCCTCTAAACGCGAAGTCAGACATCTTGTTTGGCTCATCGATTGGGACACAACACGTACGAATACCACCCATGAGCTAGCCCCACAAGACATTATCAATAAGCATTCAAAAAAAGCAAAGAACATGTGAAAAGCAACTAACCACACCACGTTCACCATAAAGGTCAGAGTAGACCTCCTTCTTGAAAGTAGTCTCATACATGTAACCAGACCCAACGGCAACACCAAGGGCAGTGGCTTTCTCCTTGGCCTTACCAGTAACATCCTGCCACACGGCGATGGAAGAGTTGATGCCACGACCCTCCTTGAAAAGGGTGCGGACAGTGCGACCGGAACCCTTGGGAGCCACCAGGATAACATCAACGTCTTTAGGGGGGATGACTTTGGTGTCCTCGCTGTAGACGATAGAGAAACCATGAGAGAAGTAGAGGGTTTTGCCAGAGGTGATGAGGGGGGCAAGTTTGGGCCATGTCTGGGACTGGGCGGCATCAGAGAGCAAGTTCATAATAATTGATCCCTTTTTGATGGCTTCCTCAATAGGGAATAGAGTCTCTCCAGGAACCTGAAATTTGTTACAACCGATGTTTTTCAATAAAAAACAAGATGCATACCCAGCCATCCTCAATAGCTTGTTTCCAACTCTCACCATTCTCACGGACACCAACAATCACATTTAGACCATTGTCACGAGCGTTCAAGCCCTGTCCGTGACCTTGTGATCCATAACCGATGAGTGCAAGGGTGTCATTCTTGAAATAGTCCTGCAACTTTGCCAAAGGCCAGTCACTACGTTCGTAGACAGTCTCCTTAACGCCGGCAAAATTGAGAGTCTTAACACCACGGATACTCTGCATGACCGTGAGTCAATGAAAGCAGTTGCTTGGATCAATTGGCCACGAACATAGACAACAGGAGCCTGTGCAACCTTCGCGGCGGCAGCCCTTGCAAGTAGGGAATAAGAGGCAGTCTGTGCAGGTCTGAGAGCGGCCTTTGCAACAAGACCAGAGGAACGGCGCGATGCACGGATGACTTGAGAGGTAGAGCGGGCAGCGAAGGAAGCCATGTAGTCAGAGAGGAAAAGCCGAAATGAAAGTTTTTTCAACTACTACGTGTTTACTACTTGTTTCGGCCGAACAACTTTTTTAGAGAGCGTGTGAAAGTCCTGTAATGACCGAATTTTCCGTTGACAAGTCTGTTCGGATAATTAGATATTCGGGTGTAAATCTATTTTTGAGATACGAACAGTCTACCTATTTGTCCAACCCGGTTGACAGTAGTGTTGCTTCAAAACAGCCCAGCCTATCTTTGAAGTCAATACTTCATGACATGTAGTGTCAATGTATTGACCTTATGAAAAGGAATTTGATCAGCCTAAAAAAAACAGAAGGTTACACTTTTCGTCTTATTTTTCCTGGCTATTTCAGGATGGTTTACAGAGCTAAGCTGTGGATCATTTTGGAGCTTATTTTCATCAGTAATATTCCAGGAACTAAACATCGAATAGGGTAAGGAGACTAAGTTCCAGAGGTTCAAGGGTATCCCACTACAAGGTACAAGGTGATTAATAAATAAGGAGAAGGATCAGAATTGTGGCTGCAATGGTAGACTAATACTCAACTGGTATGACAAGTAACAAAGATATGATTGGTTGCGTTCATCAAGTCCCTACACTAATTAGACGTCACCTGAGCCTTTCGAGGTGCATGATAACAAGAACATTACTACGTTCTTCGATCTTTGTTCCAACTCGTGTTTCTCCCTCTCTCACCTCAATGCAATCTTTCAGTACAACGGTCAAGACGATCGCCGTCTGTGATGAGCCCGAACTGTGGGATGGACAATTGTGCGTTTAAATTTGACCATGAGGCACCTACGATTCTCTAAAGCCGCTTTTTCACGGTTTAGAAAAGAGGTCGAGTTTGAATCTGGAAAAGTCCTCTTGTCTCGCCTTGGAAATAAAATTCATGCAACAAGCGCTTGGTGCACCCATGCTGGTGCCTCGTTGTCTCAAGGCATCCTCGCTGCCGACGGTCGTGTTGTTTGGTAGGTACAGGTTTCACTAGGGATGTGTGCATTTTTGAACATGTCGATGCAGCCCTTGGCACGGAGGTACGTCGACAGTCCCAATTTCCTAGGTCTTCATTTGATTCCTCAGCTTGTTTCAATGTCTGTACTGGAGATATTGGTATGTATCCCACAACTGAAATTGACATGCTTTCGCTTCTTACACCAAGGACAGAGGATGCACCAGCACCGGCAGCAATACATTCATTCAAAACCACTGTTGTCGACGGTCAGATTTATGTTACAGCTGACCAGCGATATACTCTCAAACAGAACATGAAGAGGTATCCTCGGATCTTGACCGAAGATACTTCCTTCCAAAAAGGCGTGATCATTGTTGGCGGGGGCTGTGGTGCATTTCATGCAGTTATGAGTTTACGAGAGGTATGTCTAACCAGAATCTTTGGAGTAGTAATTCTAGGACTCAATGTTGTTTGATCTCTTAAGCATGATTATAAGGGGCCCATTACTATCATATCTAATGAGCCATATGCTCCAATTGATAGGTGCGGTGCATATCTGGCTGCTAATACTATTACATTTAATTTCAAATAGAACAAAGTTAAGCAAAGCCCTCATCGTCGATCCTACTGAAATCATGTTGAGGTCACCGGCTGATCTCAAAATCAAGCATGGAACCACTCTTCGTCTCGGAGTCGTATGTCTTCAGCCGTCGCCCTTATGTTCCAGTTTTCTAGAACGTTTTCATAGGAAGTTACATCTGTGGATTTGAAGAATAAGACGGTTACTATCGAGGACGATGAAACGCTTCCTTATGAGAAACTCATTCTCGCACCTGGCGGGACACCTCGCAGATTACCATTTGAATGTGCCGGTATTGAAAATGTCTTTACATTCCGCGATATTACAGATGCAACGGATGTTGTTGCAGGTTGGTGACATCTGGCTGTGTTCATCTCTTTTGCTGCCTGAACCTGACAGTGGTTTCATTCAGCTGCCACAGAAGGCAAGCGGGCTGTATTCATTGGCAGCTCTTTCATAAGCATGGAGCTGGTTGTAGCATTTCTCAAGAGGAAGCTTGCATCCATTGATGTCATTGGTATGGAAGAGGTCCCATTCGAGGTTGTTCTTGGTAAGGAGATTGGTGCGGGCTTAAAGAAAGTGGGTATATGCATTTGATTCGCCGTCTTCCTGAGGCCGATCGTTCTATCATACAGTGGTTCGAAAATCAAGGCGTCAAGTTCCACATGAAGACCAAGGTAGAGAAGATTGTCATCAGCGAAGATGACCCCGAACTCGCTTCCGGCGTCATTGTCAATGAAGAAACATTACCGGCTGACTTGGTGATCATGGGGATGGGCGTTAACCCGGCGACTGACTTCCTCGAAGGAAGTGGTATCGAACTCGAAAAGGATGGTGGGGTGAGAGTTGATGAGTATCTCCGTGTGAGGACAGGACCTGATACAGAGGACGTCTACGCTATTGGTGGGGCGGTTGAACAGTTATCCTACTCACAGGCTTAACTTTGTCCAGGTGACATTGCCATTTACCCTCAGCCTGACGGATCTGAGGTCAGGATTGAACATTGGAATGTAAGTAATTTTCTGCTTTCTATCGATCTATCGATGCTCGTGTGATTCCAATTTCACAATTTGTACCTTGTAGGTCGCCGGAAATCAGGGGCGTGTTGCCGGAAAAAATATTGCCGGAATTTCGCAACCCTTTAACAAGATCCCTATCTTCTGGAGTGCCCGTATGCTGATAATTTGATTTAACAATTAGAAACTCATGTGGTCTGTAGTGGGCGCACAGCTTCGTTACTGTGGTATCAGTCACAAGTACGACGAGGTCATTATAAAGGGTGATCCTAGCCAGCTGAAGGTACGAAACTCTTTTTATACGTGATAGTGTTAATCTATGATCTTAGTTTATTGCATACTATGTCCAAGACGGTCGTATCGTTGGCGTCTCTTCGATGCAGAATGATCCTATTGTTTCGAAGGCTGCTGAACTCCTCAGACTCGACCTCATGCCTTCGCCCAGCGATATTACAGAAGATGCGGTAAGGGATATTGTTTCTGGCTCAAGACATCTGAGCTGATCTGCTTTGGGCAGGGTCTCTTGAGGATTGATATCAGCACGGCCAGTGCTTCGCAGAAGATAGCCTCTCGAGCCCGCAAAGCTTCGTCTTAAGTATTATGAATCAAGATGTATCATTAGTAGCCTCGTCAAATAGTCATTCAAAGTCCTGCGTCTCACCCAAAACCTAATCTGAGCTCTTTGTAGTCTTCGCGCAGCACGAACTTCAAAATGATCAGAAGACAGTACTGGTCGGTTCAATTCTAGAAATATGTTCATAATAGTCAGCAACCTTAGTACAAGATGTGTAGATTATCTAGGCCAATGCCGGTTTGGTGGTCTAATTAACTCGTACCACCAATGAAGCATGGCAAGTCTTCCAATAACGAGTTAGCTCGGTTGGAAAGGTCAGGAGTAACCCCATAATCAGCAACTGATGGGAAGACATTCTCTCAAAGATATCAAGAATGTTCCTGGGCGTTTGAAAGCCCATATGTTCCTTCTTCCCATAAAAGCATCCTCCTTTCTCATCTATCGCTAAAAGTTTTGTCCTACTCGTTTTCGTTAATGTCGGCTATTCTGCATCATATCCCGGTGGTATGTCAAACCCTTAAAAGAAGATAGCTCCTAACTTAAGATACGTGACGTTCTCTTTGGTTGTAAATAATTCCACCTGGAAATCACCGAGTTACTAGCCGAGGGAACATACAGAATGGCGCAAAGATCTTAGATATGTGAGGCAATTTGGAAGATGACCTCCTATGATAGTTAACATTGTGTCTTAGCGTAAAGCATGAAGAGCGTTCACTTTTTATGTCCTTGTTATGCGAGTGCTTTGAGTTGTCCCCATGCTTCAAATCTCAAATTTCACACGGAACCTCATACTTGACTTGTTTGTTCCCGAATTCGATTACATGGCTTTCATTTGTTCACCATGATTTATTAATATTCTCTATATCATTCGCTCGGTTCAGAAAAATGATCAAAACTTCTACAAAATCCAACCCGTGGAACGGAAAAATTAGAGAAACACCCGCTTCTCTCATCGACTCAGAATTCACTGACCTCGAACCTACAATCACTTATCGACATGTTCTCTCCAACAACTTGGGTGTAAAGGACCCGCTGCGAGTCATTGCACTTTGCGATAGCGATGCATTCTATGCTGCTTGTGAAATGGTTCGCTTGAACGTTGATAAGGATGTTCCATTGGTGGTCTTACAATGGGATTCGTTAATTGCTGTTAATTATCCTGCGAGGCAGTATGGCATCACGCGGATGATCAAGGTGAAGGACGCACTGAATAAATGCCCGCATCTCAAGATTGTGCATGTTGCGACGTACAAAGAGGGAGATAGTCATCCAGGGTACTGGGAGAACGTGGATATGAAGACACACAAGGTTTCGTTAGATTATTATAGGAGGGAGAGCATCAAGATTGCGACAAAATTCAGGGAAAGCTTACCTTCTTCGGTCGAAATTGGTAAGAATTGGTCTCTGGCGGCATACTGCTCACTGACTATCTTGGCTAGAAAAGGCATCCATTGACGAAGCGTTCTTTGATTACACAAAGGCAGTTAAGAAAATTTTACTCCAGAGGTTTCCCTACCTTGCCAAAGTCCCACAAAATGCTCAAGATGGTATAGACACTCCCTTACCCACTCCTCCCCAAATAAAGTGGTCCAACCTTGCCGTGGCTCATCTCATACCATCAACTGCAGCTCCATCCGAAGTAGTAGATATAGAGGCAGGTCAGAAGAGGAGGAATGGTGAGGAGACCGAGAAAAGAGAGGGGCATGACGGTGAAACGCCGGTTGAAGAAGTAGGGAATAATGAAGCGATAGGTACTACAGAAAATCTAGACGCCACAATTACGCAGCCAAAGGACCTAACAGGTGATCTGAGGGGACACTCAGGCGAGGATGAGCAATATACGACTACTTGGCATGACGTGGCGCTATCGATTGCCGCTGAGCTGATGGACCGAGCGAGAGGGAAAGTGAGAGAGATGGGATATACGACCTCGGCTGTGAGTTTTCATATACCTTGCAATTTCTATCCAAAATTCATGTATATTATAGGGCATTGCAAGAAATAAATTCCTAGCAAAGGTGGGCTTTTCATCTCGTAACCACAAAGTTCATGAACTAAATGTTAGTCTCGCAGCTAGCAGCGTCATACAAAAAACCTAACAGTCAGGTGAGCACATGTCACTTTTCCAGGAATGGGAGCTGAATTCTTGGTTGAACTAAAGAGTATATTGAGAAACAAAGCCATACCCTCTTATATGCGGCCCTTACCATTTCAGAAAGTGGGTGATTCTGCCCGAACACAGCGTTCATATCATGTCGCCTCATCTTAGTCAGATTCGCTTCCTCGGTGGAAAGCTCGGCTCTGCGCTTGCGAAGGAGTATGAAGTTTCAATTGTTGGGGATCTTTTGTAAGCTCCCACTCTTCGCATTAGCCATGCTTACTAAAATCCGCTTTTGATCAAGAACGATCTCGCTTGGTGAGCTGTCAAAATATTAGATCGGTAGCGAGTGATTGATCGACATAGAGGAGATGCAACACAAATTCGGAGAGGGTGCCATTTGGATCTATGAAGTTCTTCGGTATATCGTGTTTTCTACACGTTCGATTTACTTTTTACTCACTCCTGGTTAGGGGTATCGATAGAAGTGAAGGTAAATTCATCTAGTCTTTCCCTTGTCCGCCGATGCATTGATCATCTGGCATAGTGAAAGAGAAGTCGGCAGTCAACAAAAGTATGTCAGCAGCAAAAAACTTACCCAAACCTATCAAGAGTTCAGCCGAAGGTCATCATTGGATTCGTGTTCTTGCCGCAGAATTGGCTCTTCGCCTGAGTGATGCCCGCCAAGCAAATCCCAATTTATGGCCGAAGACAATTGTTCTTCACGCAAGGAAGGGTATAGTATTCAATTCTCTTAGTGGAAAGAGGCGCTAACAGTCGTGGCAGGATATGAGAGTGGGACAGGATACGAAAACGGGCGCTCAAAACAGGCTCCTTTTCCATTTGTCCGCAAGGCCACAGTCGACATAATTGCCAATGTGGGTGACAAGTTGTGGAAAGAACTTGTCGGGACAAACGCGACAGTGCACATCGGACATATATCCTTGTCTTTCACTGGAATCGATGTGGCAGAACAAGGACAGAAGAGCATTGAAAGTTTCCTCAAACAAACATCAGCGAATTCTCCCAAGAAGCGACCTCGAGATGAGACCATGACAGATCTGACGGTTGATTCATGCTCCAAAACGATTATAGGCAATGACCAAGATGAACATCATTCAAGTGATTATGATTTATCCTACTCATGTCCTCACTGTAAAAAGATTCTGAACCTTCCGGCAAACTTGGACAATGCTGGTTATGATGTCCAACAACAGGCTTTAACAAACATTCGACTCGAACACCAGGATTTTCACTTCGCGGAGGATCTCATGAAAGAGTCTGAAGGACTCAGTCCACCGGTCAAAGTGACATTGAAGGAAACCGGATTCAAGCCTGGTCCATCGAAGAAGCGTCAGAAGGTGTCTCAAGGGCTTGATAAATATTTTGCAAAGAAGTGATTGTCGCTTTTGACAGTTCCACAGGAGACCCCTTCTGTTCCCCTTGCTTCCATCTGATGTCGAATTGTTGGCATATATGACAATCTTAGCATGATTACGATGCGCAACCTATATCAGCATATCGTCATGTAGATCGGAATGCTGGGCGCCATGGTCGGTAAACAACAAAGTCCAATTTGTCATACTGGGTCAAATATCTTTACATACAATTGTTGCTTGATAGGTGATATGTACTTGAGAGATTTGGTTTTCAGATTTAGCATTCGCTTCTTTGGCTTAATCTTTATTGCAGATCCTGTCGTCTCTTCTTTTGAGGGTCGTTTTTCTTACCAATAGTTGATGACATCGGCGCTGGGTGATCTTGATTGCTTGTCACGCTTTCCTTGAGTGCAGAGCTTGGTATATTTGATCGAACTTGACAATGACGGACAGGAATTCACTCTTATTCTGTAGGGTCTCAGCATATGCGAATTGAGCTTTCAGAAGGTCAACAGCGCTATGCTCGTCCAGATGCAAAGAGCTAGCTACCGGAAACTTTCGGGGATAATGACCCTCGATGCTATGGTGATCAGTGCTGCTTGGGGTTACACGAAAGGATATTTCACGGACAGTGCGACTTTACACAGCGGGTATCTTAGGTGTCAATCACAAGATGAATGATCTTGATGAAGGATTATAATTCTAGACAGCCATCATTATCTTCCACGAAGTAAAAATCAACGAACCACGGTCCCCAACCCTTTACAAGATATTCGTTGCTTCATTTCTTTCTTCTTTATCTAGAGCCCTTTATCAAGTGAAAATTGGACCTCGACGGTTACTGGGATGGAGAGATATCGAATTATCACCTCTTCACTGCCGTGATGGGGCCGGATCCAACAATCAACTCCATCTTGACATACTTGTAGTTAGATATCTTACTGGGCTGTCTCTGTTAATCGCTAGGGTAGGTTGCTGATTGTCCAGCTTGAGCCTACATCATTCCCCATTCAGTGATGTGACTGTAGGGAATGTCCTTGACTCTATCTTTGTCTGTGGGTTCCTTTCTTTGGTAAATTATGGTCAGACATCCTAATATGAGTGCTGGATACTCAGACTTTTATATAGATCTGTTTTACAACATTTCGTCAACGCACGTTCTTTGGATGTTGTTCTACAACTTAGGTCCTATTGACAAGTTGAAATACAAACTCCAGCAACGAGAATTCTCTCAAGGTGGCATGTTTATATACTCCAGGTCCTCTAGCCAATTTGACAAGAAGCGATCTTCAACCCCAAAAACATCTGGACCGGAGGAATTTCTTTTTTCAAATTTCTGCTATGAGCATATTCTTTGAGTACCGATTTTTGCTACCCGCCACCTATGCCCTTTTTTAAACCAGAAAATTGATCCAATGCGAAAAGAGGGAATGCTTGCGCTTGACGCTGGCTGTTTCTGAGCGCCAATCGTCAGTACTAATAATGGTATATGCGTATGTGTGTGTATATATGTGCGTGTCATTTCTGTCATTACATATCATGACGTCAGGTGCCCAACTTGCTTCTTCCCAAACCACAAATTAACGGAATAAAAAAACAACCTGAAGAGATGTCTCTCTTATCTCAATACCTGAGCAGATCTGCCCAAGTGTTTAAAGAGAGCACCAAACGTAGTAAGCAACCTCATCCGTGCTATCGGCTATTCCATGGCACAAAATAATAATCATAGACACTTCTTGCGTTCCTCATCAGTGGTCCTCATGAAAGGCGCCGATCTACCTTGTCGCGCACCACGAACGTTGTTCAAATTCAACTCGCAAGACGACATTGACCAATTTGCTACTGGCTGTGATGCTGATGTCGGTGGAACGTCAACAGTCCACCTAGAACGATACCAAAACGAAAAGGAGGATACGTCCGTGATAGGAGGGGGAGGAGGAGCACGAGGGGGTACAGGGGTATTCTGGGGTGACATGCGGTTAGGTGTCAAAGCAGGATTGGAAGGAAAAATCAGAGGTGGTTATGCCGGTTTTCGAAACAAGGTACGTTGTTTTTACCCCCTCTCTCTTACACACGCACACATACCAAACACGAAACGAAAAACCACTTGCTGACCGTTTATTGATTCATCTCTCTCTTTTCCTTAAATTTACACGGAGGGTCTCTAGAAGCGACCCACGCTCTTTGGAGAAATGACAGAAGACGTTTCCCAACACGAGTTCCTCACCCTTCGACTTCGACTCGGAGGCGATCCAGCCACGCACAATACCTACTTTTGCAATATACA
>Ga0154001_1000285_pt1 | contig 16319 bp, 15 predicted proteins | sample TSNJ085MetaG_FD_104699 | JGI IMG/M metagenome (GOLD analysis project Ga0154001, IMG submission 104699) | Attine ant fungus gardens microbial communities from New Jersey, USA - TSNJ085 MetaG | ecosystem: Host-associated > Fungi > Mycelium > Unclassified | place: USA: New Jersey, Wharton State...
AGGAATGGAATGGAAAAGGCCATAGCTGTTCCGGTAGGTATGCTAAGGTAATTAGTACAATTGTCAGGTGATGGCCCGAGACTTTAGAAATGCAACTCCCAGAAAAACAAAAAAGCAAACGGGGTAAAACTCAGAGGAAGGCATTGGTTCAAGAGCTGGACGGAGACGCTACTAGACGACCGTTGAGAACTCGCAACACTGTTTAATGATATTGTCCAAGTTCCGGCTAAAACGCCGAAGAGAGTAATTGATGGATTCCCCCTATGAGTCAAACTGCACGATATGTGCCCCTTCTTGAGGGCGTGAAGGGAGGTGTTAAAATGTCGTCATAGCCCTCTGTAGTTATATAGCCCAAGTCTAGCTCTATCTCGTGATCCACTACCTCCGCCTCTGCAGTCATATCCTCGCTATTCATCTCCACCAACTTCAGTGATGCTGCCTCAGTACAAACGCTGATACTGCAAAGTCCTTCGTGCCGAATAGCTCAACCACAAAGGAAGCGTGTTTGCTGAAGCCTGGACGGCACAACGACAAAATCTGCAAGACCAGGCTTTTGGATACCCTAGAGAGTTTGACGCGAGCACGTTGAGTAAATGCTTCGGTTATGCCTCGAGTAAAATCAGCTGGGCGTTGGTTGGTGAAGACTGGCCGATGACATCTTCAAAGACACCTGTTTCAATGTCCAAGTCCTCAGCAGCAGGGGTCCTTGTTGCTGGGACGCAGGCTGAAGATACCAGTTAGCCACCGAGTCCTGAGCCTGACACATAGACCCCTGTACCCAGAGAAAGAGACCATGGAGCCTTCAAAATTGTGGTCTCGACATCAGCACTGCCAACAATCTCGGTTCTATTCTTGTGCGCCGTCTACCAGATCACCTTGGTCCTGATCGCCGCAACGACTTCCTGAAGAGCTCTATCAACGGCAACAGGTAACTGGACGATGCTTATGGCCATGAATCGGCAGGTGATCAGATCGAGCATATTGAGAGTATTCTACGGGAGAAGTGAAAGGATTTGGCTAGTGGAAAGATTTTGTGAGTCAATAAGCTCGTACTCAAAACGTTGATATTTAACTTGACCTCGAAGCAGGGTGGCTGACCTTCGATCGATGTAGAACACTAAAGCGAAACATGAATTTGTGCAATATCAAATTATATAGAGGCTGAAAGCATTGACTGTCTTGTCAAACACAAGGAAAAGGAGAGGATAGGGCAGATATACTCTACTGGCGTCCATTCAGCCTGGCCGCTATTGCGTCGTATACATTTGTTGAACCAGAGGGTGACAAACAGGAAATGGGGGGAGGAGGTGCTGGTAATGGATGATTATCACCAGGAGACTCCGAGCGGATGTGCAAAGGCAGCATTCAAGAAGGTACAAGACTGGGCGGAATATCTGGGTTCGACACCGAAAATGGCAAGGTTTCAAATATCGTTGTCTCCGAGGATGGGACAGTTCCTGCAGTCGTATATTGCGCTGTCAGTGATTTTCCCGTGCCAGTGTTCGAATAGCTCAACACTGGAATATGGTGGCTATATAGAGAACCTGAAGAAGCACTTATCATCTTGGGAAAATATGGATCCCGCGTCATTGGACGGGGCTCGCGTTTGACTGTGAAAGTAAGTATCGATTTAGCTCTATTGTAATCACTGCAACCTTGACGAGAAGAGAGGACGCTCATAGCGCGCTGAATGTCACTAACTGTTCCATAACCCTCACTTCCGGTGTCCTTCTGTGATAGTATCAAGGATTTGGACTCGCGGCTACGCTCCCTTGCTAGTGCTCGCCGAGTTCTGTAACCTAGCATTCCTGCCAGAATAATGATGGCAGATATGACGGAAAGTGGAACAGCGATGGCAGCGGTCGAGGCAGTCCGTCGGGAGACTAAAAAATCTGGCTGTGTTGATTGTATCTGAGGCACAGTGGTATATGTTCCAAGACGGGATGGATCAACTGCAGAGTTATTGCTCGTCGAAGAAGGAAGAGAATCTGAACTAATGAGAGTCGCTCTGTGCTGAGTTGTACCAATAGAAGATTTCATGGATGGCTGAGATGCAGCTGTCAAACTCAACATCATCGCCATATCGCTTGCGGTGCCTAAAGGATCATCGACGAGATTTTATTTCACAAAATGAAATAAAACATACTACCAAGCTCAAAAGTGGGGGAGGCAAAAAAATGTTGCCAAAATCATCCTGTACCTTCAGATAGTACTGGCTTGTGATGACAACCTCTGGAGCAGTGCTGAAATGTAATTTGTGAACTGTGCCATTAGATTGGGGATATAAGAAACATACATGGCGGCCATGTACCCATCCTCCGTCTGCTTGACCTGGGGCCAGATAGCCATTCCGCAATTCTCACTCTCGCCTACCCCTCCCTCTTTCTCCCCTCCTCGATCCATTAGGTCACCATATGATATCCTTTGCACGTCTCTAGCAGCCGTGCATAACTTGAAATCAGGGGAGATTAAGACAGAGGATGACGTCCACTTTGCAATTATTGGGTCCCCAGGATTGAAAACGGTGCCTACGGGCGGGGACAACCAAACAACATCCAGTAACTTAGCCACTCGGGAGACAAGACAGAAAACTATGACCGCTCTCAGACAAACATGTCGGATATCCATATTACACGCAAGGGAGCTGACAAGGGAATTGAAGTTATGACCAGCGTTGGAGTGATGAGGCGTATGGAAAAGATATGAAAGCTCAAAGACATTTCATTACAGACCACCTATCACGCTGCGGCAATCAAGAGAGGAGTGATCAATCATTTGCAGGAGTAGAAGTCAATTTCCATATGATATCCTGCAGAGGATGTCGCCGAGTGCAATGGTTGTTGTGAGAAACATTCCAATTGAGCTCTACATTTTCCCTTTGAGACAACATAGTCACAAATGGATTCAGAGAAAAACGCACTTCTTCCTGTTTCTCAAGGTTTCAAGCATCTGAATGACCTGCTCTTGCTCCTGAATAAGCAATTCACCTCCGGAAAGATTCAAGACCGAATATTTTGCTTTGGCGAGTGCATTTCTAAATTCATTGGTCTAAGAACCACATAAACGACCTGGCCCTCTCAACCGGGAGTATCACACTGACTGCTTGCAAAATAGCTTGCTTCGCTGCGTGTGTTGTTATACCCTCCTCTGAATGAGTCAGTTTGAGGACTATGACAAGCTTTGACAGCAGGCTCTCGTAAAGATTGACAGGAAGCGGATTGGATGCCATAGCAGACTGGGCGGCTATCTCACTGGTTACTCGTCCATCACATGACGTCATCTTCCCATCACTTCCTGAATACACAATAAAGTATGAATGCAACGAGCGCCGAAGACGCCCGCCACCCTCCTATATCCTGCATCCCAGGCCGCAAGAGTGTTGGAGACTTTGTCAGGAGCCCCTAGAAGTGCATCGCAACATCCACTCAGCATGATTTTACCATCCTAAAATTTTTCAATCTTATCTCAAATATTTTCTTTGCTTAGCAACTATAAGGCCCTGTTCTGCAACTCAGATAAGTGGTTGTCTGCCAAATTTAATATATAGAATAAGACAAGGATATAAAAATAATTTTTGATATTTTCACATTGCTATCCAATATAAGGGTGACTAGAGCAGAGTTGGCTCCAGGAGAATCCTTAGTCATGTTACACTCCTAAGTATGTTACAACTCACCTCCAGGAGAATCCTTAGAGTTTAGGACAAGGCTCCTGGGGTGTACTCTACAATATATATACTACTACAACTAAGGTGTTCCTGATCCTATAGTCCTGTCAGTCAGGGTCAGGAGTCTCTGAGTCAAGCTAAGGGGAATTAAATATTACATAGTAATATTTAATTAGGCACAGGGTCACTCTGGAATATGAGTCTAGTGCTCCAGGAGTGGCATTGGTAGGGTCTCCTTACATCCAATATAAAAGTATTTGGAGACTATTTTTTGACATGAGAATTAAATATAGTCTGACTGTGTACATCAGCCTGAGTTGTTGGTTCTTTTTTCTTTGTTTTTCTCCCTCTCCTATAGCCAAACTCTCAGATAAAAAAGAGAATCAACACCCCTCTATTCTAGCTCTATAAGGGTAACTGGAGCAGAGTGGCTCCAGGAGAAATCTCAGTATATAAATAGACTCTGGGATACGTTACAACTCACCTCCAGGAGAAATCTCAGAGAATAGGATAAGGCTCCTGGAGGAATAATCTATACTATATATATAAGTCTCTTAGTTACAGAATATCTTAGTAGTCAGGATCAGGAGTATAGGGGAAAAGACAACTAATTAAATATTGAGTAATCATCATTTAATTAGTACAGGGTTGTTCTGGTACACTACCACTAGTGTATCAAAAGTGGACTTTGGTATAGTTTCCTTACAAGCTCTAGAGCCTACTATGTTATAAGCTGCCTTGGTCATAATAACTTTTATTTCTTTATTCCTTTATCTTTTACTTTACTTTACTATTAATTAGATAATAGGAAGTCACATGATCAAATTAGATAATATGGAGTCACATGATCAGGATCATATAACATGTCACAAATATCACATTCCATCATATTTTCTGTGACAAATCAGTTACAAGATTGGTATCACAAATGACCACTTACTGATTTGTGATTAATTAATTTGATAATCAAAGAGCTCAAAAAAGTGAAGTTAGACAAGCAATAAAAGATGTTATTAAGTCTGAGGTTTATCTTTAAACATAAAGTCCTTAAATACATGATTGTGGTGGTCTGTATACTAGAACAAACTACTATATGATTACTACCTATTGTCCTATATATAGAAGTGCTATTGTTCTTGAAATAGAGATAACCTAACTATCTTAGAGTAGTCCTTTGTTCTATTCAAGGACAGATGATAATCTATAGATAATAGATTAATATTATATACAAATATTGAGGATCTTGTATCTCTATGGGATCTTATCACCTCAAGATCTATTTATAGCCAAAAGAAGTGCATTGAAGAGAACTTCATGATGGTTATTGAAGCAAATGATTATATCAAGTAGTTCCTGAGATATCAGTGATTTAGTGTTTGGTAACTTAGTAATTGCCAACTGATCTGCTCATAACTCAGTGAATACTGATCACCTTGAGATGTTTTTGATATCATTTGAAAGGTCTTCTCAAGGGCTTTCAGTGGCCATTGAGATCATCAAAATTGGTTGAGTATTCCTAGAGTTATGGTCTAAATAAAGTTTGTAACAAACTTGTTGGAATTTGTTAGGGAATTAAGAATAAACAACTGAGTTTATAACAATTTGAGGTTAAGAAAGGTGCTCTACTTGTAGCAACTTAGCCTGAGATAACTTAATCACACTCCAAGTCCAAGTTGACAAGGAAAACTCAATAGAGCCTCTATTAGATTCTATATACTACTTATACAACTACTACATAGTCTGTGTACTACTTTTCTACATTCATCATGTAATGTGACCCTGTGACATCCTTGACACATGACTATGACATGCAACATTGTCATATGACACTTTTCCATACTTCTTTCTTATATAGTAAGTCTAAATGAGAAGAGAAAAGAAAAAGAAAAGAAAAGAAATATAAATAATAACTTAGCCATTTTGCCAAGTCATAACACTATCCCTCTTTCAAGATTTCTCATTATGAGAACTTTTACAACTTGTAGTAAGGATTGCAGATGTTTCCCATCTCATCATCATTATCTTCTGTCTACTTTCTGAGTCTCAAATTTTCTTGTTTAATTTCTTCTTCCTTCTCTTTTATCATTTCTGTTGTTTTTTATCCCTTAACTCTTTCTCCTTTCCATCATTTCCAATTTCTTTCCAGTCTTCCTCAATATTTCTTATCATACTGTTTATTTGACCATTTAAATAACTTTTTCACTGTAAATCATTCTGGCAGCTCTCTTCTCCTAAATGTTCGTTCTTTTTTCTCTTGCTATCTTATATCTTCTAGGTCTTGTTGGTATTCCTTCTTATATTCTTGAATTGCTTCTTTTGCATTTTTTAGATTTTTCCTTCCTTTCCAAGTATCTGATTCTACCATAAATCTCTTTTATTGTACCAAGTACTTGTTTTTTTCTTATATCTGCTACTTATTCAGGATTCTTTTCACTTTTCACTCTTTCTCTCTCTCAATTATAACTGGAGCTGGTTGCTTCTTTCTCTACCTCTCTATTTGTTCTACATATCTTTGTATTTTACTAACATTAACTACCAAATGTATTTTTACTGTACTAGGTAGTTCTAATTCCACTACATTCAACAATACAATTTTCTTTATCTTATAAGGCCCTACAAACCTTTTTGTTAACTTTTCTGTCCTCCATCCAACTATCTGATATTTTAGATTTTTAGTACTTAGCATTACTAAGTCTCCTACTTTATACTTGTTGACTTTTGCCCTCTTTCTATCTGTATACTTCTTTATTTCTTCTTATACTTTTTCTAGTACCACTTTTGCCTCTTTCTAAATTTCCTTCATTTTTGTCATAAATTTTTCTGCTCTCTTGTATTTCCCCTTTCTTCTTGTCTCAAACCCTATTCTGGGATCTTGTCCATAATTTGCCTTAAAAGGTAATGTTTTGGTACTTGAGTGCACTTTATTATTGTAGACAAACTATACTGTTCCTAACTAACCATCTGTTTGAGGGTGGAATACTGCTAACAATTTACTTTTAGTCTCTAACATCCTGTTCAACTCCTATATTATTCCTACTATGAACTGAGGTTCTCTATCTGAAATGATACTCTTGGATAACCCATGTAACTTTCTCATGTTGTCTCTAAACAACCTAGCTAGTCCTTTCACTGACATCTTTTCTGTAGTAGGAATAAAATGTACTATTTTTGTCAATTTTTTAACTATTACTAAAATTGAATTGTATTGTTGTGCTAGTAGTAGCTTAGTGATGAAATCTGCTGAAATATATACCTAAGGTTTTTCTGGAATTGAATTTGGCATTAATTTTCCTGCTAGCTGTTCTGTACAGTTTTTATTATGCTAGCAAGTATTACATCCCTCCATATACTACTTTACTTTTTTTGTTACTCCTAGCCACCAAAAGTTTCTAGTGACCAATTCCACCATTTTCTATTGTCCCTAGTGCTCTTTTACTGGTGTATTATGATACAACTGAATAATCTCTGCTTTTAGTTTCTCATCTCTTGGTATGTATACTTTCTCTTTTTTATATATAATGTTATCTACTTCTCTCCATTCCTCATCTCTTAGCATCTTTACTCTTGCTTGTTTCATTTCTTCTACTGCCTTGATTACCTTGTTATCTTTCATCTTTGACTGTTTTACTTTCTCTAGTAAATTTACTCCCTCTATTATTACTTTCACTTTTTCTGTATCACAAACTTCATTTAGACCATAACTCTGGGAATACTTGACCAATTTCAATGATCTAGATGGCCATCAAAAGCCCTTAAGAAGACCTTTCAAATGATACCAAAAATGTCTCAAAGCAATCAGTATTCACTGAGTTATCAGTAGATCAGTTGGCAATTATCAAGTCACCAAACACTAAATTGTTAATATCTTGGGAACCACTTGATGTAATTATTTGCTTCAATAACTTTCATGAAGCTTTCTTTAATATACTTCTTTCAGCTATAAATAGACCCCAAGGTAATTTTGTGCACTATAACTAAGATAGCACTTTGACACCTGTTAAGATGTCAACTCAGCTCTATAAGTGCAGAACTCATATATTCTAAGTATCTGTTAAGATATCAGCTAAGTATAGTCAGTACTTGTAAATAGTCCAGAAAATATAACAATATTCACTTTAGTCCTATAAGTACAGAACTAAGGTCCAAAAAGCTATAGTAGATGAAAAAACTCCTAGCTTACTAATCTACTAATAACAGCCATCAGCAATAAGAGATATAAGATGAATAAGGAAATGACTGTAAAATTTACAACATCTCTCATCAAAATCTCTTTATTCTTCAATACCTATTTTAGTATGGAAAAATAGAAACTTTTCACTTCCAAGTACCTTGGTTATAATATCAGCTACTTGGTCTTTAGTTGCAATATATTCTCCAGTAATATTTCCTACTGTCTCATGATTACAAATATGTCTAAACCTTGTGTCAATATACTTTATGTATTTATTGATTTGTCTACTTCTAATAAGATTAAGTGCTTCTTGATTATCAATAAGAAATTGAGTTGGAGAGATGAACCTTATGTCCAATGAATTGAATAGAGATCAGAACCAGATGATCTCTTTGACAGCTATCAATGCAGCTATAAATTCAGCCTCTACTGTTAATAGTACTATAGAAGTCTACTTCTTCAAAGCCTATGAAACTGTCTCTCTATTTATCAAGACCACATAGCCCAATGTTAACTTTCTATCTGCCTTGTCTCCTATCCAGTCTGAGTCAACAAATATGCTCAGAGGCAAGTTTCCAGTATCTCCTACTTAAAAGGTAAGCTTGTGTTAACTTGTTCTATAGAGATAATAGAAAATGCATTTAACAGCCTATATATGCATTTTCCTAGGACATACAACATAATATGAGAGAACCCCTATTGCATAAGCAATATCTAGACATATACAGACCATCAAGTACATCAGAGATCCAATAGATCTCTGATATTCTATAATATTAACTTCTGGCTGAGTTAGTATTGGTAGCTGTAAATTGTTCATTATTGGAGTTTTCACTAGATTGCTATCCACCATTCTATGTTGCTCTAGAATAAACTTGATATACTGAGCTTGGGAAATAGACAATGTCCTCACTCTATTTTCAGTCTCTGATCTCTTAATTCTCATTTGCAAGATCCACTAAGCTTCACCAAGGTCTTTCATTTCAAAGTGTGTACTGAGGCTTTTCTTGACAAGTTTGACAGCTTCTATGTGATCTGAGAATAGAAAGAAGTTGTCCATATATACAGCAATTATAAACAGTCCTCCTAAAATAACTTTAGTAAAGATCCTATGATCAGCATTGCTTTTCTTGAATCCCAGATCTTCTAGTTTCTTCTTGAGCTTTAAGTACTACTCTCTCAATGCTTGCTTCAACCCATATAGTATCTTGTACAACAATTAGCAGTCTCTTCCTCTGTTTTAATTCCTAGAGGAACATGCATATATATCTCATTAGGTAAGTTACCATTTAGGAATGTAAACTTGATATCTATTTGATAGACATACCAGCAGTATCAATTTGCTATTGCAAGAAGTGTTTACAATATCTGGTGATATATTATAGATGCAAATGTTTTTTCAAAGTCTATTCCTGGGACTTGTAAGAGGTCTTGGACTACCAGTCTGGCCTTGTAACACTCTACTTGTTTATCCTTATCTAGTTTTGTCTTGAAAACCCACTTGCACCCAACAACCTTATGTCCTATAGATTTTGTAACTGTGCTAAAGATGTTTTGCTTTACAAATTACTCTATTTCTTTAGCGTATATCTTCTTCTACTGGATTGTATTTGGTCTTGACATAGTTTCTTCATAAGTGGTAGGATCAGTCATTGTGAGTACTAATCCTTTAGAAAATTCCCTAGAGAGTTTATGATATGTATATGAAGTCATAGTAAAATATATATTATTATTTTGTATTGGAGGATGTCTAGTGTGTTTTAAACAACATAAACTCTTAGGTATGTTGTCTACTACCTTTTTTTTCACATCTTCTGACTTTGATTCCTCTTCTGGACTTTCATCTTTTGCTATGACCATATCTTCCATTTTGCTTTTGAACTTTGACTCTCTATTACTTATAAAGACTTCCTCTGATATAGACATCTCATTTGCTAGCTTAATGTCCTGCTCAACCTGGACTCTAACCCTATTAGACCTCTCTGGATTTTCAAAGAATATTATATTGCATGATACATAGATCTTTAATATTTTGATTGTTTGCTATAAAATATGCTTTTCTATTCTACAACAAATCCCAACAAAAAAACCTACTATAGCCTTAGCATCAAGTTTTTCTTGCTTGTTATTAGGTATGTACATATAAACTGGACATCCAAAGACTCTCAAATAAACTACTGATGGTTTTCTCTAATAGAATGCCTTATATAGTGTTATGTCTTCAAATAGAGTTCTAGTGGGTAATCTATTGAGTATTTCTTGTGAGTAGTTTACTGCAAAAATCCAGAATGACCTCAGCAGCTCTATATCAAAAAGCATTGACCTTGTCATCTCAAGAATAGTCTGGTTAAGTTGTTCTACCATTTTATTCTCTTAAAGGGTCTCTGGATTTGTCCTTTTATAATGAATTCCTTTAGACTTTGGCTATTTTTGAAAACTACTTCCCATATATTTACTACCTCTATCAGTTCTTAGAAAATTTACTTTTTCTCCAGTTTCTGTCTCTAAGTACATAATCTAGTCTGTTAGAACTTCTGAAGCTTTGTTCTTTGTCCTGATAAGCTTTACTCTCATAAAATGGGAATGTCCATTTATAAATGTCACAAAATAACAACATTGTGAATAGCCTTCAATATCAAGTAGTCTGCAAACATCTAAGAAAATTCTGTGAAGTCTTCTTGGATTTCTGACATCAAATTGCTTTGAAATTATCTCTCAAGTAGTTTTTTCTTTTAGACAGAGAACACAGTAAGATTCCTCATCGATATCTGCATTATCTAACATCTTTATTCCAGTCACCATTGATAAATCTGATAATTTCTTGATAGAGCACATCATAGCATGACCTAGCTATCTATGCTATATACTCAACAATGTCTTTGCAATATAAGCTGAGTTTTGATCAGGATATAAGGTGTTTTCTTCTAAAATCCAAAGTCTCTTTATACTATATGCTTCTCTAACAATAACTCCATTCTTGGCAATTGGACATTTATCTACTCTAAAATTCACAGAGTAACTTCTTTTGACCATATATGATACTGAGAGTAGATTGTTAGTTTCTATCTTGGAAATATAATATATGTTATGAAGTTCATAAGTCTTTAATATGCCATCAACATTTATCAAGATTCTAATTGATCCTAATCCAATAGTTTTGATGATACTATCATTTCCCAAACTAATAGAGATAGGTATTCCAAAAGGAGTATAATTGACAAACTACTCTCTTTTAGCTGTTATTAGAGATATTGCCTCTGAGTCAACAATTCATTGATCTACCAAATCTAAAAATTCTTCCCATGCCATAAACAAGTTTACTAGTATTTTATATAAAGCTACAATCACTAGAGAAATCCTAGAAGGACTGATAAATAGACTTCTTCCTTTTCCCATTTCCTATCAATGCAACATGTGATATATCTCTGCAAGTATTCTCCTCCAATAAAATCTGTTTGATAACAAAGTCTATAATTAAAGTATTTTTGTCCTTTATGTATAGATGCTGCCTAAGTGATGTATAAGATTCTGGTAATGAAACTACTATAAGCATGGCAATTATGGCATCCTTTAAGTCATATCCAAGATCCTTTAGTCTATGGACCTTTTCACTTATATTATTGAACTATTTTTCCATTGAGATTGTGTTAACAAAATATCCTTTGAATATATCTACAAATAGATATGCCATTGTATACTGACCTTTTCCTTGGTAGCAACTTTCTAGATGATTCTAGACCTCTGATACCAACTCAAAACATCTAATCTTCCTAGATAGCTCTTTTTTCAGTGTTATAATGATTTTTTCAAAAGCCTGGTCATTCTGTACCTACCACTTGTCAAAAGTGACAGTGATAGTGACTTGATCTTTTAGATCTGCTGCAATCTCAGGTGGACACTTCTCTGTTCCTTTGACAATCTCCATCAGACTTTTTATCTTTAACAAAGTAGAAATCTTAAACTTTCAATCATTATAGTTAGACCCATTGTTGTTCAAGAAGGGAATCTCATATCCATAACCAGATCCAGAATCTTGATTGCTCATATTAATATATTTTAAATAGTTTTAGAGTTCTGGTGCAATGGTTTAGGCAATAGAGTACATAACCTCTTGTGTACTATAACTAAGATAGCACTTTGATACCTGTTAAGATATCAACTTAGCCCTATAAGTGCAGAACTCATATATTCTAAGTATTTATTAAGATGTCAGCTAGGTACAGTCAGTACTTGTAAATAGTCCAGAAAATATAACAATATTTACTTCAGTCCTATAAGTACAGAACTGAGGTACAAAAAGCTACAGTAGGCAAAAAAACTCCTAGCTTACTAATCTACTGATAATAGCTATTAGTGATAAGAGATATAAGATAAATAAGGAAATAACTGTAAAATCCACAACAGATAATAAGATTCCATAGAAATATAAGGTCCTCAACATTTACATATGATACTAATCTTTATTCATAAATTATCATCTATTCTTGAATAAAACAAAGGACTGCCCTAAGATGGTTAGGTTATCTCTATTTCAAGAACAATAGCACTTCTATATGTAAAACAATAGGTAGTGATTATGTGATAGGCTGTCCTAGTACACAAACCACCACAATCATGTATTTAAGGGCTGTATATTTGAAAATAAACCTCAAACTTAACAATATCTTTTACTACTGTCTAAACTTTGCTTTTTTGAGCCTTTTTATTATTAAATCATTAACTCACAAATCAGTAAGTTGTCATGACTTGGCAAAATGGCTAAGTTATTATTTATATTTATTTTCTTTTCTTTTTCTTTTCTCTTCTCATTTAGACTTACTATACAAGAAAGGAGTATGGGAAAGTGTCATATGACAAATATCATATATCATGGTCACATGTCAAGAATATCACAGGGTCACATCACATGATAACTGTGGGAAAGTAGTACATAGACTATGTAGTAGTTATATAAGTAGTGTATAGAATCTAATAGAGACTCTATTGAGTTCTTCTTGTTAACTTGGACTTGGAGTATGATTAAGTCATCTCAGATTAGGTTACTACATAAGTGGCCATTTGTGATAGTTTGTTAAGTCTACTGTTTTCTGTTTCTATTGTTTTTGTAAAGAATATAGGGTTGTGTTCATTCCAGATGTAGGTCTAGAGGACTATAAGGAAGTCTCTTTATTTCTGTTACAGAACAAGATGACTTTCTGAGGGTGTTTCTGTTTTTGTTACAGAACAGATGACTGACTGAGAGCTTAGAGTGGGTTTCTGTCAAGAACATATCTCTATAGTAGGCTGGACTCTAGGTAGAAAGGGAAAGGTCTGTCTCTTAAACTATTGGGAACAGACTAGCTTATGTATTATAGCTGGTCCTGAAAGACTTTGGATTTGTGTAAACATTTCCAAAAAACCCTTGTAGGTGGCTGGAACCACTCTGAAACCCCTATTTCTCCTCTATGAACCAGTGTGAGAAACTGGACATAATATTGAACTCTTCCCTTAAGACAGAACCTATATTGTTGGAAGGACACTTTTAGTATAGTTATAGTGTAGTTTCTGCCCACTACACTTTATTTGCTGGACTAGGAATATTGTACTCACTTTTGCTTCCAAGCCATGTCCACCATCAAAAACACCAAGACTCTTGCTGAATGTCCCTCACTGAAAAAGGAAAGTACAATAGAAAAGTCATTCCTAGAAAGGATTAGAATAGAACCCACTCCATCTACCAAACTCTATAATAGACTTATTGAAATAGACTTCTGCTATAAAAGCAACTGGAGTGGAGTAACTCTAGGAGAATCCTCAGATAAATTACAGTCTGAAAATATAAGTTACACTCACCTCTAGGAGAATCCTCAGAGATTAGAATGAGACTATTAGAGAGATACTCTATACTATATATATATTCTAGTACTGGTGTATCTCTGTCTCTACAGTCCTAGTTATTAGGGTCTGGAGTTTCAGAAGCAAGCTAAAAGTAATCAAATATTACATAGTAATATTTAATATATTGCAGGGTTGCTCTAGGAGGCTAGTCTGGTGTTAGGGATGATATTGGTAAGGTCCTCTTATACCAACAACATACCATTCTAGACTGTATTGCAATTGCTTTCTTTAAGCAAATCCTCCACTCATGATTATCTTCTAGTAATCCTCTTGCCATACATGCCTTCTTAAATATAACAAACACTTGGCCATTCCAGGTCCTCAGATGCTCCTAACTTTTTTCACCTTCAAATATAATTAAGAGAAGTTGTAAAAAGAACTGTTCTCTCTTTGATGGTAATACAAAGTATATCCTTCCAATCACCTTAGCATATCATCTTGGATGCCATGACTTGGCTTTGGTATTCTAGGTATAGTATTGAGGAAACTACTAGTAGGTAAGGCTCAAACCATTGTTATATATAGAGTTGTAATCAAACCAAGCAGTAAGCTAAGTCTTTTCTATATTTTGTCTGACCAATACTTCATTAACAGTCAGACTATCTCTGACATGAAGATAATAGACATAGTAGCATCTGTTAGAAACCATCTGTGAGCAAGTCTATTCTTCTTTATCTTTTTGTCTTCTATTCTCTTCTCATTCTCTCAACTGAGCACTATAGATTGGAATTTGTGGATACCATCCATTTTTCCCCTTTGGAAATAACAGAACATAATAGAAAATGGTATATAAAGGACTGTTCTGGCTTATTTGCTTAAAACATTCTTCTCTTGCCTATAACACTACATCCCTATTATCTATTGCATAATAAACTCTTTTCTCAGAAATGATAACTGCAATTTCTTCAGTAGTAGACAGATTGTGAGTTTGCTGATTATGCTGTAGATCTATATGCAATCTAATCCTGACCTTCTGCTATTCATCTGCTAGTTTGTCTCTGATAAGCTCATATACATAATAGTACCAGCTAATATATAGATGACTATTTAGAAGCATTGTTTAAATATTGTCTATTACTACAGGATCTAGATTATTGTTGTTGGCTCTTCTAATATTGAGCTGCTCTACTATATCAAGGATATAGATTTGCACATATATTGGAGTCTGATCAGCATAAGAGAGGAGAGCATCAGTGAGATGATAAAGCTTTCCCTGGATTTTAAAATAGTAGGGACCTGATTATCTAGTAACTGAGTTGTCAATTTTGACTCCTACTAAAGTCATAGCAAAGGCTGCATTATACTGTTATATATTATTGCAAAATTCTCTTGAGCAATAATTATCTCCAGTCAAGTAATTGTAGAGGATTCCAGTAAATGATTGGAAAGAAGGCAGTTGGATCTGTTCTTGTAAACAGTCTATGCCAAACTTGGGATGATTGACCCTTGAGAAAGTAAGTTTCTCATACTCAAAGTAGAAAGTATGACAGTGAGAGCAGATAATAGTCAGTATACCCAAATTACTATACTGTATATCAGCCTCCAAGAATGGCTGTCTAGTAGATGGATAAGATGATAAGGAACAGGTGATGGGATATTATCTGCAACAATAGCTTCTTGATCCTGATAATTTATAAGAATACAGAATTTTATTGAGCACAAATCAGCATACCTGAATCATATCATCTTCTACATTAAACTCTTGAGTATTTCCTTCCCAACATCCTGTTATATCTGGTCAATATTCATCTACTAACAATCAGTAAAATTTGTTACTTACAACTCTCAAAATATTTTCTTGCATATTTCTATCTATATTTAGATCTCTATCACCATCTCTATTCTAATGCCCTTTATAGTCAAGAGCATCTATATTCTTATTTCTCCATTTTTCTATTATTTGATTGATCTGAATCATATAAACAGGCTCAACTTTCCTTTGTGCTTGTAATACTTCCAACTATTCTGCTACTCTCTGTTGCTATAACTACCTCTCTTCTACCTGTCTCTATCTTTCTACTTCTACCCTTATCATTTCTGCCCTATAATCCTGAGTTGTCCTCTGTTGTTGCTCTCTTGATAGCATTTGTTCAGCAAGTTGACATCTATGCAAATCAAGTATAGTATCATCAAGATTCTGTGGAACATATACAGAAGTTATATCAAATCTTCTTCTTTCTCTATTTCAAACAGAAGCTGAAGGAATATTTTAGAACAAAGTAGATAGTTGATAGTTCTCTGGAACAACTTTATATTGTTGTACTTGCTCCTCAGCTCTCCTAGTTTGACATTTTTCTTTAATAGAATCTATCTCTCACAGTTTGTCTTACTGTCTTACTTACAACTATCCTAAGAATAAAGGTATACTATCACTCCTAAGAAGGAGATCCCTACTCTAAACAACTCTCTTAAAGAGCAGTTGTTATTCCCTTGTATATAAGAATCACAATAGATCCCAAGCACCAGGTTACTAATTAGAAGGTTGTTACCAAGGAACAGTGAATGTTCTTAGTGGTCACCCTAGGTGGATGTTCAGGAAGAACTCGATGGAGTTCTTCGTTGGATTGCAGCCTTATTTATACTACTACTACAGTGGCTGTACCC
>Ga0154001_1000288_pt1 | contig 16257 bp, 23 predicted proteins | sample TSNJ085MetaG_FD_104699 | JGI IMG/M metagenome (GOLD analysis project Ga0154001, IMG submission 104699) | Attine ant fungus gardens microbial communities from New Jersey, USA - TSNJ085 MetaG | ecosystem: Host-associated > Fungi > Mycelium > Unclassified | place: USA: New Jersey, Wharton State...
ATGTGTGTATGGTAATCAAGTTGGCATCAATTATGACCCTCAACTGTTTAAATAGACAGGCGTTGGTGGGCTCATTCTTGGAGGTGGATTTGGATGGTTGAGTGGAGAATACGGACTTGCCATTGACAACCTCCATCAGGTTAGCTCTGGACTGCAACAGTAAACAAACACCAGGCTCAACCCCTTCAGGTCACAGTGGTTTGTGCGGATGGCTCTGTTCGCGTAGCGAGCGAAACCGAGAACCCCGACTTGTTCTTTGGCTTACGAGGAGGAGGTTCTAACTTTGGTGTTGTGACTGAGTTCGTCTTGGTTCTTCACCCTCAACGGAGGACAGTATTCGCAGGTGCCATTGTATTCCCTGGCAATCGTTTGGAAAATATTCTAGACTTCGCGAAGGAGTGGTACTCTAATGTGACTGAAAAGGAGGCCATGCTCTTGGTGACCACTGTCCAACCTGACGGCACAGTAAGTGTGTCTGATGGTCTTCAGTTCAAGTACGCATCGTGTTGACCCGAACTGTCAATCTCTAGCCCATCGTTGTAAGCAACGTCTTCTATAATGGAAGTGAAGAGGAAGGCAAAATGAAATTCAAAAAACTCTACGATATCGGTAGGTATCAAATTCACTCGGGGAGTCCGATCCATCATTTGTTATAGGACCGGTGGCTAATCTGGCAAAGGAAATTCCTTACGAGGTTCTGAACAGTATCCAAGTACGTCTCCTCTTTCCCACCGCCTCTTTTGAACTCACCGTGGTGTTCCAGAACCATATGGCGCTCCATGGCGATGGTGTGTACTGGAAAGGCGTAACGCACGACGGACCCACCCTCGGACCTATCACCCAGGCATACAAAAAAGCTATAGAGATTGCTCAGGGTGGACGATTCACAGCGACTCTAATTTACGAATGGATATCTTTAAAGAAGATCAATTCCGTACCGGGGAACAAGACAGCTTACCGTCGACTCTCAGTCCCCAGCTGTTTGGTTTCTGTCAATTGGCCGGGAAACACAAATTCGAACGACAAGGTTGACGAGGCTCGGCCTTTGACCCGTCAACTAGCTGCGTGCGTGGCTGGTGGAGATCTGAGCTCGAAGAATCAGGGATATGCCAACTACGGTGTGTTCTCGTTCTTGATATAGGTCAAACCGTTGATCTTGGAATGAAAATTTAGATCCAGAGGGCGTCCGAGGAGACAAAGCTGAGATCAAGGATCAGGCAGCAGTTGTGTTTGGAGATAATTATCGCCGTCTTCAAGAGATTAAGAAGAAATATGATCCAGGGAATGTGTTCAATCGCTGGTTTGCAATCACACCGGCCTGAAGATGTAGATTGTTGTAGAATAGTGAACTTCGATGTTGATGAGGCCAATTTATGATTGAAATTTCCAGAAAGAGATGTGAATATGGTGCAACTATGGTACAATGCAGCTACAGAGAACTAAAACTATTGTATTTGACTAGAATATCTGAACCAATTCCAGCTCTTTCTCCAATCATTGGAAGAATGTTAGGAAAGGTACATAGAAGAGTGGCAGGAACAGCAGCAAGTGGCAGCACCAAGGGTTGTTGAGGGGCCATGTTTGGGAGCATCACAACAGCCACTATGTCCCCCCAGAAATTTTCTTGATCATCTACTTATTCATTTTGCTCTTCCCTAGCTATGAGTACTCCACTACATTGGAGTTTCTGCATTCTACAGTAAATATGTGCATATTTATAATCTGGTATTTAGGTAGCTACTCTATATCCCTGAGATTCAGTCTTTGTCTCTGGATCTCAGGTGCACATTCTATTTTCAATATACTTAGTCTTTATCTCTGGATCTCAGTACCAGCTGCATAGCATCTTGAGTGATGCACTGTGCAATATATATTCTCCTATAGGTTATGGTATCTGTTAGCAACATGTCCTCAATGCTGAACTTTCCCAAGTTAAATGGGAACAACTATTATGTGTAAGGATATAGCCAAGATGACTAAGTCCCACTTCTATACCAAGTTGACAAGGAGAACTCAATAGAGTTCCCATTCAATTGCTGTACATTACTTATACACATTCTGTATTTACTTCTATTTATAAAGTTCTACACATCTCTTTTGAGTCACTCCCTCTCATGTGTCTGCCAATTATTTAATTAAATGAAAAAGAAAAGAAAAGAAAAGAAATATAAATAATAACTTAGCTGTTTGGCCATGTCATGACACTACCCCCCTCTCAAAATTCCTTGTCCCAAGGATTTTTACAACTGGTAGTAGGGGTCATAAATATTCCCCATCTTACTGTTATCTTCTTCTATTTACTCCCTGAGTCCTGAATTCTCTTGCTTGATTTCTTCTTCTTCCTCTTTTATTGTTTCTATTGTTCTTTGTCCTTTTGCTCTTTTTCCTTTCCATTATCTCCAATTCCTTTCTAACCTTGCCCAATATTCCTTATCATACATTTTATCTGACCAACCAAATAGCTTTCTTGCTATAAATTGCTCTAGCAGTTCTCCTCTCCTAAATGTTCTCTTTTCTCTTTTCTGCCTTCTAATATTTTCCATATCTCACTGGTATTCCTTCTTAAACTCTTCAACTACTTCTTTTGCATTCTCCAGATTCTTAATCCCTTCCCAAGTATCTGATTCTGCTATGAACCCCTTTTATTATACCAGATATTTATCCTTCCCTCTAACTTACTGCTTGTTTAGTATTCTTTTTACTTCCTATTCTTTCTCTCTTTCTATTATCACTGGAGCCAGTTACTTCTTTTTCTGTCCCTCTACTTGTCCTATATATCTACGTATCCTACTAATGTTTACTACTAAATATATCTTAATTGTACTAGATATAAGGGCAACTGGAGTAGAGTAGACTCCAGGAAAATCCTTAGTAATATTTGTTGTATGACTCAAGTTGAGTTGACTCAGCAGCTAAGTCTTTAAGAGTTATAAAGAGAACTCGATAGAGTTCTCAATCAATTGTGCTACCTAATTATACAAGTATGCTATTTGCTCTCATTTACATTGATGGTATTCTACAGTCAGCTAAGAGACTGCTAGTTCCATTCCCTTGTCTGTTATTCTATCAATAGATCTTCCTATAGTCAAGACAACTCATGACAATATTACACTCCTAAATATGTTACAACTCATCTCCAGGAGAATTCTTAGAGATTAGGATAAGGTTTCTGGGGTATACTTTTATAGTATATATACTTCTAGTACTGAGGCATCTCTGATCCTGTAGTTCTGTTAGTCAGGGTTAGAAGTCTTTGAGTTAGGCTAAAGGGGGTTAAATATTACATAATAATATTTAATTAAGCACAGAGTCAGTTTGGACTGTAAGTCTAGTATCTCAGAGATAACATTGGTAGGATCCTCTTACACTCACCCCCCTCTCAAGATTGCTGTGTCTCAAAGCAATGGTTCCAGAATAAAAAATAGCATTGAAGTCTGCTTACTGGATATATCTCGGGGCCGTAGGGTAGTTGCAGTAGAACTCCGCCATGAGGCTTAGTGCTGAAACATCAAAGATTGCTTTCCAAGAGTTATGCTCCTTTCTAAATCTCTTCTACTTTACCAGGAATTGGAATTTCCTTTGGTACCAGTGACTATCCAAGATCTCTTTTACTTTTTATTTTTCCTCTCTATCAATAATAACAGACAATGGTGGGGGTCTGGGTTTCCTTCTAGGAATAAAGTTATCTGGAGCAGTGGATAGCTTTACTATATTGAACATGGGATGGAGTTTCTTCATTGTGTGTAGTAGCTTGAGGTGGTAGGTGAGAGGTCCCACTTGTTGTTCTACTACAAAGGGTCCAAGGCAACAATATAACAGTTTTGGAGATGGACATATAGTTTTGATATTGATTACATTGAAGAAAACCTGGTCTCCTAGATAAAACACAGGGGCTAGAGATCTTCTTTGGTTATAATACCTTCTTATATCCTCTTGTGCCTTCTGAATTGTAGTCTTAGCTTTTTCAACTGCTGCCTTCATCTGCTCTGTGAACTCATTTACCATTTCCAGTCTAGAGAGGCACTACCTAGGTTCAAAACCTATATGGAAGGTCTGTCCAGTATTGAGCAGGAACAGAGTCTATTGGGTAGAGGCATGTACATAGTTGTTGTGCTGGAATTCTGCCATCAGCAGCAAGTTGTACCAGTTATCTTGTCATTCATTGATAAATAGGCATAGATACTGATCAAGTTCCTGATTGACACACTCCATTTGTCTGTCAGTTTGTAGATACTAGGCCATAGAGGAGGCTAGTTGAATCTCCAGTAGTCAGTAGAGTTCCCTTGTGAATAGAGCTACAAACTGGGGTCTGCAATCTGAGATTACATGTCTAGACAGTCTGTGGAGTTTTCACACCTAGTGAAAGAACAACCTCACTACTCCTTCTGCAGTCACCATTGTGTACATCAGAATGAAGTGGGCTCTTTTGGACAAAGAGTCCACCACTATCATGATAGCATCATACCCAGAGGATCTGGTAAGTTCAACCATAAAGTCAATACTGAGGGTATTCTATCAAGCTTCTGGGACTGGGATAGAATGAAGCTCTCTGACTGGAGGCCTTCTCACAGACTTTGTGCAAAAACAAAGGTTGCAACTGCTTATATACTGTCCTATGTACCTTGACATTTGGGGCCACCAGTAGTTTCAGAATACTAGCTCTAATGTCTTCCATCTACCAGGATGTCCTGTGACCTTGGTATTATAGCATAGGGAGACTTGTTGTATAACCTAAGTTAAGTTGATTCAGTAGCTAAGTTTTTGAGGGTTACAAAGAGAACTCAATGGGGTTCTTACTTAATTGTGCCAGCTACTTATACAAGTATGCTATTTGCTCTTGTTTACATTAATGGTATCCTACAACCAGCCAAGAGGCTACTAGTTCAATTTTCTTGTTTGTCATTCTATATATCATAAATGGCCACTTACTGATTTGTGATTGGTTGATTTGATAATCAAAGTGCTCAAAAAAGCAAAGTTAGACAAGCAGCAAAAGATGTTGTTAAGTCTGAGGTTTATCCTCAGGCATACAGTCCTTAAATACATGATTGTGGTAGTCTGTACACTAGGACAGCCTACCACATGATCACTACCTATTGTTCTACATATAGGAATGCTATTGTTCTTGAAATAGAGATAACCTAACTGTTTTAGGGCAGTTCTTTGTTCTATTCAAGGACAGATGATAATTTATGAGTAAAGATCAGTATCATATACAAACATTGAGGACCTTGTATCTCTATGGGATCTTATTGTCTCTGGTTCTATTTATAGTTGAAAGAAGCACATTGAAGAGAGCTTTACAATGGTCATTGAAGCAAACAATTATGTTAAGCAGTTCCTGAGATATCAGTGATTTGGTGTCTGGTAACTTGATGATCACCAACTGATCTGCTGATAACTTGGTAAATACTAATTGCTTTGGGACATTTTTGGTACTATTTGAAAGGTCTCCTTAAGTGCTTTCAGTGGCCATTTAGATTATCAAAATTGATCAAGTATTCCTGGAGTTATGGTCCAAATGAAGTTTGTGACAGCTTTAAACCAAGATAGAACCCCTTCTGGCTAGAGACAGTCAATGAGTTTATGGAATGGATAAAGACAGCTGTTGAGGAGGCAAAGTCTGTAATCCAGAAGACACAAGGAGACATGGCCCAGTACTACAACTAAAGGAGAACCCCTACCCCAATATTCTACTCCAGAGATTGAGTGTTCTTAAATGTTTTGGACATCAAGATGATAAAGCCCTCCACCAAGCTATTGCACAGAAGACTTGGACCCTACCAGGTGGAATGACAAGTGGAACCTATGGTCTACAGACTCAAACTACTTCTGGCAATGAAGAAACTCCATTCTGTGTTTAACATAGTAAAGCTCTCCACCACTCTAACTGACCTGATCCCAGGCAGAAGACTAGAGCCTCCACTACCATCTATTATTATAGATGGAGAGGAAAAATGGAAGATAGAGGAGTGTTAGTGCAAAGTTATGAAGGCTTAGAGCTTAACCAAGATAGTTGTTTAGGAAGAACTCAATAGAGTTCTTCATTGGATTGTATAACTACTTATACAAATATCTGTTGGTCTGTGTGTCTATCTCCTATGATCACATGACCCTTACTAATAACTGTACATATCTTACATAAGCCTTCTCATACTATTTATCCACTAAGTTAAGGAATGTATAGGAAATAGTTTATTTTCTGGGAACCATCTTATAACACAGCCTCCTTTTCAAGTTTCTTCGTTCTGAGGAACTTTTCTATTATCTTCAGTTTTCCTTCCATCTTTTCTCCTTTTGTCTCTTGTACTCTTTGTTAGACTATCCCCACAGTATTTTAGCTATAAACCTCCCTAGTAGTTCTCTTGAGAATATCTTTTTATCCTTTTCTTCTTTCTGTTACTGTACTTCTTTGGCCTCTTTGCCATACTCCTTCTCAAACTCTTCTACCAACTCTTTTGCATTCTCCAAATTCTCCTTTCTTTCCTATGTATCTTCTTTTGCTATATATCCCTTCCATTGTACTAAGAACTTCTTCTTTTCTCTTACTATCCTTTTGTTTAGTATTTTTCTACTTTGAATTCTTCTTCCCCTTCAATAATGACTGGTTTTGGTAGTACCTTTTTCTGCCCCTCCACTTGTGGCTTATACAGGTATACTCAACTTATGTTGACTACAGGGTGTATTCTAATAGAACTAGGCAATTCTAATTCTACTGTATTGTTTAAGATAATCTCTTTTATTCTATAAGGTCCTACAAAGCATTCTGTCAATTTCTCTAATTGTTTTTTTTTCATCTGCCACTTGAGATCTTTGATGCTTAGTAATACTAAGTTCTCTATTTTATATTTCTCCCCTTTACTTCATTTCCTGTTAGCAAACTTCTTTATTTTATCTTGAGCTTTTTTCAAGACTGCTTTTGCTTTCTCCTAAATTTTCTGCATTTTTTCTACAAACTTTCCTGCTACTTTGTACTTCCCCTTTCTTTTTTCTTCAAATCCTATTCTTGGATCTTGACTGTAATTAGCCTTAAATGGTAACACTTTTGTAGCCAAATGTATCTTGTTATTATATATAAATTCAACTGGCCCCAACCAGTCCAGCTATTGTTCTTGTCTATGGTTGATAAAGACTCTTAGATACTACTCCAATTTCTGATTCATCCTTTCTGTTTGTCCATTTGTCTGGGAGTAGTAAGCCATCAACAACTTAGTCTAGATCTTTAATAGCTTGTTCAACTCCTTTATCATTTCTGCTACAAACTGTACTCCTTTGTCTGATATAATACTTTTTGGAAGCCTATGTAGCTTCTAGATATGGTCTCTAAACAACCTGGTAAGTCCCTCTGCTGATGTTCTCTCTGTGGTTACTATAAAGTGTGCTATTTTACTAAATCTGTCATACACTACTAAGATTGCATCATATCCTTGGGCTAAAGGCAGCTTTATGATGAAGTCTGCTAAAATATGGCTTCAAAGTTTCTCTAGGATTGCATTTGGCATTAGCTTTCCTACTGGAGTCTCACTCCTATTCTTATACTATTGATAGGCATTATATTTGTCTACATATCTTCCTACTTCCTTTATCACTCCTGACCACCAGTAGTTTCTTGTGACCAACTCTGCTATTTTCCATCTTTCTCCATGTTCTCCAACTGGGGTATTGTAGTAGAGGTGTATTGATTCTCTCCTCAAGTTCTCTTCTGGAACATATATATATTCCTCCTTTATAACTATTCCTTCCTCAATTGTCCATTTCTCATTCCTTAGATTTTTTATTCCTGTTTTCTTTAACTCTTCTACCACTTTTACTACTTTCTTGTTCCTTTCTTGCCCCTTTCTTGTATCTCCTTAATTCTTTCCCTCAGGGTTCCATTTTCCACTAGTGTTTTTACTCCTCTTATCCACTTCTGTTTGATTAACATCCTATCCTCATTATTATTCTCTACTCCTTTCTAATAGTCTGCTCTTTAACTTAGTCCATTGGCTTTATCTATGCTTTTTCCTAGGACATGCTTCAAGGTGAAATTAAAGCATGACAAGTATAAGGCCTACCAAGCTTGCCTTTGGTTTAACTTTTAACTTGTCATGAAGTACTAGAGAGTTTTATGGTCTATCCAGATCTTTTAGATAGTGTCTCTATGCTTCCAGATATCGAATTACTGCCAACATCTTCTTGTTGTAAATCTCATAGTTTTGTTCTGTTGCATTCAGTAATTTAGAGATAAAGGCCACTGGTCTCCATTTCCATCTTTATACTTTGTTGACAACACTCCTCCTGTTGTATAGTCTAATACATCTGCTTCTACTCTTATTTCTTTGTCCAGGTCTAGTATTGCCAAGACCGGTTCTATTGTGAATATCTTTTTTAGTCTTCTGAATGTCTTTTCTTGTTCCTTTTTCTATCTCCACTTCTCTTCTTTCTTAACTAGCATATGTAGTAGTACTGCAAGCTTTGCAAAGTCCTTAATGAATTGCCTATAGTAGTTGGTGAGTCCTAGAAACTTTTGTACCTCTTTTACATTCCTCGGCATTAGTCAGTTTAAGACTCCTTCTACCTTCTCCTTTTGTATTTCTACTCCCTTTAGTTCTATTACTACTCCTAGAAACTCCACCTCCTTTACCTTCCACCAATACTTCTCTAGTTTTACAAAGAGATTATTCTCTTTGAGTTGCTTTAACACTTCCTTTACTATCTTATCATACTCCTTCTCAGTCTCCATTGCTACAATAATATTGTCAACAAAGGTGGCTATACTTCCTTGATTTATCATATTGCAAAACAGATTGTTCATCATTGTTTGGAAGATAGTGGGGGAATTTGTAAGCCAAAAGTATATTATGGTTGGCTTGTAGGCTCTAATGTGCATTGTAAATACTACCTTCCATTTATTTTCTTCTTTGATTCTAATATTGTTGTACCCCTATCTCAGATCTAGCTTTGTGAAGATCTTTTTACTTCTTACTCTGTCCAGGATATTGGTAATTAGTAGCAATGGGTAACCATTTTTGATAGTCCACTAGTTCATATGTCTGTAATCCTACACCATTCATTATTTTCCATTCTTTTTGGCTACAAAGTGGACAGGAGATGTTTGTAGTGACTTTAATAGTTGGATATATTCCTTTCATAGTTGGTCTTCTACAAATACCTGTACTTTCTTTTACTTCTCCCTTGATAATGAATATACCTTTCCTTTCCTAGGTATAAAGCCTTCCTTTAACTCTATCACATAGTCTCAGATCTTTTGCACTGGCATCCTCTCTGACTCTGCTTTTCCAAATACTCTCTTCCATTTCCATAATCTCTTTGATACTAGTTCTTCTACTGTTTTCTCCTCTTCTGTTTTTCTAACTACTTTCTTCTTCTCTTCTTGCTTTCTCTTTCTACATACTAGTGGGTAGCGCGTTATTTTCACCTCATCCTTCTTCCAGTCAATTTCTGGATTATGGACAGCTAACCATGGCATATCCAATATTACTTCTGTTTTTTCCAGATTGCATATGTCCATTTGTGCCCTCTCAACATGTCTTTTGAAAAATATATTACATCCTACTTGATAAGTGATTGCTCCTCCCACATCTACCATTCCATTTATGTTTTGTACTAGTAGAGAATTTTTCAATCTTTTTAGCTTAAACCCTTTCTCCTTTGCTGACTTTGTATCCATGAATAGACCTATTGCTCCACTATCCAATAGTGCTTTTACTGCTATCCCTTTATGGTTTTCTAACTTTTCCAATCCCACTTTTATCCACACTTCTCTTAGTGGCCAGAGTGTGTACTGCACATCTCTTACTCCTTCAGTGTTACTTTAACAAGAAACTTTATTTCCCAGCTTTTCTGGGTGCAATACACTGTATATATTTGAGGAGGCTAGTCAGGAGCTCACTGTCCTCCATTGTCTTTTGCTGACTCTTGCAGTGTTTCTACTACCCTTTCCTCTTTTCCCTTTCTCTACCAACAATTCTTGGCCATATGGCCCTAGTTTCCATATACAAAGTACATTCTGTTCCCTCCTCTTTCTCTGTCTACTTCTATTGTATTGGAGTCCCTTGCTGACCCTGGCTGTCCTCCTCTATTCTGATATCCTCCTCTATACTAGTCCTCTGGTCTTTACATAATCTGTCCTCCCCTTCCTCTATATGACTCTCCTCCAAACTCTCCTCTAGGCTATACATTTCCCTATAGGTGCACTGCATTTCTCTCCAACATCCTCTTTTCTGTTCTACTCTATCTCTGGTTTCTATCCAACCTTATTGCTCTCTTCTGCCATTCTTTGATTGTATCACAAATGGCTACTTACTGATTTGTGAGTTGATGATTTGATAATCAAAAGGCAAAGTTTAGACAGTAGCAAAAGATGTTGTTAAGTCTGAGGTTTATCCTTAGATATACAGTCCTTAAATACATGATTGTAGTGGTCTATACACCAGGACAGCCTACTACATGATCACTATCTATTGTTCTACATATAGGAGTGCTATTGTTCTTGAAATAAAGATAACCTAACTGTTTTAGGGCAGTCCTTTGTTCTTATTCAAGAATAGATGATAATCTATAGATAAAGATTAATGTTATATACAAACATTGAGGACCTTGTATCTCCATGGGATCTTATCACCTTGGGATCTATTTATAGCCAAAACAAGCACATTGAAGAGAGCTTTACAATGGTCATTGAAGCAAACAATTATGTTAAGCAGTTCCCGAGATATCAGTAATTTAGTATCTAGTAACTTGGTAATCACTGACTGATCTACTGATAACTTGGTGAATACTGATTGCTTTGAGATGTTTTTGGTACTGTTAAAAAGGTATTCTTAAGGGCTTTTGGTAGCCATTTAGATTGTTGAAATAAGTCAAGTATTCCCAGAGTTATGGTTCAAATGAAGTTTGTGACATTATCTTCTCTCTTGGTTCAAGCTCTGTTGAGAAGTTATCTTGTTTTTGGTAAACTCTGAAGATATTCCTGCAGCTTTTTGCCTGCATTATATAGATTTTTCTCAGGTTTCCATGTGTCATTTCCTTAACTGTATCCTTTCCATCTAACAAGGAATTTGTTTTTTTCATATCTTTGTCGTGAATCTAGAATCTTCTCTACCTTCTATTCTTCCTGGCCCTATATCAAGGTCGGTGATGGGGGTGTGGATTTCTGTCTATGAATGGTGGATTTGGAGTACTGTGCTAACTTGCTAGCATGAAAGACTAGGTGCAGTACTTGGTAGTGAGGTGGCATTCTAAGCTAGAACATAACCAAGGACAACTTTTCTATTATTTCAAATAGTCCTTTGTACTGGAGTTGTAATGCTTGCTCCGTAGTCTAGTAATCCTTCAGATTGAGTAGCACTTTGTTATCAACTTTGAATAGGACACTTTGGACTTTGTGGTCATAGTACCACTTCATTCTTTCCACTGCAAGAGTAAGAGCTGCTTTTGCCTGCTCCAAGACTTCTTGTTATTTATACATCAGGTCATTCAAGTCCCTTTGCAGTGACTTTTTGACTAAAATTGGGCCTGCTCTTGGATGTCTGCCATATTCAAGGAAAAATAGACTTTCTTTGATGCTTTTATATACTTGATTATTATATGCAAACTCTGTACTGGAAAGTAGATCTGACCAATTACTGAGATTATAATCTACATAGTACCAAAGATATTGCTCTAATGCCTGGTTTACTTGTTCTGTTTGTCCATCTGTTTGTGAATGATATACTGTCAATATTGTAGATTCTATTTCTAAAATCTTACACCATTCTTGGAATAGCTCAGCTGAGTATTATACTCCTCTATCTGAAATAATTTGTAGAGGCAGTCCATGCAATAGATAGACCTTGTTATATAGTAACTGCGCCATATCTTTGGATGAGAACCAATTGTTGATAGAAATGAAATGGGCCCTTTTGATGAGCCTGTTGACAATAACACAAATAGTATTATAAATATTTGACTCTGGCAATTGTGTGATTAAGTCCATTGAGATTATTTCCCAAGATCTATTAGACATCTTATTAGACATGAGTGGTCCAAAAGGTTGTTGTATGCAATTTTTCATCTACTGACACATATCACAACCTATAATGTATTTCTTGACAAATGTTGTCATCCCAGACCACCAGTAATTTCTGGAGACTAACTCATAGGTCTTCCACCAATCTGGATATCCAGCAGATGGCAAATTGTAGTACATCTTAATGATCTGTTGTCACAAGGTGTCTTCTACACTGTGGGAAATATAAACCTTTCTTCTGTACAGGAGTAGTTTATTCTCATAGTTTCAGTCTTGCAAGGATTTTCCAAATTCTCTTGGACCAGACTTGAGTAATGTCTTATAGTCTTTGGTGACTTTGTCTGATAAAAGTACTGCTTTGACCTCCTTTAGGATTATCTCATCATTTATTGATATCTCATGAGTAGCCTCTAGTGCATTGATAGTAAAGAACTTAGGTTTTAGCAACACCTGGTTTGTATTGTTAAGGTCTATTCCCATCTCATGGTTTGCTTGTCTAGACAAGAGGTCTTCTACCTACATCGTCTTTCCTGGTTTATGATAGAGTACAAAGTTAAAACAAGTCATAAAAAGTGCCCATCTTGCTTGTCTTCTGGTCAGCTTTTGAGCTGTCCTGAAAAATGTAAGGTTCTAATGATCTGACCAGATCTCAACTTTATATAAATGTTCCTCCAAATGGTGTTTGTATTCCTCTAGTTCTTGAATTACCACAAGTAGTTCCTTGTTATAGATTTCATAGTTCCTTTCATAGACATCTAATAACTTGGAGAAAAAAGCTACTAGATGCTACAGGTTAGTTTGCATGTCCTTTTGTGATAAAACAGCTCCTGTTGCAAAGTCGCTGGCATCAGTGGATAACTTAAAGAGATCTTTGTCATTTGGTATTCTCAGGACTGGAGCCATAGTAAAGGCCTTTTTTAGCACCTCAAAAGCATTCTGTTGCTCTTTGCCCCAAGTTCAGGTACTATCCTTTTTGGTCAAGTCAGAGAGTGGCTTTGACATCTTGGCAAAGTTCTCAATGAACCTATGATAAAAATTTACAAAGCCTAAGAATGCTTGTACTTGCTTTACTTTTGTCAGTACTAGCCACTCTAGAACTCCTGAAAGTTTCTCCTCATCCATCTGTACTTTATTTTCCAAAATAATTACACCCAAATACTTGATACTACTTTGCTCAAAGAAATACTTTTCTGCTTTAGCATAGAGATCATTAAATTGGAGCCTTTTTAGCACTTCCTTGACCAATTGCCTGTATTCCTTCAAATATGTCCCAAATATTAGAATATCATCTAAATACACCATTACTAGTTGTATGTGAATCAAGTCTCCTAATATATCATTTATTATGCTTTGGAAGGTTGCTAGTGTATTGGAAAAACCAAAATACATGACAGTTGCCTCAAAAAGGCCTTGCCTTGTAATAAACACTGTCTTCCATTTATCCCCTTCTTTGATATGAACATTATTGTATTCCCACCTCAAGTCAATTTTGGTAAAGATTGAGGCTTTGCTGAGTGATTCAATCAAGTCGGCTATTCTAGGAATTGGATAGTGATTTTTGATAGTAATTCCATTGAGGGCTCTATAGTCCATTGTAGTGACTTAGCCTAGACGACTTGATCACCCTCCAAGTCCAAGTTAACAAGGAGAACTTGATAGAGTTCCTATTAAATTTCCTATACTACTTATACAACTACTACATGGTCTGTGCACTATCTTTCCACAGTTCCCATGTGATTTAGTCATGTGACGTCACCTGACTGTGACTCATAGCCCTGTGACTCTATAATACTTAGTTATGTGATACTTTCTCATATTCTATCCTTATATAGTAAGTCCAAAAAGAAAAAGAAAAGAAAAGAAAAATAAATAATGACTTTAGTCATTTTGTCAAGTCATGACATCTATGACAGGTCATAAGCTTTCATTATGCTTCTTTACAAAGAAGAATAGAGCTACTATCAGACTAGTAGATGGTTGGATATATCCCTTTCTGAGTTCCTCATTAATTCATGTGTCAAGAGAGTTTCTTTCTGCTAGAGAGAGTGGATAGACCTTGGCTGGTTTGGGAAACATTGTGCCTTCCACAAAGTCAATTGTATGGTCATATAGTTTCCATATTGGCATTCTCTCTGACTTATTCTTTGAAAACACATTCCTATACTCATGTAGCTACTCTGGCACATAAGTCTTCCAGATCTTTGTGTCTTTACAATCTGAATCTCTATATTGGTTTCGATTGTTGAGTATAGCTACAATCATTATTGTCTGTTGATGACTGCCTGGATCAGTTGTGTCTGCCCAGCTAAGAATATGGTTGTTGGGGTCCTCATCTCCTATGTCATCCAATGAGAAAGATCTGCTAACATCCAGTTTAAGGTAAAGTTTATTAGCTCCTGCTTTTACATCTTATATTTTATGGGCTTTACTAGCACATGTATCTGGGTACCTGGTGAGCTCCCATTGACCTTTTTGCCAATCAATATTTGAATTATACTTATACAAGTACAAATACCCAATCATCATCTCTTTATTCCCTAAGTTGGTGACAAAGAGATACTAGGTCGTTCTGTGCAATCCAATTTCTACATAAGCTCAGACATACTCAGTTATATATCCTATCTTGTTGGGAGTGCCATCTGTATTGATTATACAATATGGATTTGCCAGTTTATAAGTTACCAGGTTATTATTTTTCATGACAACTCTGTTAACGAAGTTTGTGGTGGCTCTTGAATTAACTAAAGCCTTGGTCTGTACTTTCTTTCCATATACCCAAAGTGTAACTGGAATTTTATAGAAGGTAGTCTTGTTGCACACTAAATTATTACAAGATTCCAGTACTAATTCCAACTTTTGTGAACTAATAGAGGGTATACTTTCCTCCAACTGTAGATCACAGATATTATACTCTACAGTCCCAAGAGAAAATCCAATTTTGGCATCCCCTTTCTTTTCCCACTTGGAGGAACAGGATCAGGAATTTCCTCAATTGACACGCTATTAATTTTGACATCCTTAGAAGAGAAATCTGGGTCATTACTATCTTCCTCCAATATCTTTATCAGCTGTGCTCTAAATGACTGATTTTTATTCTTTCTTGGACCCATTGGAGATGGTTTCTGGGAAGAGGTCTTATGAGAACACTTGTTCTCATTACCAGGCTTGTCATAACAGTCTACTGTATTATATGTCTTTGACTTATTCTTAAAGCCTTTTCTAGCACAAATCTGACAATATCGCAAGCTCTTCACTTCCTTTCTCTAAATCTCATCTATTTCTATTGTATCTGGGTCCTTTTTTCCTCTACTCTTCTCTCCAATTGCCTCTGGACCAAATATTGTGCCCTGGGCTTTGTCTGGATGTAAGGCCTTATATGCTTGCATTAACAATTTGAGGTAGTCATCCTATGTTTTTGGAGACTGATTTGTAATTTCATAGATGACAAGCGCATTTTGCAGCTCATCAGAAATGACCTCCTTTATTTTGTCAATATGAACTTCGTCAGTATAGTTGATAATTCTTGCCAACATTTTATATCATTCTGCATACTTGACAAAGTTCTTTCTTGCTAGGTTCTTGTTGACCTAGAGCGCTGTTAATTCCTTCTTTGCTCCCTTCTTGTCATTTTGTTGTCCATAAATATTTTTGAGTTCTTGGGCAAAGTCGTCCCAAGAACCAACACTTAATCCTGCCTGAACCTTGTCATAATATGATTTCATATATGTGCTGGTGGAAGCACATAAACAGGTGAGAGCATATATGATTTTCTAATCATCTGATATAATACCAGATGCCAAACAATAGAGAGCAATCTGGCTCAACCAATCATACAAATGCATCTTATTTTCAGAGCCTGCAAATGTTGGTGGCTCTGGCATCTTGGTTTTAGAGGCAATGTTTCCTCCAGGGAGCCTTGTCAGCTCTCCCCGAAGATGAATGACTTCTACCTCTAAAGTTGCAATCCTGTTGTATGTAGTGGTCAAGGTACCATTATAATGGTTGATTGCTCCATTGAGCACCTGGTCAATGTAGTTCTTAAAAAGGAAAGAAGTTCCTTGATATGCATTTTGCAGCATTTGTATCTCAGTTTTATCCCAGGGCATGTGCTCAGTGCTTATGCTATCTTTGACAAGCGCATCCCAATTCTCAGCACTGAAATCAGAAAAGGAAACAGTAGTGGTAAAGTTGTTGAAAGTTGACATATCTATTTAAGTAATTAATTATGGTTCTTGAGTATGTTTTCA
>Ga0154001_1000290_pt1 | contig 16185 bp, 18 predicted proteins | sample TSNJ085MetaG_FD_104699 | JGI IMG/M metagenome (GOLD analysis project Ga0154001, IMG submission 104699) | Attine ant fungus gardens microbial communities from New Jersey, USA - TSNJ085 MetaG | ecosystem: Host-associated > Fungi > Mycelium > Unclassified | place: USA: New Jersey, Wharton State...
GTCTTGTGACCTCCACTCTGCTCCCTTGCTGTTGGAGGAGCATGGTATTGACCTGCTGTTGCAGGGTTGTGATCATGGCAAGGAGTTGCTCCTCTCTGGTTTGGGGGGCAGGTGCTGAAGGGTGTTCTCCCTGTTGCTATTGTTGTTGGCGAGACATTGGTGATGGTGATGGTGATATTGATGTTTCCTCGTAGGAGGATGAGCAATCTTCTTTATCTGTACTTATGGCTGACTACTGACTAAAAAGGGTAAAACAATACTATCCCTAAGAAGGGAATCCCTAAGCTAGGCAAGCCTTTAAGAGGTTTTCCATCGTTCCCCTGCATAGACCAATCACAATGGATTGGTAGCATGGAGCTGCTAGTGAAGAACTAATTACGAGCCCACTCAATATAGAGATCAGGTCTCAGGCAGGGACATGAGCTTTGTCCAGGCCATCTACCCACTGTCCCTAACTGACAGTGAAGTCCCCTTTACAGCTAGGGCCCGCTATCCAAGAGGCTTGAGAGCGCTGTGCTCTCTAGCGAGGAAGGGTATAGAGCAAGTGTAGTGGGGGAAATCACTTGCGGGGCCGGTATAAAGCCAACTGCACCTTTAAGTGATTTTGAGCAGGGTTCGAGGTGAACAGTGCTCGGATGTGGTATTGAGTTTTTGTGTTATCAATAGACAGTGAATGCTCTTAGTGATTACCCTAGGTGGATGTTCAAGAAGAACTCGATGGAGTTCTTCATTGGATTGCAGCCCTACTTATACTACTACTACAGTGGCTGTACCCTAAAGCCCTACGATCACATGCTCTTTCCAGAATGTTCTATGATCACCTGACCTTATCACGTGATTTGACTTACTGTTTATATCCTTACTCCATTGTATGCTTGTAGAGTTTTGGATTCAGTGTTTGAATGCATGGGAAACCTTTTCCTGTTTTGGGCTCTCATAACATTCCCATTAGATTCTATATACTACTTATACAACTACTACATGGTCTGTGCACTACTTTCCCACACTTATCATATGATGTCATCATGTGATATGACCCTGTGACATCCTTGACATATGACTCTATGACATGTGATATTGTCATATAACACTTTTCCATACTCTTTCCTTGTGTAGTAAGTCCAAATGAGAAGAGAAAAGAAAAAGAAAAAAAAAGAGATATAAATAATGACTTAGCCATTTTGCCAAGTTATAACATCCTCAATACTTCTTTCTGTTATGACTTGGCAAAATAGCTAAGTCATTATTTATATTTCTTTTCTTTTCTTTTCTTATTTGGACTTACTATACAAGGAAGGAGTATAGGAAAGTGTTACATGACTAATGTTATATATCATAGTCACATGTTAGGATGTTACAGTGTCACATTATATAATGAAGTCACATGATGAGTATAGAAGAGTAGTGCATAGACTATGTAGTAGTTGTATAAGTAGTATACAGAATCCAATAAAAACTCTATCAAGTTCTTCTTGTTAACTCAGACTTGGAGTGTGATTAAGTTGCCTCAGACTAAATTACTACACTAGAACTTGATTCTACATCTAGAGCACTGTCTACCTTGGACCTTGCTTATCTTAACTCTTATAATCTTTTTGATCCTCAACCAGTAGTTATCACAATCACTAGCTACCTCCATACATAGCTAGGCTCTTGGCTTAAGGGGACTTGATAGTCAGTTAGGGACTATTGGTGGAAGTGTAGTACCAAGCTCAGGTATTGTGTCTAAGATCTGATCTGCTAATTGAGTAGTATTGCCAGTAGTTACTTATATCTTTTCACTTTATAAACCTTGTGCTAAAGTTCTATTGTAGGCTGTATACACAAAGGAGTAATGCTACATTCTTAGGAAGGTGTTTAGGTTAGAGATCCTCTTCTTGGGATAATAGTATAACCATGGTATTAGAGCAGTAGTAAGTAAGGCAGTAGATATCTAGCTAGATGAAGATCTTGTACTCCAGTAGATGTAATATTAGTGAGATCATTTTCTATTCTGACTTCTCTGGAGACATAGCACCATATCTCTAGATTGATATAACTCTCTTATGAGCAGCATGCTCAATCAATAGTATGCCCTCACCAAACTAAGAGCAGAATTAGAAGAAAAAGATAGGAGAAAGTATTAGAGCTGTAAAAAGTTTGGGCACCTGGCCCATAACTATAGAAACAAGAATAAGGAGAAGGGGGAACCAATCCCCAAAAATAAATTTGAAGTGTTGTCAAGTAGAGTGATAAGATGTATGTAAGGGCAACTGGAGTGGAGTGGACTCCAGGAGAATCCTTAGTAATATTACACTCCTAAATATATTATAACTCATCTCCAGAAGAATCCTTAGAAATTAGGGTAAGGCTTCCAGGGTATACTTTTACAGTATATATATTCCTACTGCTGAGGTATCCATGATCCTATAGTTCTGTTAGTCAGAGTTAGGAGTCTCCAAGTCAAGCCAAAGGGAATTAAATATTACATAGTAATATTTAATTAAGTACAGGGTTACTCCAGGCTATGAGTCTAGTGTTTCAGGGGTGGCATTGGTAGGGTCCCCTTACACCCCTTGCCTTCACATTCCTCATACTCTACATAGGTCACTACTATCTCCTCTATAATCTATCCTCTCTTAAGTAGAAGTACCTCTTCTGGGGGCATACTCCACTTGTTATAGTATTCCTGTATCTTTTTCCATATGGGATGCACTGGCCTTCTCTCTTGCTATGCCTTTTGTAAACCAACCATACATGCCATCTGCTTACTTTTCCTTTTTTCTCTTTTTACTTCTATATTTGGGCATTCCCATTTACAGTGCCCAACCTCCCAACATCTAAAATACTTTGCTTTTTTTATTCTTTTCTGCCATCTCACCTTTATTTCATCTCTTACTCTATACTACATCACCCTAGTTGCTAACATCTCATATCTATTTTGGGGTTTTTCTCTTTTCTCCTTCTTCTCTTCTTTCTTTGTCCTATAGTTATAGACCAGATGCCTGAACTTTCTATAACTCCAACATTCTCTTTCTCTTCTTCCCTCTAACTATGCCCTTAGTAAGGCAAGGGCTTGCTTTTCTTTGAGCATATTGCTTAATAGGTCGTTATGTTGTTGTTGAGACATAGTGTTAATACCTCAAGGTCAAAGTGAAAGGTTTTGATTTTACTTAAGTTATGTCTGCTGAAATACAAGATCTTTACCCAGTCAGACACCTACTACCTTACTAACTATTGCCCTAGTACTAGGGTTACACTATCACCTCTAAGAAGAGGATCTCTACTCTAAGCAGCTTCTTAAGAATGTACTACTATTTCTCTGCATGTATGGATCACAATGGACCCCCAGTACAAGATTAATAAAGTAAAAGAGTACAAGTAGTCTACTGAATACCACTCAATTGCAAGGTCAGGTCTTGGATATGATACCTGGGTTTGGTACTACACTGCCACCAGCAGTTCCTAACTGACTATCAAGTTCCCTTAAGCCAAAGGCCTGGCTATGTATAGAGGTGACTAGCAATCATGATGATCACCAGTCAAGGATCAAAATAATATGAGAGTAAAAGAGTAGACAAGGCTTGAGGTGAACAGTATCTAAAAAGTGGTATTGAGTTCTTCTGTTATATGATTCAAGTCAAGTTAACTCAATAGCTAAGTCTTTGAGGGTTACAAAGAGAACTTAATAGGATTCTTGTTTAATTGTGCCAGCTACTTATACAAGTATGCTATTTGCTCTTGTTTACATTGATGGTATTCTACAACCAGCCAAGAGGCTGTTGGTTCAATTCTCTTGTCTGTTATTCTATATATATCTTTGGTCATAGTCAAGGTGATTCATGATAGCTATCTCAAAGTCATGACACAGAAAAACAATCTGTCTCTGCAATTCCAGATTCCAGGGTACATAGATTTTCCCTCAGAAGCAGAGTAAGCTGTCTATGTGGGACCATTCCAAGGAGTGTAATAACTTGTTGGCAGATTGCTGTAGCTCCAGGGCAGCTTTTGTGACCAGCTCTTCTAAGTCTCTATTTTAGTTACTATGTTGGATGTCAGAGAGCACCTTTTGTTTAATTCCAGCAAGCTCAACTTCCTCTAATGTTTGGAGAACAAAGAACTCTGGTTAGAGGAGCATGATGCCTTCATTATTGTTAGCTCTAGTTCTATGGTTAGATCTTTGTGACAGAGTGTTGGGCTTCCCCATCAATTATCTAGGATGGTGGCAAAGGGCAAAGTCAAAATGAGCAAGATACAGTAACACTAGTACTAGAGCAGAGGTCACAGCTAGTTTGAGAGTATCAAAAGCCTTCCACTCTTTGTTGGTCTAGACCTACAGTTGGTTGGCTTGGGTAAGGTCAAAGAAGAGTTATACTATAGTCAAGAAATCTTGTACAAACCTCCTGTAAAAGTTGACAAAGCCTAAAAATGCCTGGATATCAGTCCAATTCTCTAGGGTTGGCCATTTATGAACTTCCACAACCTTAATGAAGTCTATAAACACCTCATTTTCTAAGATAATCAGGCCCAAGTACTCAATCTACTCCTTTTGGAAATCACACTTTTCCAGGCAAAGAAACAGCTTGTATTCTGCTAAGACCTCAAGCACTCTCTAGACAGCCCTTGTATATTCTTTCATAGTCTAGGTGAAGACAAGGATATCATCTAGATAAACAACTACAATACCTTCTACTATGAGATCCCAGAAGATATTGTTTATCATCATTTGAAATATGGCCAAACTGTTAGTTATGCCAAAGAACATTACCAGTAGTTTTGTTACAAACTTCACTCAGACTATAACTCTAGGAATACTTGACTGATTTCAACGATCTAAATGGCCACTAAAAGTCCTTAAGAAGACCTTACAAATGGTACTAAAAAAGTCTCAAGGTGATCAGTATTCACTGAGTTATCAGTAGATCAGTTGGCAATAACCAAGTCACCAGACACTAAATTGCTGATATCTCAGGAACTACTTAACATAATCATTTACTTTAATAACCATTATGAAGCTCTCTTCAATGTACTTCTTTAGGCTATAAATAGACCCCAAGGCAATAAGATCCCATGGAGATACAAGGTCCTTAATGTTTGCACATAACACTGATCTTTATTTATAGATTATCATCTGTTCTTGAATAGAACAAAGGACTGTCCTAAGACAGTTAGGTTATCTCTATTTCAAGAACAATAATACTTCTATATGTAGAGCAATAGATAGTGATTATGTGGTAGACTGTCCTAGTGCACAGACCACTACAATTATGTATTTAAGGACTTTATGTCTGAGAATAAACCTTAGACTTAACAACATCTTTTGCTATTTGTCTAACTTCACTTTTTTGAGCACTTTAATTATCAAATCAACCAATTACAAATCAGTAAGTGACCATTTGTGATAGATTTCAATAGTCCATGGTTAGTATAGAAAGCTACCTTCCATTCATCTCTGGGTTTGATATTTATGTTGTTAAAACCCTAGCAAACATTGAGCTTGGTAAAATACTTGGCCCCACAGAGCTGCAAGACAAGCTTGGAGATCAGAGACAGGGAGTACTTGTTTTTAATTGTTATAGAGTTGAGGGACTGATAGTTCTGGACTAGGTGGAGAGAACCATCCTTCTTCTTGATAAAGAATACCAGAGTGGCTATAGAAGATTTAAAAGATCAGATCCATCCAGTATGTAAGTTTTCTTTGAGAAAAGTGTCTAGCTCTTTCTGTTCTATGGAGGACAGAGAGCATACCTTCAAGAACTTGGGCTCCAACCTGGGGATGAGTTTAATCATATGATCCCAGTGACAATATTCTAGAAGGATGTCAAAGTCCTCCTTTGCAAACATGGTTTCAAACCCTCTGTGTAAGAGGACCCTACCAATGCTGTCTCTGAAACACTAGACTCACAGCCCAGAGTGACCCTGTACTTAATTAAATATTACTATGACTATAGGATCAGAAATGTCTCAGCAGTAAGAGTATATATTGTAGAGGTACACTCCAGGAGTATCACAAATAGCCACTTACTGATTTATGAGTTGATGATTTAATAATCAAAAGGCTCAAAAAAGCAAAGTTTAGACAGTAGTAAAAGATGTTGTCAAGTCTGAGGTTTATCCTCAGTGTCATGACACAGTCAAAATGGCTAAGTCATTATTTATTTTCTTTTTCTTTTCTTTTAAATAGAAAACTAGAGAATGACTAAAAGAGATATGCAGGAGCCCATAAATAGAAGTAAATACAGAATATGTATAAGTAGTGTACTATAATCAATGAGAACTCTATTGAGTTCTCCTTGTCAACTCGGACTAGGAGGGTGATTAAGTCATCTCAGGCTAAGTCACTACACTCAGATATACAATCCTTAAATACATAATTGTAGTGGTCTATATACAAGAACAGTCTACTACATAATCACTACCTATTGTTCTATATATAGGAGTGTTATTGTTCTTGAAATAGAGATATTCTAACCACCTTAGGGCAGTTCTTTGTTCTATTCAAGGATAAATAATAATCTATGAGTAAAGATCAATATTATATACAAATATTGAGGATCTTGTATCTCCATGGGATTTTATTGCCTTGGAGTCTATTTATAGCCAAAAGAAGTGCATTGAAGAGAGCTTTACAATGGTCATTGAAGTAAATAATTATGTCAAGTAGTTCCCAAGATATCAGTGATTTAGTGTTTGGTGACTTAGTGATTGCCAACTGATCTGCTGATAACTTGGTGAATACTAATTGTCTTGAGATGTTTTTGGTACCATTTAAAAGGTCTTAAGGGCTTTTGGTGGCCATTTAGATTGTTGAAATTGGTTGAGTATTTCTAGAGTTATGGTCCAAATGAAGTTTATAACAAGGAGCTTTATTCTAATCTCTAAGAATTCTCCTAGAGGTGAGTTGTAATGTATTTAGAAGTATAGTATTATCTAAGGATTCTTCTGGAGTCTGCTCTGCTCTGGTCGCCCTTACACTCTAGCATAGTTAAACATGAGACTGGAGGCCACTTGTGCTTTTATACTGTGATGGGCCCCCTCTACTAAGCATTATGAGGTAGTAGCAGTGGCTCAGAGGTCTTCATGGTCAAAGATGGGTACAAGTTGAGTGATAAACAAGTGATCCTCTAACTTCCAGTCTCTTTTGTCTATTCTGTTAGGTATTTCTTCTCTCTCTTCTACAAGTTTAGATATAAAACCATTCCAACAAGTGTTTACAGCTTAGACTTCCTATCTCTTCTTCAGGGTGTACTCCTTTCATAACACTCAACACCCTTTGTAATATATTGGATATTGGATCATGAGTACCTCTCTCTTTTGCCAATCAACCTTTGGGTTGTAGTCCTTGAGCCAGGAGTATCCAAGTATGAGATTCTGCTTTCCCAAGCTAGAGATTGTAAGGAACATCTATTCTGAATGAGAGTCATACTAGAGGGTGATATCCACTACTTCTGTGATTTGGCCTGCTGTCAGTAACTGACTGAGAAACCTTAAGCTAGAATTTAACTCAAGGCAGTTCTTCAGAGTTAGAAGAGAACTTGATAGGGTTCTTGCTTAATTGTAGTCTACTATATATACAGGTATACTATTTGTCCTTGTTTATACTACAAGCTATCCATCAACTACTGGTTCAACTCCAGTTCATGTCCAATCTATTTATAGTACTTTATCATAGCTGGGGTGACTCATAATACCTGCCTTGTTAAGAGATCTATCTATATTAAATACTGGTATAGAACAAGAGATGCTCCAAGTATTGATTTTTTTGGAGCAGACAAAGTTTTTGTCAATGAAACTGCCTATTGCTCTATAGTCTAGAAGAGCCTGAATAGAGTGGACCTTGCTAGTGTCTGTGGTGAGGAGCTCTATGGGTAGAACAAGAGATACTCTGCAAGTGTCCAACATACTAGTAGAAAGTTGCTTGGGCAGTTTTCTTTTCTATTTTGGTTTCTAGAAGGGAGTTTTGTCATTAGAATTGGAAAGAAGTACATTTATAGGTTCATTTATACTTGTATTACTTTCTTCTATGACAAGTATACTGAACCTATTTAAGAGAAGCAACTGGGGTACACTCTTCACCAGATGCTCTATACAAAATTCTTCTCTACTAGAGGCTTCTCTTTCTTAGAAACTGAATTCTTCAAGGCCAGCAGATCTTCAATCAGTTCCTCCCACTGCTCTGTTATCAGCTGTCTCATATCCAGGCAGTAAAGGGGACAAAAGAGACTATTAGCCTGGTATAAGCTAAATATGCAGTACCAGGTCCCAATTACATGCTAAAGAGTTTGTGGGAATGAATCAAGAATAAAGGTATTAAAAAAGTGATATAGAAACTTAGTATAGTAAAGTAAGGTAAAAGTGTTCAAAAAGAATATAAGCTCAATCTAGATCTGCCTTGCATAGTGTCTCTAAGATACCAACCTTTATGCACTATAACAAGCTTACTATCAAAGTAGTTAATAAACTACTTCTGGATCTTATAATACTCAACCAAGCTCTCATCTATACCTCCAACACTGGACCTTATGGGTATGATATGATCTGAGTTGATGGCTAGCCAGACTTTCTAAGCCTGTTACCTTGGAGAAGGTTGTCTAAGTAACTACTATGTCTTGTCTCTAGAAAGAGTAAGAGTATAGAGTGAATTTACCTCAATCACCCAACTACTTTACTTAGAACTCATATAAGTGCTAGAAGACAACTCTAGAGCTCTTGAGATGGTAGCAGATGTCAAGATTGCATGCCCTCTCTTGCTGGCTCCCTGAGTGTCATATTAAAATTACAAATTGATGAAACTTAATAAAAAAAATGAATAGAAAAGGAAAATGCTTCTTCTTCTAGCCTCTTTCACTTCTCTCCTTCTCAACTGTACTATGTGGATATGTTCAATATTGCCTTCCATCCTGCTATACCAGCCTGTCACTACCATGTGCTCCTGCCTCACCTCTATACTACCATTCCCTATTAACATCTCCTGATCTCCCAACTGGCTACTTTCTACCTGAGTATGATCTAGAAACTAGCTTTAACATATACAAGTATGCCAGCTTACAATATTATTATATACCATATCTACTTCTTGGTTGAGTCTAGCAATGATGAGATCACAAGTCATTAATAGACTTTGATCTGTTACTTTGGTATTATATTTGTCTAAGTCTATTCTAGATTGAAAGTCTATAGCATTCCAAAGATATTCCAGAGTTTCTGAGTTCCAGAGCATCAATATTAATAGTCTGTCTCTAAGAAACCTGATGCTAGCTCATTAGTCTTGTCTCCCAAGGTATATACTATTAAGTAAGTGACAGCTTGGTGACCATCTGGTAAAAGTGACCTTTGGTGGTCTTTTATACATCTAAGGGCTTGTAGGAGGTTTCTAGGATGAACTCAAATACTGAATTTAGGAGTATAAAGTGTATCCCATGTTATATTTCTGCAGAAAATTCACTGGCAGCATAACAGCAGTGGAGGTAGTCCTTGACCAAGTAGTTGGTGTCTTCGCAGTGATAGCACCCCTTTGGAGATAGCTGCTGAGATTTTCTGGTAATGTTTATGTCCATGGCCATCAATGAAGCCAATAGGACTAGAGGGGGTTTGACAGGCAGAGGAGGAGCTGAAGTAAACAGGGAATAAACAACTAGAGGAGGAGAGTAGATTAACAATAGAGAAGAGGCATAAGCTAGCATGAAATGTGTTATAAAAAAGTGACTACTAAATAGTGACATAGAGGTATAACAAAATACCTGTTCAAAGAACTACATAAATAGCTAGACCCTCATTAGCAAGTAGTCTTGCTAATATTACCCTTTTGGTGTAGTTGTAAACCATACAGTATATGACTACTAATCCATAGTGCAACTGTGACAGACTAGAGGGGCAGTTGTCTCTGGTTTGACTGGAAGGCTTTGTTGGCTAGTCAATGTTATGACTTGGTCAAATGACTAAGTCATTATTTATTTTTCTTTTCCTTTTCTTTTATTTTATTAGGAAATCAATGGATATGAGAGAGGATGACTCAAAAGAGATACACAGGACTTTGTAAATAAGGGTAAATACAGAATGTGTACAAGTAGTATACAGAAAGCAAATAGGAACTCTATTGAGTTTTCCTTGTCAACTCAAACTAGAAGGGTGGTTAAGTCATCTCGGACTAAGTCACTACAGTCAAGTCTGGTCAATTCTTTAGGCTACTTTGTACTAGGTTTCTAGAGCCATATCTCTAGGGTGTCCAATAGGCATGGTCACTATCTAGTTTTGGATTCCAGCTTGCAGTTCTCTCCAAAATTTGACAACCAAGGTATGGAGGTCTATATAGCTGGTGTTGGAGACTAGGGTCTAAAAGAAGTCCAAATAGTCTTCCATTGTCTAATTGTTTTGATAGTAGGAGGACCTCTCCAAGACATTAGTAGCATCTGCCTCTGCATTGACTAGAAAGAATTGAGCCTTGAACTGTTGTTCAAAGGCTGACCAAGATATAATAGAGAAAATACCAGTGTCTACTTCTCTGTAGAAGAGGTTTTTAGACCACTTGGTTCTTGGGGCTCTCATAACATGGCCCCCCCTTCAAGTTTCCTCGTCCCAAGGAATTTTTCCATCAACTCCAGTTTTTGTCCCAACTCTTTTCCCTTTCCCTTTTGTATCTCCTTTTTCCCCAACTATATAGCAATTTTGCCATAAACTCCCTAGATAATTCCTGACTAAATTTCTTTTCTTCTTCTTCTTGCTCCTGTCATCTTAGTTCTTCAACCTTTTCTCTGCATATTCTCTCAAACTCTTTTACCAACTCTTTTGCATTTTCCAAGTTTTCCCTATTCTCCCAAGTATCTTCTATCATATACCCCTTCTACCTCATCAGAAACTTTTCCTTCTCCCTAACTGTTCTTTTGTTTACAATTTTTTCTACCTGGAATTCCTTTTCTTCTTCAATAATGACCAGTTTTGGTAGTGTCTTCTTCTGCTCTTTTACCTGTGGTTTATAGAGTCATATTCTACTTACGTTAACTACAGGGTGTATTCTAATAAACTTAGGTAGTTTTAACTCTATTGCATTGCTAGAGATGATTCCCTTAACTTTGTAGGGGCCTACAAAATGCTTTGTCAATTTCTTTGATCTCCTTCCCTTCATCTGCCATTTTAAGTCTTTTGTACTTAGCAGTACTAAGTCTGCCACTCTGTATTTTTCTTTCTCCTTTTGCCTTCTATTTGCAAACTTCTTCATTTCTTCCTGTGCTTTCCCTAGCACTGCTTTTGCTTTCTCCTAGATTTTCTTCATTCTTTCTATAAATTTCCCTGCTACTTCATACTTCCTCTTTCTCCTAGATTTTCTTCATTCTTTCTATAAATTTCCCTGCTACTTCATACTTCCTCTTTTTCCTCCCTTCAAACCCCATCCTTGGATTCTGACCATAGTTCACTTTGAATGGCAATATTTTTATTGCTGTGTGGATTTTGTTGTTGTATGCAAATTCCACTGTTCCTAATCAATCCAGCCACTGCTTTTGTCTATGGTCAATGAAGACCTTTAGATACTGCTCTAACTCCTGGTTTATCCTTTCCGTTTGCCTATCTGTTTGAGGGTGATAGACTGTGGAGAGTTTCGTCTGGATTCCCAACAAGTTATTCAACTCCCTCATCATTCCTGCTGCGAACTACACTCCTCTATCTGATTGTTATCAATAGACAGTGAATGTCCTTAGTGATCACCCTAGGTAGATGTTCAAGAAGAACTCGATGGAGTTCTTTGTTGGATTGCAGTCCTACTTATACTACTACTACAGTGGCTGTACCTTAGAGTCCTGCGATCACATGTCCTTTCCAGAATGTTCTATGATCACCTGACCTTGTCATGTGATTTGACTTGCTGAGTCCCTATACTATTTATATTCTTACTCTGTTGTATGCTTTGAGGTTTTGGATTAAGTGTTCAAATATATGAGAAACCTTTTCCTGTTTGGGGCTCTCATAACACTGATATAATGCTTTCTGGAAGTCCATGTAACTTTCATACATGATCTTAATACAGCTTTGCAAGTCCTTTTGCTGATGTTTTCTCCATTGTAGCTATAAAATGTGCCATTTTGCTAAAACAGTTGCATACTACCAGAATAGCATCATATCCCTGGGCTAATGGCAGCTTGGTGATAAAGTCTGCCAAGATGTGGCTCTATAGCTTTTCTGGGATTGCATTGGGCATCAGCTTTCCTGCTGGTGCCTCGCTCCAGTTTTTGTATCTCTGGCACACATCATATTCATCCACATATCTTCCTACTTCTTTCATTACTCCTGGCCACCAGTAATTCCTGGTGACCAACTCTGCCATCTTCTATCTTCCTCCATGTCCTCCTACTGGGGTGTCATGGTGTAGTTGGATTATTTCCCTCCTGAGGTCCTCTTCTAGTATGTATATTTTTCTTTCCTTTAGTACTATTCTGTCTTCTACTTCCCACTCTTTATCTTTCAGTGCTTTTATTCCCGCTCTTTTTAACTCTTCCACTGCTTTTACTATCTTCTCATCCCCTTCCTGCGCCTTTTTGATTCTTTCTCTTAGGTCTTCCTCCTGCATTATTGTTTCTGCCCCCCTGATCCACTCTGGCTTTATCAGTTTCTGGTCTTTGTTGTCTCTTTCCACTCCCTCCTGCCAGTCTAGTCTTCTGCTTAATCCATCCGCCTTTCCCATGCTCTTTTCTAGAATGTACTTTAATATGAAATTAAATCGCAATAGGTATAGGGCCTATCTTGCTTGTCTGCAGTTTAATTTTTGACTCGTCATAAAATACTAGAGGTTCTCATGGTCTGTCCAGATTTCAAATTCAAGTTTCGCTCCTTCCAAGTAATGTCTCCATGCTTCTAGGCATCTTATAACTGCCAGCATCTCCTTATTGTGAATTTTATAGTTTCACTCTGTGGCATTTAATGATTTAGAGATGAAGGCTACTGACCTCCACTTTCCATCTTCACACTTTATTGACAGTACTCCCCTTGTTGTATAGTCTGAGGCATCTGCTTCCACTCTCATTTCCCTATCAATGTCCGGGATGGCCAGAACAGGTTCTGTGGTGAACACTGCCTTAAGTCTCTCAAACGCTTTCTTCTGCTCCTTCTCCCACTTCCACTTTTGCTCCTTCCTGACTAGCATGTATAGTGGTGCTGCTATCCTAGCAAAGTTCTTTATAAACCTCCTGTAGTAATTGGCGAGGCCTAGGAACTTTTGTACTTTCTTGATGTTCCTGGGTGCCGGCCAGCTCAGGACTTCTTCTATCTTTTCCTTCTGCATCTCCACTCCCTTTGGACCAATCACTATTCCCAGGAACTCTACCTCTTTCACTTTCCATTTGCATTTCTCCAGCTTCACAAACAGGTCGTTCTCCTCCAATCTCCTTAGCACTTCCTCCACCAGTTCATCATGGCCCTCCTCTGTATCTGTGGCCACTAAAATGTCATCAATGAAGGTTGCCATGTCCCCTTGGTTTATGAGGTCCCTGAACAGATCATTCATCATTGCTTGGAAGGTAGTGGGGGAGTTTGTTAATCCAAAATACATAACTATAGGCTTATATGCTCCAATATGTGTCATGAATGCTGCCTTCTATTTGTTCCCTTCCTTGATTCTGACATTATTATATCCCTATCTTAAGTCTAACTTTGTAAACACCTTCCTCTTTCCTACTCCATCTAATATATCTGTGATGAGAGGTAAAGGGTATCCATTTTTTATCGTCCACTGGTTTATATACCAATAATCTTGTACTATCCTCCATACACCATCCTTTTTTGCCACAAAGTGTACTGGTGATGTTTGAGGTAATTTGGAGGGTTGGATATATCCTTTCCTCAACTGGTCTTCCACAAATGTCTGTACCTCCCTTCTTTCTTCTCTCGATAATGAGTATACCTTTCCTTTCTTTGGTGTAAACTCCTTCTTTAATTCTATGGTGTGATCCCAGGTTTTCCGTACTGGCATCCTTTCCAACTCTCTCTTTCCAAATACTTTTCTCTACTTCCAAAATTTTCTGGGCACCAGTCTTCTTAACGTTTCTTTGTCCTTGTCCTTTTCTATTTTCCTTGCTTCCTCTTCCTCTTCTTCTTGTTTTCTTCTCCCACATATCAGTGGACAATATGTCATTTTTACTTCTCCTTTTTCCTAGTCTATCTCTGGATTATGGACCGCTAGCCATGGCATATCCAGTATCAGCTCTGTTTTTCCCAAGTTACACACGTCCATCCTTGCCCTTTCCATATGTCCTTTGAAGAACATATTACACTCAACCTGGTGCATTATAGCTCCTCCCACATTTATTGTTCCATCTATATTCTGGACTAAGAGGGGTTTTTTTAACTTTTCTATTTTAAACCTCTTTTCCTTTGCAAAGGTCGTGTTCATGAACAGACCTGTTACCCCACTATCCAATAGTGCCTTTACTGCTACTCCTTCATGATTTTCCAACTTTTCTAACCCTACTTTCAACCAGACCTCCCTTAACAGCTATAGTATACGCCGTATGTCTCTTACTCTCTCAGTTGTATTGATGGAATTTAATTTATTGCCCAGTTTTTCTGGGCGCAATACACTGTATAGGTTATTGGAGGCCAGTTGAGAGCTCACTGTCCTCCATTTTCTTTTGCCGACTCTTACGGCATTTCCACTACTCTTCCTTTATGCCTTTTCCAACAATTTTTGGCTATATGGCTCCACTTCCCATATATGTAGCATGTTCTGTCTTCTCCTCTTCCTCTGTCTATATCCATTGCATTTGGGTCTCTCCTTGGACCCATCTGAGTTCCCTCTCTACTGAGTGTATTTCCTCCTCCTCCTCCTCTTCCTCTATACCCTCCCCCCATTCTTCACCTTATTTGCCCCCCTCTTTCTCTATATGATCCTCCCCCTCGTAGCTGCATATTTCCTCCTGGGCATGCCGCATTCCTCCCCAACACTCTCTCCTCTGCCCTACTCTGTCTTTGGTTTCTGTCTAACCTCACCGCTCTTTCTTGCCACTCTCCAATGGTGGTTGGTGGTTCTTCTGCTTTGGCCAACTTCCTCCTGATGGCCCCATTCAGTCCTCTTTTAAACTCTTCAATGAGGGGTCTTCCCTCATAGCCACTCCTCCTGGTGACCTTTTTGAATTCTTGTACATACTCATTGCAGATCCTTCCTCTCTGTTCAATGGTCCTCAACTGCTTTATCTTTCTTTCTTCCTCCAATGTCTCTCCAAAGTTGTTCCTTATCTTTGCAAATAACTGCTCTGCCAATTCCACTTCTGACTCCCCCTTTGCTAATTCATCCAACAAATTATCTTTCCACGCCTCTGCTATTCCTCCCTGTACATACAATAATACTCAGGCCACCTGGGTTGCCACCACTTCCTCTGTCATCTTTATTCTGATATATAGTCGAGCTGCATTCACAAATGTGCTCACTTCCTCCATTTTCCCACTAAAGACTTAAGGTCTTGCAACCTCCACTCTGCTCCCTTGCTACTGGAGGAGCATGGTATTAACCTACTATTGCAGAGTTGCAATCATGGTGAGGAGTTGCTCCTCTTTGGTTTGGGGGGGGGTGGATGCCAAGGGGCATTTCCTCTGTTGCTGTTGTTGTTGGCGAGATATTGGCGGTGGCAATGACGATGGTGACAATTCCTCGTAGGAGGATGAGCAGTCTTCTTCGTCTGTACTTATGACTGACTACTGACTAAGAAAGGTGAAACAATATTATCCCTAAGAAGGGAATCTCTAAGCTAGACAGGCCTTTTAGAGGTTACTATTGTTCCCCTGCGTAGACCAGTCACAATAGATCAGTAGCACAGAGCTGGTAGTAAAGAACTAATTACAAGTCCACTCGATATAGAGGTCAGGTCTCTGGCAGGGACACAAGCTTTGTCCAGGCTGTTTACCCACTGTCCCTAACTAACAGTGAAGTCCCCTTTACAGCTAGGGTCCGCTATCCAAAATGCTTTTGAGCACTGTGCTCATTAGCAAGAATGATAAGAGAGTAAGTGGGTGGTGAGGCTGCGAGGTACGAGGTCACCGTTTGGGAATTGAGTTCTTGTGTTATTGATAGACAGCGAATGTCCTTAGTGATCACCCTAGGTAGATGTTCAAGAAGAACTCGATGGAGTTCTTCATTGGATTACAGCCCTACTTATACTACTACTACAGTGGCTGTACCCTAGAGTCCCATGATCACATGTCCTTTCCAGAATGTTCTATGATCAC
>Ga0154001_1000294_pt1 | contig 16088 bp, 15 predicted proteins | sample TSNJ085MetaG_FD_104699 | JGI IMG/M metagenome (GOLD analysis project Ga0154001, IMG submission 104699) | Attine ant fungus gardens microbial communities from New Jersey, USA - TSNJ085 MetaG | ecosystem: Host-associated > Fungi > Mycelium > Unclassified | place: USA: New Jersey, Wharton State...
CGATTGGACGGCGGCCGGGTCGATGTCCACGGCGTCGACGTCGATGGCACCGAAGCGCGCCGCGCCGATGGCGAGGATGCCGGAGCCGCAGCCGTAGTCGAGCACCGACTGGCCGGCCTTGACCGACTGCTCGATCCACTCCATGCACAGGCGCGTGGTCGGATGGCTGCCGGTGCCGAACGCGAGGCCCGGGTCCAGTTCGAGCACGAGCGCGTCGGGGTCCGGTGCGTCGTGCCAGGACGGCACGACCCAGATGCGCTCGCCGATCTGGATCGGATCGAACTGCGACTGCGTGAGCCGCACCCAATCCTGCTCCTCGACTTCGCGCACGCTGAACGACGGCGCCGCGTCGAGGCCGATTTCATTGGCCGCCGCGGTCAGCAGCACGGCCGGCTCGTGTTCCGGCGCGAGCAGCGCGATCACGCGCGAGCGCTGCCAGGCCGTGCGATCCGGTGTGAGACCGGGTTCGCCGAAGAGCGGCTGCTCGTCGGGCGTATCGGCGTCGGCGTCTTCGACCGAGACCGACAGCGCACCCAGGTCGAGCAGCGCGTCGGAGAGTTCCTCAGCGTGCTCGCGCGCCAGTTCGGCGACCAGTTCCCGATAGCTCATGACTTACGCTTCTTCCGGCGCGACCTGCTGACGCGCGGCCAACCGGTTTTCGAGGTAGTGAATGCTCGTGCCGCCCTCGACGAACTTCGCGTCGAGCATCAGTTCGCGGTGCAGCGGGATGTTGGTCTGAATGCCTTCGACCACCATTTCCGACAGCGCGATACGCATGCGCATGATCGCCTGCTCGCGCGTCGCGCCGTAGGCGATCAGCTTGCCGATCATCGAATCGTAGTTCGGCGGCACGAAATAACCATTGTAGGCGTGCGAGTCGACGCGGATGCCGGGGCCGCCCGGCATGTGCCACGAGGTCAGGCGTCCCGGCGACGGCGTGAACTTGAACGGATCTTCGGCGTTGATGCGGCACTCGATCGCATGGCCGCGGAACTGGATGTCGCGCTGACGGAGCACGAGCTTCTCGCCGGCTGCGATGCGGATCTGCTCCTGCACGATGTCGACGCCGGTGATGAGTTCCGTGACCGGGTGCTCGACCTGCACGCGTGTGTTCATCTCGATGAAGTAGAACTCGCCGTTCTCGTACAGGAACTCGAAGGTGCCTGCGCCGAGGTAGCCCATCTTCTTGCAGGCGTCGGCGCAACGGTCGCCGATCCGCTCGATCAGGCGGCGCGCGATGCCGGGTGCAGGCGCTTCCTCGATCACTTTCTGGTGGCGGCGCTGCATCGAGCAGTCGCGCTCGCCGAGCCACAGCGCGTTCCTGAACGAGTCCGACAGCACTTGGATTTCGATGTGCCGCGGGTTCTCGAGGAATTTCTCCATGTAGACCTGCGGGTTGCCGAACGCGCGGCCGGCTTCCTCGCGGGTCATGTTGACCGCGTTGACGAGTGCCGCTTCCGTGTGGACCACGCGCATGCCGCGTCCGCCGCCGCCGCCCGCCGCCTTGATGATGACCGGATAGCCGATCTGGCGGGCGATTTTCACGATCTCCTTCGGATCGTCCGGCAATGCGCCTTCCGAGCCCGGCACGCACGGCACGCCGGTCTTGATCATGGTCTGCTTGGCGGTGACCTTGTCGCCCATCATGCGGATCGTTTCCGGACGCGGGCCGATGAAGGTGAAGCCGGACTGCTCGACGCGCTCGGCGAAGTCGGCGTTCTCCGAGAGGAAGCCGTAGCCGGGGTGGATCGCTTCGGCGTCGGTGACTTCGGCCGCGCTGATGAGCGCGGGCATGTTCAGATAGCTCAGATTCGAAGGCGCCGGGCCGATGCAGACCGCCTCGTCGGCGAGCTTCACGTACTTGGCTTCCTTGTCGGCTTCCGAATAGACGACGACCGTCTTGACGCCGAGCTCGCGGCAGGCGCGCTGGATACGGAGCGCGATCTCGCCGCGATTGGCAATGAGGATTTTTTCAAACATAGCGGGTTTTCGACTCATCAATGGGCGCCGGGTCGGTCATGACGCCGGCTGCCGCAGAGGATCGGTCGCGCGCCTCGGAACGGGCGGCGCGCGGGCGGCGAATGGTGCGTGCCGCGTTAGCCGACCACGAACAGCGGTTGGCCGTATTCGACCGCCTGGCCGTTTTCGACGAGGATTTCCTTGACCACGCCGGACTTGTCCGATTCGATCTCGTTCAAGAGCTTCATCGCTTCGATGATGCAGATGGTCTGGCCTTCCTTGACCGTGTCGCCGACCTGCACGAACGGATCGGCGCCCGGCGACGGCGCGCGGTAGAACGTGCCGACCATCGGCGACGTCACGACGTGACCCTGCGGCGCGGCGGCTGCCGGTGCCGCCGCCGCGGCTGCCGTGGCGGCCGACGCTTCGCCCGCCGCGGCCGGTGCCGGCGGCGCGAATTGCGGAGCCGCGTACGAGGCGGACGGTTGCACGTAAACCGGCGGCGCATTCTTGACGATGCGGACCTTGCCTTCGCCCTCGGTTACTTCGAGTTCGGAGATGCCGGACTCCGAGACGAGGTCGATCAGAGTTTTGAGTTTACGTAGATCCATCAGGTTGCCCCTTTCAATGCGTAGTGTGCCGGCCCGTGCAAGCGCAGTAGCCGGCTCAAATTGGACGTGTTTGGATTCAGCCGCGCGGCGAGCCGGCCGCGAGCCGGTCGAGCGCGAATTCGAGTGCGTACAGATACCCCTTCCAGCCAAAGCCGTAAATCACGCTTTCAGCCAGGTCGGAGAAATACGAGTGATGCCTGAACGGTTCGCGGCGATGCACGTTCGACAGATGAATCTCGACGAACGGGATGCCGACCCCCGCCAGTGCGTCCCGAATCGCCACGCTCGTGTGCGTGTACGCGGCGGGATTGATCAGGATGAAATCGGTTTTTTCCGCACGGGCCGACTGGATGCGGTCGACCAGCGCGCCTTCGTGATTGCTCTGGAACGACGCCAGCTCGACGCCTGCGTCGGCTGCGCGGTCTGCCAGCGCCTGATCGATCTGCGGCAGGGTCACGTGACCGTAGACCTCGGATTCCCGGGTGCCGAGAAGGGTGAGGTTAGGTCCGTGCAGTACCAGCAGTCGCGTCATGGTCGCTTCTTTTTCCGTGGAATTGCGCGCACTTTAGCGCTGATTAGAGAAACTTGTCTAGTTTCGCGCGCGTACGGAGCGCTTGCCGGCGCGGCGCGTCACCGCGCGGCGGACTCATCTTCACTCAAATCCACGGGATTCTCGCGCATTTTTACTCGTTCCGCGCGAAATCGGGTACTAAAAGGCGGCAGCAAAAGAAACCGGGAATTTACAGCGTATCGAGCGTCTGACGGAGCGCCTTGGGGTCGATCTGTCCCAATTTTGTCGAGCGGATGTTGCCTTTTGCGTCGATCACGACGGTAAACGGCAAGCCGCCCGCGTTGTTGCCGAAGGCGCGCGCAAGGTCGGCGCCGCCGAAACCGGTCACGTAGATCGGATAGGCCACCTTGACCTTCTGCAGGAACGCCTCGATGTTCTTTTCCGAGTCGACGCCCAAGCCGACGAACTGGATGCCTTTCTTCTGGTACTCGCGCTGAATCTGCGACAGCTCGGGCATTTCCTCGACGCACGGCCCGCACCACGAGGCCCAGAAGTTGACGACGACCGGGTGTCCCTTGAGCAGGCTCAGCGACTGCGGCTTGCCGTCGACGCTCGTGACCGGCGCGGCCCACAACTGCTCGACCGCGCTCCGAGGCGTGTCGGACTGCGCGCCGCCCTGCGCCGCGTACGCGGCGTCGGCATCGCGATTGAACCAGTGATTGGCCAGCACTCCGCCGCCCGCGGCGACCAGCGCGACCACCGCGCTTGCCAGAATCCGTCTCGTGTTCATTGTCGCTCTGCTTTGTTTCAGTTCAGTTGGTGAAGGAGGTGATTGCGCCGTCGTCGAGCAGCGCCTGCACGGCCTGCAGATTGGCCCGTGCCGTGCGGCCGCGCGCATCGGCGCGTACCGCGCCGCGCAGATCGTCGGTTTCGTACAGCGCGACGTGGATGCCGACCGGCTCCGCGTCGCGCTCGTCCGCGGGGCGCCAGAGGAAGCTCAGTGTTTCGACGTAGCCGCGGCCCGCGAAATGCCGCGTTTCCGACACGTCGTACTGGACGTTCGCGTTCAGCAGATGAATCGCGACTTCCTTCGGGTTGTCGCAGAACACCTGCAGATGCACGTCCGAATGCTCGCCGGCCGTGCCACCGAGCACCGCGCCGGTCAGATACGGATTGAACGGCGCGAGCCGCTCCATCCAGTCGACCGCGATCACGCGCAGCCGCCGCAGCAGCGCCGGCTGACTGTCGCCCTGAAACAGCGATTGATACTCGCGGATTTCCGCTTCGATCTGATCGTTGTCCGGCAGCCATTCGCCGGCAACACGACTCTCGCCGACGACCTGCCGGGCCGCTTTGCGCTTCGCGGTGGCGTAGTCCAGACCGTCTTCGGCAATCATGCGGGCAGCCGCGATGGCGATTTCCTCGCGCACGCGCTGCGGATCGAAATGTGATTTGCGGACCATCCGTCCATGATACTAGATCGAGGTTGGCGACGCGGTTCGGCGGGGTGCGGCGAACCGGCTGCGCGAGCCGCGTCGGTTACAATAGGCGTCCTTTGCAGACGGTCGTTCCGGCCGTCCTGCGGCACTCCCATCCCTCGCAAAAAAACGCCCGCGCGGCACGACAGGCTTATGCACATCCACATCCTCGGCATCTGCGGCACCTTCATGGGCGGTCTCGCGGTGCTCGCGCGCAACGCAGGCCACACGGTGACCGGCTGCGACGCCGGCGTCTATCCGCCGATGAGCACGCAGCTCGAGGCGCAAGGCATCGGTCTGATCGAGGGTTACGACGCGGACCAGCTGAACGGCCTGAACGCGGACCTGTTCGTGATCGGCAACGTGGTCTCGCGCGGCAATCCGCTGATGGAAGCGATTCTCGACCGTGGCCTGCCGTACGTGTCCGGTCCGCAATGGCTCGGCGAGCACGTGCTGAACGGCAAGTGGGTGCTGGCGGTGGCCGGCACCCACGGCAAGACCACCACGAGTTCGATGCTGACCTGGCTGCTCGAAGACGCGGGCCTGAACCCCGGTTTCCTGATCGGCGGCGTGCCGCTCAATTTCGGCGTGTCGGCGCGGCTCACCGATTCGAGCTTCTTCGTGATAGAAGCCGACGAATACGACACCGCGTTCTTCGACAAACGCTCGAAGTTCGTCCATTACCGCCCCAAAACGGCGGTGCTGAACAATCTCGAATTCGATCACGCCGACATCTTCCCCGATCTCGCCACGATCGAAACGCAGTTCCATCATCTGATCCGCACGGTGCCGGGCCTCGGGCGCGTCGTCACGAACGGCCGCGAGGACGCGCTCGAACGCGTGCTCACGCGCGGCTGCTGGAGCGAGGTCGAGCGCTTCGGCGTGCAGGGCGGCTGGGACATGCAGCCGGCCGAACAGGGCGTGCCCGTCGACGAGCGCTTCGCCGTCTATCACAACGGCGAGCGCGTCGGCGTGGTCGACTGGCAGGTGCAGGGCGAGCACAACCGCATGAACGCGCTGGCCGCGATCGCCGCCGCGCGCCACGTCGGTGTGCCGCCCGCGCAGGCCGCGAAGTCGCTGTCGGGCTTTCGCAACGTGAAGCGCCGCATGGAAGTGCGCGGCAGCGTCGACGGCGTGACCGTGTACGACGACTTCGCGCACCACCCGACCGCGATCGAGACGACGGTGGCCGGCTTGCGCGCGCGCGTCGGCCGCGACAACACGCGGATTCTCGCGGTGCTCGAACCGCGCTCGAACACGATGAAGCTCGGCGTCATGAAAGCGCAACTGCCGGCGAGTCTCGCCGACGCCGACCTCGTGTTCGGCTACGGCGCGCCGGCCGGCCGCGACGCGCTCGGCTGGAATCTCGGCGAAGCGCTCGCGCCGCTTGGCGACAAGGCGCAGGCATTCGCCGATCTCGACGCGCTCGTCAAAGCGGTGGTTCACGCCGCGCGCCCCGGCGACCAGGTGCTCGTGATGAGCAACGGCGGCTTCGGCGGCGTGCATCAGAAGCTGCTCGACGGCCTTGCCGCGCGAGGCGCGGCGTGATTCTCTATCTGCACGGTTTCCGTTCGTCGCCGAATTCGTTCAAGGCGCGCGTCATGGCGGCGCGGCTTGCCGAGCTGGGCCGCAGCGACGAATGGTGCTGTCCGATGCTGCCGGTGTCGCCGCTGGAAACGGTCGCGCTCGTCGAGTCGCTGGTGGCCGAGGCCCGCGCGACGGGCGCGATGGCATCCGCCGCGAAGCCGGTGACGGTGATCGGCAGCTCGCTCGGCGGCTATTTCGCCACGCACCTCGCCGAAAAGCACGGCTGGCCGGCCGTGTTGCTGAACCCGGCGGTCGTGCCGCAGCGCGATCTGAGCGCCTATCTCGGCGAGCAGCCGTTGTGGCACGGCGGCGGCAGCATCGTCGTCGAGCCGCATCATCTGGATGAGTTGCGTGCGCTCGGCATCACGTCGATCACGCGGCCCGAACGCTATTATTTGATGGCCGCCACCGGCGACGAGGTGCTCGACTACCGCGAAATGCTCGCGCACTATCCGGGCGCGCGCACAAAGCTGATCGAAGGCAGCGACCACGCGATCAGCGAGTTCGCGCAATACGTCGACGACGTGCTGGCGTTTTGCGACGACCGCCACGTCGAGCCGCCGGCGCCGCGTGAGGCGGCCTGAATTGACCCCGCGGGCGCGCGTATCGCGCCGCGGACCACTACCACGAACACGTTGCCGTGCCGCGCACGCAGTGACCGATCGCAGAACGGGATCGGGCGCGCCGGCAGATGCAAGTCAGAACGAGAGTATTGAGTGAACGTTTTCTTCGAGGAATCGGGCAGTTTCAAGGCCGGCAGCGTGCTGTCGCGCCAGGGCGATGCGTTTCAGGTCGAGTTGCCGGGCGGGCGGCGCGCGAAGGTGCGCGCGAAGGACGTGCTGATCGAATTCGAGAAGCCGGCCGCGGCCGAATTGATGCAGCAGGCCGACGCGCTTGCGCAGGAGATCGATCTCGATTTCCTGTGGGAATGCGCGCCTGAGGACGAATTCCCGTTCGCGACGCTCGGCGCCGAGTATTTCGGCGAGAGCTTCGGCGCGGCCGAACGCGCGGCGCTCGTGCTGCGCATGCATGGCTCGCCGGTGTATTTCCGCCGCAAGGGCCGCGGCATGTATCAGCGCGCGCCGCAGGAGCAGTTGAAGATGGCGCTCGCGGGTCTCGAACGCAAGCGCCAGCAGGCGCTCGTGCAGGCACAGTACGAAGACGAGCTGAAGGAAGGCCGTCTGCCGGAAGCGTTTACCGGCAACAAGGCGCTTGCGCTGCTCACGAAGCCCGACAAGAACACGATCGAATACAAGGCGCTCGAAGGCGCCGCGGCCGCGCGCGGCATTTCGCAGGCGCGCCTGTTGCTCGAATGCGGCGCGATCGCTTCGCCGCGTGCGCTGCACGAAGCGAAATTCCTCTCCGAGTTTTTCCCGCACGGCACCGGTTTCCCGGCGGTCGCCGCCGCGAACGTGCCCGACGATCTGCCGCAGGCCGACGTCGAAGCGTTCTCGATCGACGACATCACGACCACCGAAATCGACGACGCGTTTTCGGTCGAGCATCTGGCCGACGGTCGCGTGCGCATCGGCGTGCACATCGCCGCGCCGGCGCTCGGCATCCAGCGCGGCGACGAGGTCGACGCGATCGCGCGCGCGCGGCTCTCCACCGTCTATATGCCCGGCGACAAGATCACGATGCTGCCCGACAGCGTGGTCGAAACTTTTACGCTCGGCGAGGGCGACTATCGGCCGGCGCTGTCGCTGTACGTGATCGTCAATCGTGAGACGCAGGAGATCGTCGCGAGCGAAACGCGCGCCGAGCGCGTGTTCGTGAAGAACAACCTGCGCCACAACACGCTCGACGAAGTCGTCACCGAAGACGCGCTGGCCGAAGGCACGGGCGAGTATCCGCATAAGGACGATATCGCGGTGCTGTGGCCGTTCGCCCAGGCGCTGTTCGAAAAGCGCCAGGCCGCGCGCGCCGGCTATGGCTTGCGCCGCGAAGTGCAGCGCAATACCGATTTCAATTTCTACGTCGACGGCGAGCATGTCACGATCACGCCGCGCCGGCGCGGCTCGCCGCTCGACACGATCGTCGCCGAACTGGCGATTCTCGCGAACTCGTCGTGGGGCGCGTTCCTGCACGATCACGGCGTGCCGGGCATCTATCGCACGCAGCGCGCGTTCGGCGCGCCGAGCGGCCCGAAGCGCACGCGCATGCAGACCAACGCCGCGCCGCACGAAGGGCTCGGCGTCACGCAGTACGCGTGGAGCACCTCGCCGCTGCGCCGCTACGTCGACCTCGTGAACCAGTGGCAACTGATCGCCTGCGTACAGCACGGCGTGACCGCGAAGCTGGCCGCGCCGTTCAAGCCGAAGGACGCCGATCTGTTCGCGGTCGTGCAGGGCTTCGACGACACCTACACCGCGTACGCCGATTACCAGCGCCGCATGGAGTACTTCTGGTGTCTGCGCTGGCTCAAGCAGGAGAACCGCAAACAGGTGGTGGCGTCGGTCGTGAAGGGCGACCTCGTGCGTCTCGAAGAAATTCCGCTGCTGCTGCACGTGCCGGGCCTTGGCGTGCATGCGCGCGGCACGCGTTTGCAGATGGAAGTCATGTCGATCGACGAGTTGACGATCGAAGCGTCGGTGCGTCTATTGCACGTGCTCGATGCGCCGACCGTGACGAGCGGCGCGGAAGCCGACGAAGCGGACGAGGGCGAGGAAGAACTGCTCGACGCCGCCGACGATAGCGCCGCAAGCGAAGCCGAAGCGGGGCTCCCGGACGACAACCCCAACGGCGAGTCCGCGTCGGCCGAGGCAAACGGCGACGAGAACAACAATGGCAGCAACAATGGAAGCGACGGCGCAGCCAACCCCACGGACGCCGAACAACACCTCACGGAGCCGGGACGATGAGCGGCAATCAGACGCGCGACCGCTACGCGGTCATCGGCAACCCTATCGGCCATAGCAAATCGCCGTTCATCCACGGACGCTTCGCGGCGCAAACCGGCGAGCCGATCGACTACGGTCCTCTGCTCGCCCCGGTCGATGCGTTCGTGCCGCACGTGCGCGCGTTCATCGAGGCGGGCGGGCGCGGTCTGAACGTGACCGTGCCGTTCAAGCTCGACGCGCATGCGTTCGCGACCACGCTATCGCCGCGCGCGGCGGCGTCCGGCGCCGTGAACACGCTGCGCGTCGACGCGGATGGCATCTACGGCGACAACACCGACGGCTTCGGCCTCGTGCGCGACATCGAGGTCAATCTCGGCGTGCCGCTGAAGGGCGCGCGCATCCTGCTGCTCGGCGCGGGCGGCGCGGCGCGCGGCGTCGTGCTGCCGATGCTCGACCGCGCGCCGCACACGCTGACGATCGTCAATCGCACGGCGGAAAAGGCCGAGGCGCTGGTCGAGCAGTTCGCGCAGGCCGCGCGCGACGCGCACTGCAATCTGGCGGGCGGCAGCGCGCGCGCGATCGAAGCGGGCCAGTACGACGTGATCGTCAACGCGACGGCGGGCAGCCTCGACGCGTCGCTGCCCGAGTGCGACGACCGCGCGTTCGGCAACGGCACGCTTGCCTACGACATGATGTACGGCGCGCATCCGACGGTCTTCATGGCGCACGCGGCGAAGCTCGGCGCGCGCGGCGCGGACGGTCTCGGCATGCTGGTCGAGCAGGCCGCCGAATCGTTTTACGTGTGGCGCGGCGTGCGTCCGGACGGCGCGCCGGTGCTCGCCGAATTGCGCGCGCTGCTGACGGCGTCGTCACCCGCCTGAGCGCGATGACGGCGACGCGGCGCGTGAGCGGTTCGCGGGGCCAGTCCGGCTTGCTGCGCTGGCTCGCCTGGCTGATCGCCGTGTTTGCGATCGCCTGGCTCGCGACGCAGGCGTTCTACTTTGCGCAGATCGCGGTCTGGAACGTCGTCGATCCGCGTTCGACGGCCTTCATGCGCTCGGACGCGTGGCGTCTGTCGCAGGATCGGCCGGACCTCTCGGTGCAGCGCAGCTGGGTGCCGTACGAGCAGATTTCGCGCAACCTGAAGCGTGCGACCATCGCCTCCGAAGACGCGAACTTCGTCAACAACAACGGCTACGAAACCGACGCAATCCTGCAGGCGTGGGAGCGCAACAAGGCGAAGGGCCGCATCGTGCGCGGCGGCTCGACGATCACGCAGCAGCTCGCGCGCAACCTGTTTCTGTCGCGCGAGAAGAGTTACATCCGCAAGGGGCAGGAGCTCATCATCACGTGGATGCTCGAAACGCTGATGGACAAGCAGCGCATCTTCGAGATCTATCTGAATTCGGTCGAATGGGGCAACGGCGTGTATGGCGCCGAGGCCGCCGCGCAGTACTACTACAAGACCTCGGCGAGCAAGCTCACGGCCGCGCAGTCGGCGCGGCTCGCCGTGATGCTGCCGAATCCCCGATATTTCGACGAGCACCGCAATTCCGCCTATCTCGCGCAGCGCTCGCGCGTGATCGCGCGACGCATGGGCTCCGCCGAATTGCCCGAGTGAATCGCCGCGCGCCACTCGTGCGCGAGCGCCCCAGACCCTGTTTTCCCGCAGTCTGAAGCCCGCCGCGCGCGGGCTTTTTTGCGCCTGAAACCCACGCGTGCCAGGCATCGCTAAACACTTGATTGGCAACTAAAATCTCATTATTTGGACTCAACATTCACATATTGGTGATTCCAGAAAGTCGCCCTACAATCCAGCTCAACATGCACCGCGATCCGGAACGCTCAGCGCTCCGGCCACGCCGGTAGCAACAGCAAAAAACTGGAGACGAGGCTCACCATGCAAAGACCGCATCCTTGCGGCATCGCAGGCATTCCTGCCACGCGCATTCCCGTCCTGTTCTCCAGTCCCGCGCGCTAAGCGCAACACCATCGAAAGCGAATCGCCATGAACAAAGCGATGCCTACCCACGCCGTCAACGTGTCCGAGGACGATCCCGCCGCGAGCGCCACGCCGCGCAAGGCCGACGCGGTCGGCGTTGCCGCCACCGCCAGCGTTGCCGCGAAAGCGTCGCGTCCCGTCGCGCGGCCGGGCACCGTCGACGGACTCGGGCTGCCCGTCACGCTGCTGGAGATCACGCCGCAGCAGGCCGGCACGCAGACGCTCCTGCGCGGGCTCGCGATTCTCGAAGCGGCGGCCGCCGGCGTGCGCGATCTGCGCAGCTTCGGCGCCGCGCTCGGCACGACGCGCAGCACCACGCACCGGCTCGTCAGCAGTCTCGTGCAGGCGCGCTATCTGCGGCAGGTGCAGGGCGGCTATCTGCTCGGGCCGAAGCTGATCGAGCTCGGCACGATCGCGCTCGAACAGATGCCGCTGACCGCCGTCGCGCGTCCGCATCTGGAATCGCTCGCCGAGCAGACGCTCGACACGATCCACCTCGGCGTGCGCGACGGCGACGACGTGCTGTACATCGACAAGATTCCCGGCACGCGCGGCCTCGAAATGCGCTCGCGCGTCGGCCATCGCATGCCGCTCGCGTCGACCGGCATCGGCAAGGCGATGATGCTCGACCTTGGCCCCGACGCGTGGCAGTCGCTGTTCGACGCGTCGCGCCGCGCGCTCGCGGGCGTCAGCTTCAAGCCCGACAACCGCCCCGACGCGCCGACCTTCCTGCAACGCATGACCCACTACGCGGCCGGCGGCTACACCTTCGATCTCGAAGAAAACGAAGCGGCGATCCGCTGCGTCGCGGCGCCGGTGCGCGACGCGTCGGGGGCGATCGTCGCGGCGCTGTCGGTGGCGAGCACGATTCCGTACATGCCGCTCGAACGCATGGACGAACTGATTTCGGTCGTGCAGCGCGAGGCGCGCGCGATCTCGGAAGAACTCGGTTGGCGCGCTCCGCAACCGGCAACCCGCAGGATCAAGCGATGACACGAGCGGGCACCGCCACCGTGGCGAACCACGAACGCGCCGTCGATAGCGGCATCGATAGCGGCGCCGACGCCATCGACTTCGCGCGCGCCGCGCTGATCGCGCTCGACTGGGGCACGACGTCGCTGCGTGCCTATCTGTACGACGCGCAGGGCCGCGTGCTGGCGACGCGCGCATCGACGGCCGGCATCATGAATCTGCCGCGCAGCGCGGCCGAAGGCGGCTTCGACGCCGCCTTCGACGATGCCTGCGGCGCTTGGCTCGCGCGTGCGAGCCAAGCGCCGGTGATCGCGGCGGGCATGGTCGGCAGCGCGCAAGGTTGGCTCGAAGCGCCGTACGTCGATACGCCCGCCAACGCCGACGCGCTCGTGGCCGGCATCGTCCGCGTGAAGGCGGCCAATGGCGCGACGCTGCATATCGTGCCGGGCGTGTTGCAGCGCGGCGATCTGCCCAACGTGATGCGCGGCGAGGAGACGCAGATTGTCGGCGCGCTCAGCGAAGACGCGGGCGCCGCGAACGACGCGGCCGGCGATGCGGCTAACACCGTGGCCAACACCGCGGCCAACCCCGCTCGCTCGCTGATCGGCCTGCCCGGCACGCACGCCAAGTGGGCGGTCGTGCAGGCGGGACGCATCGAGCACTTCCATACGTTCATGACGGGCGAGGTATTCGCCGCGCTGCGCGAGCACACGATCCTCGGCCGCACGATGGTGACGCCCGACCGTCCGGATACCGAAGCATTCCTGCGCGGCGTGAGCATCGCGCGCGAAAACGGCCAGGCCGGCCTGCTCGCGACCGTGTTCAGTACGCGCACGCTCGGCCTCACCGCTCAGTTGCCGAGCGAAGCGCAGCCCGACTATCTCTCGGGCCTGCTGATCGGGCACGAGCTGGCCGGCCTCGACGCGGTGCTCGCGCAGCAGCAGGATTCGCTCGCGCGCCAGAGTCTGCGGCTGATCGGCAACGAGGCGCTGTGCGAGCGCTATCGCCTCGCGCTCGCGCAATTCGGCTGTCAGCGGGCGCAACTGGTCAAACATGCAACCGAGCGCGGCCTGTGGCGCGTCGCGAGCGAGGCGGGGCTCGTCGATCCGTCCGCCCGCGCGGCAAGCACAGCGAGCGCAGGCTAACGGGACGACCGACCGGCGACGCGACCGCACATTCAACAAGGAACCGACATGCAACCCCACATCAACCTGCCCGCGCCGTACATGCCGCACGCGGGACTGATCGCCGCGTTCGAAGCCTGTCCGCTGATCGCGATCCTGCGCGGCGTGACGCCCGCCGATGCGGCCGATCACGGCCAGGCGCTCTACGAAGCCGGTTTTCGCATCGTCGAAGTGCCGCTCAATTCGCCGCAGCCGTTCGACAGCATCGCCGCGATCCGCAAGGCGCTGCCGGCCGATGCGATCGTCGGCGCGGGCACGGTGCTGCATCCGGTATTCGTCGACGAAGTCAAAAAGGCCGGCGGCGAACTCATCGTGATGCCGCATAGCGACCCCGAGGTCATCCTCGCCACGAAGGCGCGGGGCCTCGCGTGCGCGCCCGGCGTCGCGACGCCGACCGAGGCGTTCATCGCGCTGAAAAACGGCGCGGACGTGCTGAAGATGTTCCCCGCCGAGCAGCTCGGCAGCCATGTCGTGAAGGCCTGGCGCGCGGTGATCGCGGCGCAGGTGCCGCTCGTGCCGGTCGGCGGCATCACGCCGGACAACATGGAGCCGTTCCTGAGCGCCGGCGCGAACGGCTTCGGGCTCGGCTCGGCACTCTACAAGCCGGGCCAGAGCGCGGCCGTGACTGCCGCGCATGCGAAGGCCTACCTCAACGGCTTGCGGAGCGCCCGCGCGGGCGCGAAGAAATGAACCGGCTCGCCGGCAAGGCCGCTCTCGTGACCGGCGCCGGACGCGGCATCGGCGCGGCGATCGCGTTCGCGTTCGCGCGCGAGGGCGCGGCGGTCGTGCTGGCCGAACTCGATCTCGACGCGGCGCGGCGCACGGCCGCGCGGATCGAAGCCGAGGTTGGCAGCAGTAGCGGCGTCGGCGCGCGCGTGCTCGCGGTGCAGACCGACGTGACGCAGGCGGCCTCGGTGCAGCATGCGGTGAGCGTTGGCGAACGCGCTTTCGGCGCGCTCGACGTGCTCGTCAACAACGCGGGCATCAACGTGTTCTGCGATCCGCTGAAGATGACCGAGGCCGACTGGCGGCGCTGCTTCGCGGTCGATCTCGACGGCGTCTGGAACGGCTGCCGCGCGGTGCTGCCGGGCATGGTCGAGCGCGGCGCGGGCAGCATCGTGAATATCGCCTCGACGCACGCGTTCAAGATCATTCCGGGCTGCTTTCCGTACCCGGTCGCGAAGCACGGCGTGATCGGCCTTACGCGCGCGCTCGGCATCGAGTACGCACCGCGCAACGTGCGCGTGAACGCGATCGCGCCCGGCTACATCGAGACGCAATTGACGCACGACTGGTGGAACGGGCAGCCCGATCCGGCGGCGGCGAAACAGGCGACGCTCGACCTGCAGCCGATGAAGCGCATCGGCCGCCCGGAAGAAGTGGCGATGACCGCGGTGTTCCTCGCCTCGGACGAGGCACCGTTCATCAACGCGAGCTGCATCACCGTCGATGGCGGGCGCTCGGCGCTATATCACGACTGAAACCGTCTCGCCGCAACGGGACGGACCGAACCCGGACGACGCGCTGGCCGCGTGTGTCAGACCGGTACAAGAAGACGCGGCCGATTACCTTCTCGTTATCAATTAGTCAGGAGACACGCATCATGAAACGTAGAATTTTCCTCACGCTGGCAGCGGCGGCGGCGGGTGTGCTCTTCAACGCACCGGTCGTGCAGGCCGCTGATCAGGTCAAGATCGGCTTCCTCGTGAAGCAGCCCGAAGAGCCCTGGTTCCAGGACGAATGGAAGTTCGCCGAGATCGCCGCCAAGGAGAAGGGCTTCACGCTCGTGAAGATCGGCGCGCCGTCGGGCGAGAAGGTGATGAGCGCGATCGACAACCTCGCCGCGCAGAAGGCGCAGGGCTTCGTGATCTGCACGCCCGACGTCAAGCTCGGGCCGGGCATCGTCGCGAAGGCGAAGGCCGACGGCCTGAAGATGATGACGGTCGACGACCGTCTCGTCGACGGCGCGGGCAAGCCGATCGAGTCGGTGCCGCATATGGGCATCTCGGCGTACAACATCGGCAAGCAGGTCGGCGATGGCATCGCCGCCGAAATCAAGAAGCGCGGCTGGGACATGAAGGACGTCGGCGCGATCGACGTGACCTACGAGCAGCTGCCGACCGCGCATGACCGCACCACCGGCGCGACCGACGCGCTGGTCGCCGCGGGCTTCCCGAAAGCGAACGTGATCGCCGCACCGCAGGCGAAGACCGACACCGAAAACGCCTTCAACGCCGCCAACATCGCGCTCACGAAAAACCCGCAGTTCAAGCACTGGGTCGCTTATGCGCTGAACGACGAAGGCGTGCTGGGCGCGGTGCGCGCCGCGGAAGGCCGCGGCTTCAAGGCCGACAACATGATCGGCATCGGCATCGGCGGTTCGGACTCGGCGCTGAACGAGTTCAAGAAGCCGCAGCCGACCGGCTTCTACGGTACGGTCATCATCAGCCCGAAGCGCCACGGCGAAGAAACCTCGACGCTGATGTACGACTGGATCACGCAGGGCAAGGAACCGCCGAAGCTCACGCTGACGACCGGCATGCTGGCGACGCGCGACAACGTCGGCGAAGTGCGCGAGAAGATGGGCCTCGCGGCGAAGTAAGCGTGGTGCTTGCGGTGAGATGAAGTACGCCGCCGGCGCGCCGCTTTTCCTGCCATCGGGCAGGGCGGCGTGCCGGCGGCAGGACATAGGAGGCGAAGTGTCAGCGACGCTACGTTTTGACAATATCGGCAAGGTTTTTCCAGGCGTGCGTGCGCTCGACGGTGTGTCCTTCGACGTCAACGTCGGCCAGGTTCATGGCCTGATGGGCGAAAACGGCGCGGGCAAATCGACGCTGCTGAAGATACTCGGCGGCGAGTACCAGCCCGATTCGGGCCGCGTGATGATCGACGGCAACGAGGTGCGCTTCGCGAGCGCGGCGGCCTCGATCGGCGCCGGCATCGC
>Ga0154001_1000296_pt1 | contig 16009 bp, 15 predicted proteins | sample TSNJ085MetaG_FD_104699 | JGI IMG/M metagenome (GOLD analysis project Ga0154001, IMG submission 104699) | Attine ant fungus gardens microbial communities from New Jersey, USA - TSNJ085 MetaG | ecosystem: Host-associated > Fungi > Mycelium > Unclassified | place: USA: New Jersey, Wharton State...
CGGCCACGCGGCAAACCGCCGACGCCCAGTGCGATGTCGAGGCCGAGCGACCCGGTGGAGACCACCTGGATGTCTTCGACTGCCTCACCTGCGCCGAGCCGCATGACCGACCCTTTGCCGAACTGCTTTTCGATCTGCGCGAGCGCGGCGGCAAGTGCCTTGCTCTTTTCAGCAGTCAGTCCAGCCGAGCCTTTCTTGCTTTCTTCCATGAATCGTCCTTTGCTATGATGAACGGCGTCTGAGGCAGGTGTGCGCCCAGGTTCCAGCCGGATTCGATACAAATTCGGCACGGTCCTGAGAACGGCACACGAAACGCAGACACTGTATAAAAAAACAGTAGTTTTGGCAAGCGCGATTGTCATGCGAACGCGCATTTTTACTGTCGCACTACCTCAACTACCCACAATGATGTTCGGAGACCGCTGCGCGCCGGGGCGTCCCCCACGGTGCCGGCAAAGCCAGGCTGGCGCATCATGCGAATTCTGATAGCCGAAGACGACAGCATACTCGCGGACGGTCTGCTTCGATCACTCCGCCAATCGGCCTATGCCGTCGATCACGTCAAAAGCGGCGTGGAAGCCGATACGGCGTTGTCAATGCAGTCGTTCGACCTATTGATCCTCGATCTGGGCCTGCCGCGCATGTCCGGCCTCGAAGTGCTGCGCCGCCTGCGCGCGCGCAATTCGAACCTGCCCGTGCTGATCCTGACCGCCGCCGACAGCGTCGACGAACGCGTCAAGGGGCTCGATCTCGGCGCCGACGACTACATGGCCAAACCCTTCGCGCTCAACGAACTCGAAGCACGCGTGCGGGCGCTCACGCGGCGCGGCGCGGGCGGCGGCCCGACGGTCGTGCGGCATGGCTCGCTGTCGTTCGACCAGGTCGGCCGGAGCGCCTATGTGAACGAGCAGGTCATCGATCTGTCGGCGCGCGAACTCGGCCTGCTCGAAGTGCTGCTGCAACGAATCGGCCGGCTCGTCTCGAAGGAACAGCTCGTCGACCATCTGTGCGAATGGGGCGAGGAAGTCAGCAACAACGCGATCGAGGTCTACGTGCACCGGCTGCGCAAGAAGATCGAGCCGAGCGGCGTGCGCATCATCACCGTGCGCGGGCTCGGCTACTGCCTGGAAAAAGCGGCGCCGCCCGCGAACGCGAGTCCGGAAAGCGCGGGCGCCGGCGCAAGCCCGCCCCCCGGCACAGCCGCGGCGTCCACGGGCGCCCCCCTCGCCGGACCCGGCCCGTCCAGTTCGCCGGCATCGGCGGGATCGGCCGCGATGCCGGCGAGCCACCACTACAAATAGAGGCCCGCGATGTCCGCACGCGCTGACCGTGCCCCGGCGCACGCGGCGGACCTCGACGAGGCGCGCGACGCGCGCTACGCCAACCCGTTCGCCCCGCCCGACGAAACCGAAGCCGCCGCCGAGGCGCGCCCGCGCTCGCTGTTCGGCGAAATTCTCGACTGGATGCTCGCGCCGCTGCTGCTGCTCTGGCCGATGAGCCTCGCGGTCACCTATCTGGTCGCCAAGTCGATCGCGAACGGCCCGTTCGACCGCGCGCTCGAAACCGACGCCTACGTGCTCGCGCGCCAGATCCATCCGGTCAACGGCGTCGCGGAGCTGTCGCTGCCCGACTCGACGCGCGATTTCCTGCGCGCGGACAACGTCGACAGCGTGTTCTACCAGGTGCTCGGCACGCGCGGCGAACTGGTCGCGGGCGAGCGCGACATGCCGCTGCCGCACGAAGAAGACCGGCCGCAACCGGGCATTGTCGAATTCCGCGACGACGTGCTGCGCGGCAACGACATCCGCGTCGCCTACACGACCGTCGAGTTTCCGCAGACGCGCGACGCGCAGCCCGTGCTCGTGCAGGTCGCCGAAACGCTCGACAAGCGCAGCCAGCTCGCCAACGACATCATCAAGGGCGTGATCCTGCCGCAGTTCGTGATCCTGCCGCTCGCGATCCTGCTTGTGTGGTTCGGCCTGTCGCGCGGGCTCGCGCCACTGCATGCGCTGCAGGCGCACATCCGCGCGCGGCGCCCGGACGACCTGTCGCCACTCGAAGCGCAGCGCGCGCCGCCCGAAATCGAGCCGCTCGTCACCTCGTTCAACGATCTGCTCACGCGCCTCGAACAGAACATGGAGTTGCAGAAACGCTTCATCGCCGACGCCGCGCATCAGATGAAAACGCCGCTCGCCGGCCTGCGCACCCAGGCCGAGCTGGCGCTGCGGCAGAACGCGTCGGCCGAGGTGCATCGCTCGCTCGAACAGATCGCGACCAGTTCCGAGCACGCCGCGCGGCTCGTCACGCAATTGCTCGCGCTCGCACGCGCGGAAAACCGCCGCTCGGGACAGATCTTCACGCCGGTCGAACTCGGCGAACTCGCGCGCAGCGCGGTGCGCGAATGGGTGCAGCCCGCGCTCGCCAAGGAGATGGACCTTGGCTACGAGGCGCCCGACGAGCCGGTCGAAGTGGCCGGCAATCCGGTGATGCTGCGCGAACTGCTGTCGAACCTGATCGACAACGCGATCCGCTATACGCCGGCGGGCGGGCGCATCACCGTGCGCGTGCGCAACGACGCGGCCGCGCGGCTCGTGCATCTCGAAGTCGAGGACACCGGCCTCGGCATTCCGGCCGCCGAACGCTCGCGCGTGGTCGAGCGCTTCTACCGGATTCTCGGCCGCGAGGGCGACGGCAGCGGCCTCGGGCTCGCGATCGTGCGCGAGATCGCGGCGATGCACGGCGGCGAGATGACCATCGACGACAACGTCTACCAGGAGTCGCCGCGACTCGCGGGAACGCTCGTGCGCATCAGCTTGCAGGTGCCCGAACGGGGGCGGGACTTACCCTAACGCGGCCTGACGTCAGGTATCGCACATCCGCAATTTTGAGATACACGCTCGACAATTAGGCACAATTAAGCGCGTCTTGTGCGACATTGAACGCACGTTGACGGTTCGTTCGCCGATTTATCAGGGACATCCCCTGCCCGGCCGCCGCGTCAGTAGGCCGTAAGTTTCCACTCCAATAATCGGTTGCACGGGAACGCCTGAGCCGGCGATCCGCGTGCATATCAATATGGGAGACGACCTATGGCTACCGTTGGCGGGCAAATCTCGCACGTGCCGATGACGCGCGATGAGAAGCGGGTGATCTTCGCATCGTCGCTGGGCACGGTTTTCGAGTGGTACGATTTTTACTTGGCCGGCTCGCTCGCGGCCTTCATCAGCAAGAGCTTTTTCTCCGGCGTCAATCCGACCGCAGGGTTCATCTTCACGCTGCTGAGCTTCGCGGCAGGCTTCGCGGTGCGGCCGTTCGGCGCGATCGTGTTCGGGCGTCTCGGCGACATGGTCGGGCGCAAGTACACGTTCCTCGTCACGATCATCATCATGGGCCTGTCGACGTTCCTCGTCGGCTTCCTGCCCGGCTATACGTCGATCGGCATCGCTTCGCCGGTGATCTTCATCGCGATGCGGCTGCTGCAGGGCCTCGCGCTCGGCGGCGAATACGGCGGCGCCGCGACCTACGTCGCCGAACATGCACCGGCGAACCGGCGCGGCTTCTACACGGCGTGGATCCAGACCACCGCCACGCTCGGCCTGTTCCTGTCGCTGCTCGTGATTCTCGGCGTGCGCACGTTCATGGGCGAAGACGCGTTCGGCACATGGGGCTGGCGTATTCCGTTCATCGTCTCGATCCTGCTGCTCGCGGTGTCGGTGTGGATTCGCCTGCAACTGCACGAGTCGCCGGTGTTCGAGCGCATCAAGGCCGAGGGCAAGACCTCGAAGGCGCCGCTCTCCGAGGCGTTCGGCCAGTGGAAGAACCTGAAGGTCGTGATTCTCGCGCTGCTCGGCTTGACGGCCGGCCAGGCTGTGGTCTGGTACACGGGCCAGTTCTACACGCTGTTCTTCCTCACTCAGACGCTGAAGGTCGACGGCACCAGCGCCAACATCATGATCGCGCTCGCGCTCCTGATCGGCACGCCGTTCTTCCTGTTCTTCGGCTCGCTGTCGGACAGGATCGGCCGCAAGCCGATCATCATGGCCGGCCTGCTGATCGCCGCGCTGACGTACTTCCCGCTCTTCAAGGCGCTCACGCACTACACGAACCCGGCGCTCGAAGCGGCGACGGCGAAGTCGCCGATCGTCGTGATCGCCGATCCGGCCGAGTGCTCGTTCCAGTTCAACCCGGTGGGCACGGCGAAGTTCGTGACCTCGTGCGACATCGCGAAGGGCGCGCTCTCGCGGGCCGGCCTGAACTATGACAACGTCGCGGCGCCGGCCGGCACGATCGCGCAGATCCGCGTGGGCGACACCGTCGTCAACACGTTCGACGGCCACGCGCCCGACGCGAAGGAGCAAACCAAGCTGTTCGAGACGACGCTCGCCGCGACGCTGAAGGCCGCCGGCTATCCGCCGAAGGCCAACCCCGCGCAGATCAACTGGCCGATGAGCATCGTGATCCTGACGATCCTCGTGATCTACGTGACGATGGTGTACGGGCCGATCGCGGCGATGCTGGTGGAGATGTTCCCGACGCGCATCCGCTATACGTCGATGTCGCTGCCGTATCACATCGGCAACGGCTGGTTCGGCGGCTTCCTGCCGGCGACCGCGTTCGCGATCGTGGCGGCGAAGGGCAACATCTACTCGGGGCTCTGGTATCCGATCGTGATCGCGGTGGTCACCTTCGTGATCGGCATGCTCTTCGTGCGCGAGACCAAGGACTCGGATATTTATGCGAAGGATTGAGGGGGTGTCTGGCGGCCGTGCTTAGGCAGCAGTCCGCGCTGTCTGAAAAAGTTGTGGGCCGGGGGTTGACAGCCTCCGGCTGCGTCAGCATAATCTCGCTTCTTTCGGCGAATTAGCTCAGTCGGTTAGAGCGACGGAATCATAATCCGCAGGTCCGGGGTTCGAGTCCCTGATTCGCCACCAGTTGCAAGAAAAAGCCGCTGCTTCTCACGAAGCAGCGGCTTTTTTGTTCTGGAACGCCGGGAATGCGCCCGAACAGGGGCATTACGCATCTAAAGCCCAAACGTTTTAGATGCGAGCGATTTTCCGGGAGCGGATGCTATCGCGCGCCGGCGGCTACCGTGTAGTACCGAGTCGTTCCCGCCACGCTGCAATGTGTCATAGCAACAGGAGGTCAGACCGAACGGGAGCAAACCCCGGCTATCCTGCTGGCCAGCCCCATTCCGCGGCGGTTGATCCTCGCCGCGCAGGCTGCGTCTCTGATGGAATTGGGAGCGCTCGTGCGGCTTCGATATGGTGGCCCGCGCCAGCAGTTTCGGCGTGACAAGGCCGGTTACAGGGATGCAGTCTGCTACCTCTACGGCTAAGCGCACACGCAGCATCTACCGCCTCACGGCAAAGGAATCGCAAATCACGCGACCGGTAAAGATCAAGTCGTACTCCATACCAAGCAAACATCGTGCGCAGAGGTTCACTCCTTCGCGCAAATCCTGTGCGCACCTGTGAAGGCTGTAGGTAGCAGCTCGCGCAAATAAAATAAGCATCGAAAGCGAACGATGCCAGTGAGCGGCGCAGAACAACGTGTTACGCGCGCAGCAGCCCTGCGTATCCGGGGAGTTGAAAACGCAAATAGATTGCGTAACCCATGTGCATCAAAACGCAAACGGAGACGGTCATCCACAGCCCATAAACCGTAGTTGACATACAGCGAAAGTCCTTACAGCAGGATAGGCTTGCGCCGGTTTTGGGCGCCGACGCAACATGGAAGCGCCGGCCGGCTGTCAGCGGATTCTCACGACTGATTCGGTTCAAGTGGTAAAAGGCGCGCTCCGAGAATAGCTTCTGCAGACCTTCCCGCAGCAACGGTGCTGGTAGCATCCTTGATGGCATCGACGTCTCTGCTCGGAGGTAGGCCGAACATTCGCCGGTATTCCCGCGTGAATTGCTGGACGCTTTCATAGCCCACGGAAAACGCCGCGCCGCTGGCCGACACACCTTCCGACGCCATCAGCCTGCGAGCTTCGATCAGGCGCAATTGCTTCTGGAATTGCAACGGGGACAACGAGGTCGCCGCCCGGAAATGCTGGTAGAACGACGATGGACTCATGCGGGCCTCGGACGCCAGCCGCTCAATCGGCAGCGGCTGCGCGAACTCGCTGCGCAGCAGGGCGACAGCACGTGCCACGCGCTGGGTGTGGCTCTCCGGCCAGCCCAAGTGACGGATCGCGGCGCCGTGTTTTCCGACCAGCAGCCAGTAGTGCATTTCCCGCACGAGCTGGGCCTGCAGAACGGGCAGCGCCGCGGGGCGTTCGATCAGCCGCATCAGGCGCAGCGCTGCATCGGCCACCTCTGAGTCGGATGGCTCAACCCGCACGGGCGACCCTTGGGCCGCGGGCCCCAGTTTCATCTCCACGGCAAGTTCGGCGATAGCCGTCAGATCCAGATCCAGCACCAGCGAGAAGTACGGCTCGGCGGCGCTGGCGCGCGTGACCTGGCTTACCGTCGGCACGTCGGCCGTAATCAGCAGCGAATCGCCGGCGCTGAAGTCGAACGTTTTCGTACCCATCGTGACCCGCTTGCCTCCATGCAACACCAGGCAGGCCAGCGGCCGGGAAATCGCATAGTCGATCCCGCTCGGCTGGGTCGCCCGGATGGTGGTCAGGGCCGGGATGGGAGTTTGGGCCACGCCTGTCGGGCCAGTATAGGCACTCGCGTAGCGGCGCACCGCGTCGAGCAGGGTGTCGTTCATATCGTCGTGCTACGAGCGTTTTTTACCTCGGCATCCTAGCGCGTTTCAGGCGGCGCGAAATCCACCTTCGGAGGAAAAGGCCAAGAACTCGGCGATTCAGGCAAAGGTAATCCACGTTCCGCGCGACAAAATGAACGCCTTCTTACACGTTACCAAGGAGTCGTTCATGAGCAGGATTTCTGTCGTCACGGGTTCCAGCCGCGGCCTCGGCCGCAATACCGCCCTGGCCATCGCCAGTCGGGGCGGCGACGTCATCATTACCTATCACAGTCGCGAAGCAGAAGCCAAGGCCGTGGTCGCCGAGATCGAGAAGCTCGGTCGCAAGGCGGTAGCCCTTCAACTGGACGCCGACGACGCTACCACTTTCGCGGCCTTCGCAGAACGGCTGAGGACCGCGTTGCACCAGACCTGGCAGCGCGACAGCTTCGACCATCTCGTCAACAACGCCGGACATGGCGACGTGGCGCCGATTGCCGAGATGAGCGAGGACGCGTTCGACAAACTGGTCAATGTGCACTTCAAGGGCGTGTTCTTCCTCACGCAGAAGCTGCTGCCCCTGCTCGCTGACGGGGGGCGCATTGTGAACCTGTCCACTGGTCTGACCCGAGTGTCTGCCGAAGGCTGGTCGGCTTATGCCTCGGTCAAGGGTGCAATTGAGGTACTGACCGTATATATGGCCAAGGAACTGGGTCGCCGCAAAATCTCGGTCAATGCGGTGGCGCCGGGCGCGATCGAGACTGATTTCTTCAACGGCGCCGTGCGTGATACCCCGGAATTCAACAAGTTCTTCGCGGACATGACGGCTTTGGGTCGCGTCGGTGTGCCTAACGACATCGGGCCGATGATCGCCAGCCTCTTGTCCGAGGACAACCGCTGGGTCAACGCACAGCGCATCGAAGTGTCGGGCGGTCAAGGCATCTAAGCCAGAATGCCGGACACCGACGAGTTTCATCAACAGCGAGCTTTATAAATTGGCGGATGCGCCGCATCTGGCCGACGTCTTTGTCCCAAGGCCGGCTTACACGCTTATGTTGTTACGACCTGTTTCTATCGAAGGAGCGGACCGCCGTGCCTCTGATCCATGTTCATTACCCGACCGGTACGCTGGCTACCGAGGCGCGCAACGCGCTGGCCGAAGAATTGACGCATGTCTCCGCTTCAATCTCTTCGTTTTCAGCCGACCGCTTCGATATCATCATACGAATCGGTTAAAGTGAAGCCCAACCGAAACTTCGTCAGCTTGCAATGAGCGCTTTTATTCGCGAAGGCGATACGACAGATCACGGTGGCAGAGTGTTCGCCTAACAGCCAGGTCGAAGGCAAATCCGTCGCCCGTTTGGGAGACATGGTCTCGTGCCCCAAGTGCGGGGGCGTCTACCCGATCGTCCAAATCCTGCCGCGCGGGATGACCATGCATGGAAAGCCGCCGGCCTTTGAAGGCGACAAAACGGCTTGCGGCGCCACGCTGATCGCGTCCCAATCGGTCGCGACGGCTCAGCCCACCAGCGGGGCGGGTGGTCAAGCGGGAGCAATCGCCAACCACGAGGCAACAGGCGACGGAGCCGGGCCGTATCGAGGCCGGTTCCAGGTGCTGGACGAAACGACCGGCAAGCCAATCGCCAACCACCCCTACACACTTCACACCACCGACGGCCAAACTCTTTCCGGACAGACCGACGCAAGCGGATACACGCAATGGCACGAAGCCGACGCCCCCGCGTCGCTACGGTTCTCGTCGGAGTCGACGCAGTCAGCAGGCGTTGAGGATGGTGCATGAGCGGCCCCGGCTACGGGACCGGCTCTGGAGCTGGAGGCTTGACGAGCGGCGGCCAAACGACGCCGGTTCAACTGCGGCCGGCGTTTCCCGACCCGATCGACAAAAAGGTCATCTGCAAAGCCATTTGCGTGTGCAGTCGCGAGCCGGACACCGGGTCCACCGGGCAAAGCCTCAGGCAGCAGTGCGTGTCGCGGAACCTGCGCGACGTTGACCGATCGATGGACTGGCAGAGCCCCTACAAATCCGAGGTGAACTACGACATGAAGCAGACGCCACCCGCGCCAATCATGCGCTCAGCGTCACCGACCGAGGCACACCCCTACCTGCCGGGCTGGATCGCCAAATACTGGCCGGGGGGCCTGGACGCGTATTCCACTGGCTCCAACGCCGTGCGCCGACCAGACATCGTTATCGTCAAGGACGGCTCGCTCCCGCCGACCCAAGACAACATTAAGGGCGTGATAGAGATCAAGTTTCCGCCGCAAACCAAAGATCCCGAACAGGACGACGACTACGCGCGGATCGCCGGCTCCCCCAGCAAGGTCGCGACGATGGGGCCGGGAGACTGCGACTGCTCGGAGGACGACAACGGCGAAAGTCCCGTTCGTGCGCTCTCCGAAGCGCTTTCCGGGCTCGGCCGTTCGTTGCGCCAGATGATGGGGCAAGGCCCCTCGTCGCTACCGGGCATGGGCGGATTGCCAATGCCGCCCACACCAATTCCCGTTCCATAATTCAGATTTGCCGGCATCGAACGACCATGGACAAGAACTTTCTCGATTGGGCCAAAGCCAACCAGGGCAAGGCGCTGGTGCAAAACGCGCTGTTGGAGCCTCGCTACGCCCACGAGGGCATCGGCGCCGCAGTCGTCGTCCGCGCTTCGCTTTACTTCGAGCGAGCGTTCGACACTGCCGTCCGCGAGGCGCTCGTCGATTGCTTCGAAGACTATTGCGCGTCACCGGGCTGCAAGCTGACGTTCCTGTGGCATAACGGGAAGACCGCGCAAACGTTCGCCAAGGCCAAGCCCATGAGAGCTATCGCCGCGAGTCTCGGCCCGGAAGATCGCTTCGACTTCTGCTACGTCGGCGGAGAGCGCGCGTCGGACGCGAGCCTGTTCGAGTTCAAGATCACCGGCCTGCGCCAATGGCAAGAGAAGATGGGCACACGAGGGCTCAACTCCCTGGCGTTCTCCTGGCCAATCGTCGCGGTTCAGGAGAACCCGGACGCCTTCGCCAAGCTGTTCTTCGACGCGGCCACGCGCGTGAGCGCGGTCCATGGCCAGGCAGGATGCGCGGTCAATCTGTCGCCCACCGAAGCCGAGCCGAACGAGCCAACAGAATATTGGATTTCGCAACTCATGCCAGGCCTCGACGTGGGCAGGCCGGAGTTCAACTCCGTCCGCGACCTGAAAGGGAAAATCAAAACCGTCAACTGGCTGACCGCAATCAGCAAGCCGATGCTCGCGGAGACCGGCGGAGTCGCGGCGTTGCGCTCCGAGTTACCGCCGAGCTGGTTCTCGATCGGTGATTACGGTGCAGGAATCGCCATTCGCGCTGGTGTTCTGCCCGAATCAGGCATCTCGGACAGCGAGGACAAACCTCCAGTTCCGCCACCCGCCTACGTGGTCCTCGACCATGCGCTGCGCGCAATACGAGCTCAGGAGATGGATGTTCTTCAACGCGGCACCGTCAACGCGGGGGCACCGGTCTACAACACGCGCCAATCGACGGCCGCCTGGCTGCGCCGCTTCGAAACGGACGAAAACGGCCTGCTCGCCGCGAAAGCCGCGTTGCTCGACACGCCACCCCTCGCGCCTTCCAACACACTGCCGAATCCGCTTTGACGCGGCTCGCCGCTCTCTTCGCCTTCCGCCGGGTCAAAGGCAAGCGCCCACGCCCGGCGTAGTGCACCCTTGAGACACGACGACCGCGAAAAATGGCACAGGCTTCACGAAGCCGCAACGCGTAGCGCGACCGCACGCTCAAACTCAAATCACCGCTATCTCGTTGTTCACCGACGCCCTTGAACGGGCGCCGGTGACGTGCCGTTTCGCTTGAGAATCATGCAGTGGACGGCGCAAAGCCGAGTCATCACCCCGGCGACTTGCCACTCCCCCACCGCCCGAATCAAGTGCACGCCCTGACGCACATCAGTGCACGCCGTCCCCGCCCCAGGGCAAAAGCGCCGCCTTCGCCGCACCAGGTCCTCGACTCAGCCGCGACATCGCCCCTGGCACGCTTCCCGCTTTAAAGAGCGCGCAAGGAGCCGGCGCAACCTCCGGTTCGACAAACAATCTGGCAATGGACGGCTAGGGTTCCGGCCTGCTTCGCGCAGGTGCTGGTCCGAGAGCTGTCGACCTCAGGCGAGGTTACACGGCGGGACAAAAGCCCGGGAGAGAACGCGATGTTTGCGCTGCTCCCTGCCGTCGCTAACCGTCCCATCCGAGGTCAACCCATGTTCAAGCTCGTGCGCTGTCTTGGCATTGCCGCCGTCTCCCTCGCCACACTCGCCTCCGGTTCCGCGTTCGCCGCGGGCCGCAACGACTTCAAGGTCTGCTGGACCATCTACGCCGGCTGGATGCCGTGGGGCCAGGCGAAAACCCAGGGCATCGTGTCCAGATGGGCCAAAAAATACGGCATCAATGTCGACGTCGTGCAGCTGAACGACTACGTCGAATCCATCAATCAGTACACGGCCGGCAAGTTCGACGGCTGCGCGATGACCAACATGGACGCGCTGACGATTCCCGCGGCTGGCGGCGTGGATTCGACGGCCCTGATCGTCAGCGACTATTCGAACGGCAACGACGGCGTGCTGATGAAGGGCAAGGGCAAACAGATCGCCGACCTGAAGGGGCAGCAGGTCAACCTCGTGCAGTTCTCCGTTTCCCATTACCTGCTCGCGCGCGCGCTCGAAAGCGCGCATATGAGCGAGCGCGACCTCAAGGTCGTGAACACGTCGGACGCTGATATCTCCGGCGCCTTCGCAACCCCTTCGGTTCGCAACACGGTCACCTGGAACCCGATGCTCGCCGATCTGAAGGCGCAGCCGAACGTCAGCGAAGTCTTCGACTCCAGCAAGGTCCCCGGCGAAATCATGGACATGATGGTCGTCAACACGAAGACGCTGCAGGAGAACCCCGCGCTCGGCAAAGCACTGACCGGCGCCTGGTTCGAAATGGTCGCGCTGATGCACGCCAACTCCGCGGCCAGCACCTCGGCGCTGACCTCGATGGCCAAGGCCTCGGGCACCGATCTCGCCAACTTCAAGGGCCAGTTGTCGACGACCGCCCTCTTCTATTCGCCGCAAGCCGCGCTCGCCTTCGTCACGAACCCCGACATGCCGAAGATCATGACGCGCGTCGCGCAGTTCTCGTTCGATCATGGCCTGCTCGGACAGGACGCGAAGAGCGCGGATGCGGTCGGCATGGCGTTCGACAAGGGCGTCGTCGTCGGCAACCGGAACAACGTCAAGCTGCGCTTCGATCCGACCTACGTTGCGATGGCGGCGGCGGGCAAGCTCTGAGAGGGGCGTTCAGGGTTCCTTATCAGAGCTCCCGCTTCAGGTTCCTATCCGAGACACCTATCCCAGGCTCCCACTCCAGTCACTCCACCAGGCGCTCACCATGCGACTCATCAATCGACATCCGAGCCGGATCGGCGGCTTGATGCTGCTCCTGCTGCCGTTCGCCGTGCTGTTCGCGGTCTACTTCACCGGCTCCTCGATGCGGCTCTCGCTCAATCCCGATGACAAGCTGCTGCCGAGCGCGACGCAAATGAGCGATGCGGTGAAATCGGCCGCCTTCACCGAGGACAAACGCACCGGCGAATACCTGCTGTGGGCCGACACGCTGTCGAGCCTGCGGCGGCTCGGCATCGGCCTCGCCGTGAGTGCCGTGATCGCGCTCGTCGCCGCCATCGCGACCGGCTCGTTTCCGCTCGTCGGCGCGACGCTCTCGCCATTCATCACCGTCGTCTCGATGGTGCCGCCGCTCGCGGTGCTGCCGATCCTGTTCATCGTGTTCGGACTCGACGAGTTGTCGAAGGTCGTGCTGATCGTGGTCGGCATCACGCCGGTCATCATTCGCGACCTGCATGCCCGCGCCCGCGAGATTCCGGTCGAGCTGTGGGTCAAGGCTCAAACGCTGGGAGCCACGAGCTGGACCGTGATTCTGCGTCTGGTGCTGCCGCAATTGCTGCCGCGCCTGCTGGTGGCGACGCGTCTGTCGCTCGGCGCGGCGTGGCTCTTTCTGATCGCCGCCGAAGCGATCGCGTCGACCGACGGCCTCGGCTACCGCATCTTCCTCGTGCGCCGCTATCTGGCGATGGACCTGATCCTGCCGTACGTCGCGTGGATCACGCTGCTCGCCTGGCTCACCGACGAACTGCTGCGCCGGCTCACGCAATGGTGCTTCCCGTGGTACGGAGGCGCGCGATGATCGAAGTCCGCAACGTCTGGAAAGAGTACGGCGACCAGGTCGTGCTGGAGCGTCTGAATCTGACCGTCAAGGAAGGCGAGTTCTGTTCGATGGTCGGCGCGTCCGGCTGCGGCAAGTCGACGTTTCTGCGGCTGCTGCTCGGTCAGGAACGCGCGACGCGCGGCACGATCCTGCTCGACGGCAAGCCGCTGCCGGCCGAGCCCGACCGGCAGCGCGGCGTCGTGTTTCAACGCTACTCGGTGTTCGACCACCTGAGCGTGCTGCGCAACGTGATGCTGGCGCTCGAACTTCCGCACGCGCAGCTCACCGGCCGGCTGTTCGGCGCCCGCCGGCGCGCGGCGCGCGACGAGGCGGCGGCGATGCTCGAACGCGTGGGCCTCGGCGCGGCGCTCGACAAGTTTCCGCAGCAACTCTCGGGCGGCATGCAGCAACGTCTCGCCATCGCGCAGGCGCTGATCACGAAGCCGCGCGTGCTGCTGCTCGACGAACCGTTCGGCGCGCTCGACCCCGGCATCCGCAAGGACATGCACGTACTGCTCTCCGACCTGTGGCGCGAATCGAAGCCCACGATCTTCATGGTCACACACGACCTCAAGGAAGGCTTCACGCTGGGCAGCCGCGTGCTGGTTTTCGACAAGGTGCGCGTCGATCCGCAGGCGCCCGGCGCCTACGGCGCGCGCATCACCTACAACATTCCGCTCGACCGCAGCCGCGCCAGCGCGTCGGCCGTGCATCTCGCCGAGGCGGCCGTGCGAGGCGCCTCCGGCATCGAGCTGGTCTCCGACTGAAGGACACTCCGTTATGAATCCAGGTACGACATTGCTGCTCGAAGAAACCGTCCCCGGCGGCGCTCACACGTCGCTCGTCGTGAAGCGCGGGCAGTCGCTGCGCGTGACCGATCTGCGCGGCGGCGCAAACGTCAGCGTGATGATGGTCAACGCGACGGAAAAGAGCGAACGGCTCAATCTGCCCGATTCGCTGAAGTGCCAGCACACGGCGAAGCTCACGGCCGGGCACTGCCTCTACTCCGACATGGGCCGCGTGCTCGCGGCGATCGTCGCGGATACCTGCGGCTGGCACGACAGCATCGGCGGCGTATCGAACGCCGCCGAGGTTCTCGAACGATACGGCGCAGGCCGCTACGAGGAACTGCGCAACGCGTTCTATCGCAACGGCACCGACAACCTGCTCGTCGAAATGGGCAAGTGGGGCCTCGGCATCGAGGACCTGCTGATGACGCTCAACCTCTTCAGCCGCGTCGATGTCGCTGACGACGGCGCACTCGAATTCGTGCCCGGCAACTCGAAGGCCGGCGACTACGTCGAGCTGTACGCGCCGATGCATACGCTCGTCGTGCTCACCGCGATCCAGCATCCGCTCGACCCGAACCGCGAGTACGCGCCCAGGCCCGTGAAGCTCGCATTGCGCGACGCGTCCCCCGAGGTCGCCGAAATCTGCCGCAGCGCCTGCGAGGAAAACGTACGCGGCTTTATCAACACCGAACGCTTCTTTCTTTGAGCGGAGACCCGGCACATGACTCATACGCTTACGAACGGCGCGCTGACCGTCAGCGACAAACATCCCGACCACGCGGCCTACCGCGCGACACTCGCGGCGGGCGAGCCGTGGCTGCACGAGCTGAAGGCGGGGCAAACGCTGCGCATCGTCGATCTCGAAGGCAACCAGGCGGTCGACACGCTGTTCTACCGCCTCGCCGATCCGCGCGAGCGCTTCGACCCGCAACGCACGTTGCGCCGGCAAAAGCGCCTCTATCTGACGGCGGGCTCGGTGCTGTATTCGAACCTCGGCAATCCGATGCTGACGATCGTCGCCGACACGTGCGGCCGTCATGACACGCTCGGCGGCGCCTGCGCGCAGGAGAGCAACACGGTGCGCTACGCGCTGGAGAAGCGCTACATGCACAGCTGCCGCGACAACTTCCTGCGCGCTTGCGCTCACGACGGGCGGCTCGCGAAGCGGGACCTCGGCGCGAACGTCAACTTCTTCATGAACGTGCCGGTGACGGCCACGGGCGGGCTCACGTTCGAAGACGGCATTTCCGCGCCGGGCAAGTACGTCGAGTTGCGCGCGGAGATGGACGTCATCGTGCTGATCTCCAACTGCCCACAGCTGAACAATCCGTGCAACGCCTACAACCCGACGCCCGCGGAGCTGCTGATATGGAACTGAAACGCATCCGCGAGTGGCTTTTTCTCATCATGCTGGTTCGCTCGGGGCGCTATTTCACTCACACCCGCCCCCTCACGCGCCCCCTCACGCGCGCCGAACCGGCCCGGACAGATCGCTGACGCGACTTCGGCCGTGGACGACCACGGCCGGCTATTCCCACGGCGGGACGGCCCGCCTCCGAATCAAGACACCTGCCATGTTCGAGAAGATTCTGATCGCCAATCGCGGCGCTATTGCGTGCCGCATTCTCAGGACGTTGCGCGAACTCGACGTCACCGGCGTCGCCATCTATGCGGAAGCCGACCGGGCGAGCCGCCACGTCAGCGAAGCGCCCATCGCGCACGCGCTGGGCGAAGGCCCCGCCGCGACGACCTATCTCGACGTGGAGAAAATCCTCGGGATCGCGCGTCGCGAAGGCGTGCAGGCGATCCATCCCGGCTACGGCTTTCTGTCGGAAAACGCGGCGTTCGGCGAAGCCTGCGAAGCGGCCGGCATCGCCTTCATCGGACCGACGCCCGCGCAGCTGCGCGCCTTCGGCCTCAAGCATACGGCCCGCGAAATCGCAGCCACGCAAGGCGTGCCGATGCTCGAAGGCACCGGGCTCCTCGCCGACCTGCCGACGGCGCTCGCCGCCGCGCAAACCATCGGCTATCCGGTGATGCTGAAAAGCACTGCGGGCGGCGGCGGCATCGGCATGCGCGTGTGCTGGAGCGCCGCTGAACTCGGCGCCCATTTCGAGGCGGTCAAGCGCCTCGGCGAAAACAACTTCAGCGATGCCGGCGTGTTTCTGGAGAAGTACATCGAGCGGGCGCGGCATCTCGAAGTGCAGGTATTCGGCGACGGCCAGGGCGAGGCGCTTGCGCTCGGCGTGCGCGATTGCTCGGTGCAGC
>Ga0154001_1000301_pt1 | contig 15773 bp, 8 predicted proteins | sample TSNJ085MetaG_FD_104699 | JGI IMG/M metagenome (GOLD analysis project Ga0154001, IMG submission 104699) | Attine ant fungus gardens microbial communities from New Jersey, USA - TSNJ085 MetaG | ecosystem: Host-associated > Fungi > Mycelium > Unclassified | place: USA: New Jersey, Wharton State...
CACGTATATTCTTCTTTCCTTTAATACTATCCCATCCTTGATTTCCCACTCTTCATCTTTCAGCGCTTTTATTCCTGCCCTTTTTAACTCTTCTACTGCTTTTACTATCTTCTCATCCCCTTCCTATGCCTTTCTAATTCTTTCTCTTAGGTTTTCTTCCTCCATCAATGTTTTTACCCCCCTAATCTACTCTGGTTTTATCAGCTTCTGGTCTTCGTTATCTCTTTCCACCCCCTCCTGCTAGTCTGGTCTTCTGCTTAATCCATCCGCCTTTCCTATACTCTTCCCTGGAATGTGTTTTAACATGAAATTAAATCACAATAGGTATAGGGCCCATCTTGCTTGTCTGCGGTTTAATTTTTGACTCATTATAAAATACTGGAGGTTCTTATGGTCTGTCCAGATTTCAAATTCAAGTTTCACTCCCTCTAAGTAGTGCCTCTATACTTCTAGGTACCTTATAACTGCCAGCATCTCTTTATCATGAATTTTGTAATTTTATTCTGTGGTATTTAGTGATTTAGAGATGAAGGCCACCGGTCTCCACTTCCCATTTTCACACTTTATCGACAATACTCCCCCTATCACATAGTCTGAGGCATCTGCTTCCACTCTCATTTCTCTATCAATGTCCAGGATGGCTAGAACAGGCTCTGTGGTAAACCCTGCCTTAAGTTTTTTAAATACTTCCTCCTGTTTCTTCTCCCACTTCCACTTTTGCTCCTTCCTGACTAGCGCGTGTAGCGGTGCTGCTATCCTAGCAAAGTTCTTTATGAACCTCCTATAGTAATTGGCAAGGCCTAGGAATTTTTGTACTTCTTTGACGTTTCTAGGTGCTGGCCAGTTCAGGACTCCTTCCACCTTCTTCTTTTGCATTTCCACTCCTTTTGGACTGATTACTACTCCCAGGAACTCTACTTCTCTTACTTTCCATTTGCATTTCTCTGGTTTTACAAATAGATTGTTCTCTTCCAATCTTCTTAGTACTTCCTCCACCAACTCATCATGTCCCTCTTCTGTATCTGTGGCTACTAAAATGTCATCAATGAAGGTCACTGTGTCCCCTTGGTTTATGAGGTCCCTGAACAGGTCATTCATCATTGCTTGGAAGGTGGCGGGGGAGTTTGTCAACCCAAAATACATAACTGTAGGTTCATATGCTCTGATGTGTGTTGTGAATGCTGCCTTCTATTTGTCTCCTTCCTTGATTCTGACATTATTGTATCCCTATCTCAAATCCAACTTTGTAAACACCTTTCTCTTTCCTACTCCATCCAATATATCTGCAATAAGGGGTAAAGGGTACCTATTTTTTATTGTCCACTGGTTTATGTGTTGATAGTCTTGTACTATTCTCCATGTGCCATCCTTTTTTGCCACAAAGTATACTAGCAATGTTTGGGGTGACTTGGAGGGTCGGATATATCCCTTCCTCAACTGGTCTTCCACAAATGCCTGTACTTCCTCTCTTTCCTCTCTCGATAGTAAGTATACCTTCCCCTTTCTTGGTGTAAATCCCTTCTTTAATTCTATGGCATGGTCCCAGATCTTTCGTACTGGCATCCTTTCTGACTCCTTTTTTCCAAATACTTTCTTTTACTTCCAAAATTTCCTGGGCACCAGCTTTTTTAACACTTCCTTGTCCTCATCCTTTTCCGTCTTTCTTACTTTCTTCTCCTTCACTTCTTGCTTTCTTCTTCTACATATAGGTGGACAACGCATCATTTTCACTTCTCCTTTCTCCCAATCTATTTCTGGATTGTGGGCTGCTAGCCACAGCATTTCCAGTATTAACTCTGTCTTCCCTAAGTTGCACACATTCATTCTGGCTCTTTCCATATGTTACTTAAAGAATATATTGCACTTGACCTGGTGCGTTATAGCCCCCCCCGCATTTGCCATTCCATCTACATTCCTAACTAAGAGGGGTTTTTTCAACTTTTCCATTTTAAATTCCTTTTCCTTTACAAAGGTCATGTCCATGAACAGACCTGTTGCCCCACTATCTAAGAATGCCTTCACTACTATTTCTTTATGACTTTCCAACTTCTCTAACCCTACTTTCAACCAGACTTCCCTTAATGGTCGTAGTGTGCGTCGTATGTTTCTTACTCTCTTAGTTGTATTGATAAAGTTCAATTTATTGCCCAATTTTTCTGGGTACAATACACTGTATACATTATTGGAGGCCAGCTGAGAGTTCACTGTCCTCCATTTTCTTTTGCCAACTCCTGCGGTGTTTCTACTATTCTTCCCCTATGTCTTTCCCAGCAGTTTTTGGCCATATGGCCCCACTTTCCACATACATAGCACATTCTGTCTCCTCCTCTTCCTCTGTCTACATCCATTGTATTGGGGTCTCTCCTTGGACCTGTTTGAGCTCCTTCTCTATTAGATGTATTTCCTTCTTCTTTTCCTCTGTACCCTCCTTCTGTTCTCTACATTATCTGACCTCCTTTTCCCCCATATGATCCTCTCCCTCTAGGCTGTGCATTTCCCCCTAGGTGCGCTGTGTTTCTCCCCAATGCTCTCTCTTCTGCCCTGCTCTGTCTCTGGTTTCTATCCAGTCTCACTACCCTTTCTTGCCACTCTTCAATGGTGGTTGGTGGTTCCTCTACTTCTGCTAGCTTTCTTCTGATGGTCCTATTTAGTCCTCTTTTAAATTCTTCGATGAGGGGCCTTCTCTTATAGCCACTTCCTCTGGCAATCTTTTTGAATTCCTACATGTATTTGTCGCAGGTTCTCCCTCCTTGCTCAATCGTCCTTAGTTGCTCTATCTTTCTCTCCTCCTCCGATGTCTCCCCAAAGTTATCCCTTATTTTTGTAAATAGCTGCTCCACTGATTCTACCTCTGACTCTCCCTTGGCCAACTTATCCAACAGATTATCCTTCCATGCCTTTGCTATTCCCCCTTGCACGTATGACAATACCCAGGCCACCTGGGTTGCTGCTGCTTCCTCCGTCATCTTCATTCTAATGTATAGATGAGCCGTGTTAATGAACGTACTCACCTCTTCTATCCTTCCACTGAAAACTTGAGGTCTTGCAACCTTCACTCTGCTCCTTTGCTGTTGGAGGAGTATGGTATTGACCTGCTGCTGCAGGGTTGCGATCATAGTGAGGAGTTGCTCCTCTTTGGTTTGGGGGGGGGCAGGTGCTGAAGGGTATTTCCCCTGTTGCTGTTGTTGTTGGCGAGATATTGGTGATGGTGATGGTGATGTTGATGTTAATGTTTCCTTATAGGAGGACGAGTGGTCTTCTTTGTCTGTACTTATGGCTGACTACTGACTAAGAAGAATGAAACAATACTATCTCTAAGAAGGGAATCTCTAAGCTAGGCAGGCTTTTAAGAGATTTTCCATCATTCCCCTGTGTAAACTGATCATAATGGATTGGTAGTACGGAGCTGATAGCAAAGAACTAATTATGAACCCACTCAATATAGAGGTTAGGTCTCAGGCAGAGATACGAGCTTTGTCTAGGCCGTCTACCCACTGTCCCTAACTGACAGTGAAGTCCCCTTTACAGCTAGGGCCCGCTATCCAAGAGGCTTGAGAGCACTGTGCTCTCTAGTGAGGAAGGGTGTGGAGTAAGTGTGGTGGGAAAAATCACTTGTGGAGCCAGTATAAAGCCAACTGCGCCTTTAAGTGATTTTGAGCAGGGTTCAAGGTAAACAGTGCTTGGATGTGGTATTGAGTTCTTATGTTATCAATGGACAGTGAATGTCCTTAGTGATCACCCTAGGTGAATGTTCAAGAAGAACTCAATAGAGTTCTTTGTTGGATTGCAGCCCTACTTATACTACTACTACAGTGGCTGTACCCTAGAGTCCCATGATCACATGTTCTTTCCAAAATATTCTATGATCACCTGACCTTGTCATGTGATTTGACTTACTAAGTCCCTACCCTATTTATATCCTTACTCCATTGTATGCTTTGAGGTTTTGGATTAAGTGTTTAAATGCGTGGGAAACATTTTCCTGTTTGGGGCTCTTATAACATGACTGTAGACTAATAGTAGTACAGCCACTGTAAAAATAGTATAAGTAGTAGTTCAATCCAATGAAGAACCCCATTGAGTTCTTCTTGAACATCTATCTAGAGTGATCACTAAGGACATTCACTGCCTATTGATAATAAGAAGACCCTAGAACTTATCTCCCAAAACTACTAGTAATCTTAGATATTGAGGTATATAGGACAGTATATGAGTATCTATGATCTTGTTTCTAGACCAAACCAGCAAGATCTCTTTCAATGGAAGAGCTCCATCTACTGCAAATCCTGGTAGAATAGTGGAACACCCTTAGCATAAACTTTGTGGTTGAACTTCCTGCCTCTTCTGGATTCAATACCATAATAATGGTAATAGACTTGGCATCAAAAAGAGCTTATTTTCTTCTGATACATACAATAGTAACTATAGAAGAGATAGTAGGGCTCTTCCTCTACTATGTTTGAAAACTACATAAACTCCCTTAGAGAGTTGTTTTGGACCAGAGCCTCCAGTTTATAGCCTTCTTTACTAGAGAGCTCTATTGATTACTTGGAATCAAACTAGCCTCTTTTACTATGTAGTATCTATAGATGGACAGACAAATAGAACATATAAATCAGAAACTGGATCAATATCTATGAGTCTTTGTAAATAAGAGGCAGTGGAGTTCTAGCATAACAACTATATTCACTCCTCTACCCAACAAACACTGTTCCTGTTGGACACCAGACAAGTCCCTTATATAGGCTTTGAACCTAGACAACTCTCCTCCTGCCTAGAAACAGTAAACAAGTTTACAGATTGGATGAAGGTAGCAGCTGAAAAGGCAAAGTCAGCAATATACAAGGTCCAGAAAGATATAGCAAGGTACTACAACCAAAGAAGGTCTCTGGTCTCTGTATTTAAACCTAGCAATAGAGTATTCCTAGATGCCTTTAACATTTGTACTATCTAGCCATCCATAAAACTGTTGTATTGAAAACTAGGTCCATTTACAGTAGAAAGGCAAGTGGAACTTATGGCATACTATCTAAAGCTACCATATTCCATAAAGTAACTCTATCTAGTCTTTAATGTAGTGAAACTGACAGCCATCCCTAAAAATTCCATACTCAGTTAAAGAGCAGAGCCTCCACCACCCTTTATAGTCATTGACAGAAAGGAAGAGTGGAAGATAGGAGAAATTCTTGACAGCCACTAGCACTGGAGATATTTCCAATATCTTATTAAATAGAAGGAATATGGTTACAAATACAACTTCTAGGAGCTTACCTCTAAAGTTTCTGTACCTGACCTTGTAGTGGACTTCCACTGCAAATACCTAGAAGCTTCCAGATACATCTGCTGGACTGAGTTTGATATAATCTTTCTACTCCAGACCCATTACTTCAAGACACAACAATCTTAGAGATGGGGTAAATGTAAGGGAACTACACTAAGTTGCATTCCTAATACACTAGTAGTAGTCCACCAGAGTAACTCTATACTAATTAAATAATAATTACATAATATTTAATTAGTTGTCTACTTCTACATTCCTAACCCTAACCCTTAGAATATTCTGTAGCTAGAGAAACTTGTATATATAGTATAGAGTACTCTTCTAGGAGCTTCATCCTATTCTCTGAGGATTCTCCTTAAAGGTAAGTTGTAATATACTCTGGAGTATATTTATAATTTGAGGATTTTTCTGGAAGCTCTGCTCTGATCACTCTTATACTTTTTATTCTTTTTAGTCATAAAATGGACTGGAGATGTCTATGATGACTTTGATGGTCAGATGTATTCTTTATATAGCTGATCCTCTACAAATGCCTGCATTTCCTCTTGTACTTTCCTTAACAATATATATACTTTTTTCTTTTTTGGCACAAATCTCTTTTTTAACTCAATTGCATGATCCCAGGCCTTTTGCACTGGTATTCACTCTGACTCTGCTTTTCCAAATACTTTCTTTTACCTCTAAAATCTTTTTAGTACTAATTCTTTTACAACTTCTTTATTGTTATGCTATAAGCAAATTTTACATAAAAAGTAACATTTAATATACTTTATACTAATAGATTCATAAAGAAAATTTGCTCTAGAACCCATTATATATATATCTTTAGGCAAAAGTAAAATTGATAACTAGTTTAGAACAATACTTAAGATAGACAAAGCTCACTACTAAGACTTGAGAGACAAGAATAGTAAGCTAGTACTAGGCTAAAGAGATATTTCTACTAGAACTACAATCTAGAACCACTTGTGGATAACTACAGTTTGATATGGCAGTAGAGTCTCTAGTTTATATTAAAAGATCAAAAAGAACAGACTTAAAACTAGGGATGGTGCTTAGAAATAAGCATTGATCTTATCAGTACTACTCTATTTTTAGATAGAATATGTAGGTTGCCACTTGGGAGGGCACTATGTATCAAGTAGATATTATTAGATACCTGATGGAGTAGTAGACAGCTAACTAAGTCTAGGAGAAGACAGAATAGATAAACTAGAAAGGGAGGAGAAGAAAGGTACCTCAAGTATATATTATCTTTGATAGAAAGGCTCTAGAAGAGGGATGTGTTATTTTAGAAATTAGAGAACTTGGCACAAGAGAAAATTTAGAATACCACCAAAAGTAGTAATAATTTCCTTTATTGTTTTATTTCATTGAGTTTCTATAATTTGTATCAATTAATATAGTTTCAGGAGCAGATAGAATGGCAACAGAAACTCATCTTGGTATATGCCTCTATCTCTACTGCTTCTGGAATTATTTAATATAGTATATCTTGAGTGATAACTTTTGGAATTAGTATAGTGTCAGAAACAGAATACAGAATATACCAAGACTCAATCCAGAACCAAGTTGCAAACTTACCTCAGGCAAGCTTCAGAGAGAACAGCAAGCTGGAAAAGCTCAGCTAGATGTACACTTGGATTGTATCACACCTATAAGGTTTGGTATTGGGAATGCAGACAAGAGAGCAACTAAATGTGGAGGGTCCAAAGAGATTAACTAACTGTATTTTCTAGAGGAGCTTTTGTTATGGTGTATAAAGGTTGACATCTTAGAGAGAATATACAATATAGATCTAAAATAACCTCATACTTGTTTTAAACCAAATAATTATAAAACTTATATAAAACTGTATATAACTTCTGATACCCTTTTTTATTTCTCTACTTCTGCTTCATCCCCTTAAACCTTTAGCATATAATTGGAAGCTGGTACTATACCTTATTGTCTGTTTTAGTATATAATTTTCTTTTGTGTTCTTTTATTGTTTAGCTTTTTTTTCTTTCTCACTTGCTTCTTTCCTTTGCTTTTTTCTATTTTCTGGTTTCTTCTACACAAGGGTAGATACCTTGTTATTTTCACCTTCATTTTTTTCCAGTCAATTTTGGAGTTGTGTATTACCAGCTATAGTATCCCTAAGATTACCTCTATCCTTCCCAAGTCATATACATCTATCTTTACTCATTCTATATGTCCCTTGTAATACAAGTTATATTCTATCTCATGTATTACCATTCCTCCACTATTGTTTGTTCTATCTATATTTCTGATCTGGATTAGCCTTGCCAATTTCTTCTTCTTAAATTCCTATTTCTTTACAAACCTTTTATTTGCAAATAACTCTGTTGCTCTACTATTCAATAATACTTTAACAAATATCCCTTCATAAGTATCTATTTTCTCTACCCCTACTTGTATCCATACTTTTCTTAGTAGTTTTATTATTCTTTTTACATTTTTTACTCTCTCAATATTTTGGGTACTTGATCTATTGTCTAATTTTATACATTTCAAAATATTATACTTATTATAAAAGGGCAGCTGGAAGCTTATTAACCTCTGTTCTCTTTGATGACTTGCCTCTCTGATTAATTCTTCTTTCCTTTTTAACTTCTTGCCTTCTACTCCTATAATCTCAAGCTATATACTTGAATCTCCTATAGTTGAAGCAAATTCAATATCCTTTTCTTTTTGCTTTTTCATCTACTGTCATTGGTCCTGGTCTAGTTTCTGTTTTCCTATACTGGTTTTCTCTATTCTAATATTCTCCCTTCTGATTCTGACCCCCTGTTCTCTATATAATCTGTTTCTTCCTTCCTTTATATGATCCTCTACCAAATCCTTCTCTCTACTGTATATTTTCCTGTAGATGTACCACTATCACACCAGGCAGTCTTTTTAGGCAAAATACATGACATTTGTTGAGAAAATTACACTATACTTAGCTCAAGCAGCAAAAGTAACTCTCTGATTATAACCACTAGATCTTTAGCTGTAAAAGGAATACTCAGAGACATTGTCTAATAAGCTAGATAAGAGTTCCAGAAGCTAGTGTGATATTTAAGTAAAGATAAATCTATCTATATAGGCTGTTATATATACTACAACAGATGGTCTGTGTGTAATCACATAAATACTAACCAATAATATCACAATGTCTTTATATAGTTAAACAGGTATTACCATGACACTGTATGGTTAATTGAAGTAGAGCCTACATAAGAACATAGGAGTTCTAGGCAGTGCTGCTGTATTAACAGTAAGCCAGGCTGCTAGACTAGTTTGAAAAGAGTAGTGTTACAGTATGAGATAAATGTGTACCTTTGAGATCTACAATTAACTGGAGCTTGCTTAAAAGAATACTAAAAATACTATATTTCTCTAGTTTCTACTATACCTTTGACTATTTATTATTGTTTATAAGCTCTTTCTCTTTTAATTTATCTCCTCTATACCTACTTGTTTACACACAACTATGAAACAGTTTGGAGATTCTGTCTCTCTAACCTATCATCTCACTCTTGTATTTTCTTTTATTTCCATTACCATATTTCTTCCCAATATCCTTTTTTCCACTCTACTCTGCCTCTGATTCCTATCTAATCTCACTGACCTTTCTTGCCACTCCTCTATTGTACTAGGGAAATTTTTTGCTTCTGCTAGCTTTCTTCTGATTGCTCTGTTCAACTTCCTTTTGAACTCCTCTATAAAGGACCATTCTTCATAGCTACTTTCTTATACCACCTTCTTAAACTCCTGGACATACTCATTATAGGTTTTCTCCCTCTGCTCAATTGTTCTCAGTTATTCTATCTTTTGTTTCTCCTTTGCTATCTTTTTAAATTTATTTCTCATTTTTGTGAATAACTTCTCCATTGTCTTTACCCCTAACTCCCCCTTTGATAGTTCATTTAACAAGTTGTTCTTCCATACCTCTGCTACTCCTTCCTATATATAAGACAGCATCTAGGCTATTTTTATTATCTTTAGTTCTTCTATCATTTTCATACTCAAATATAATCAAGCTACATTAATGAATATACTTACTTTTTCTATTTTTCCCCCAAATAGAGGAAACTTTGCTATTTCCACTCTACTTCCTTTTTACTAATGTAATAATGTATTCATCTACTATTATAGACCAGTAATGAGAGTAAGCAATTGCTCTTCTTAGGATGGGATAGAAGCATATAGTTCCTTAGGTTGTTGTTGTTAAGACATGGATGACAATGGCAATGGCAATACTTTCTTTTTCTCTAAGAATATATAAATCTCTTGGTCAAATAGTCTACTTCTAGCTACCAAGGGTAAAACAACTATTGTCCCTAAGAAAAAAACCTCTACTCTAAATGGGGCTTTTAGAGCTTTTGTTATGGAATTACATTAGAACTATAACTATTATCAGCCCTGGACTGATAATGAATAGATAGTAGAAAAGATAATAACAATAAAAGATAAAAAAGACAAAAATAATGCAATGAATAATATATTAGTATATCAAGATTAGGTTAGACTTTAGACTTGACTAGACTAATTATAGACATTGGACTGCAGGAGAAATATTGAATAAACCTTGGGATAATTATAGACAAATTTTATAATAGTTATAAACTTTAGAATAAATAGGGAAATCTTAGACTAATCTATTTATAGACTCTGACTCAACTAGTTACTCACTGTTACTTACTAGTACTTAGGATAGTAGTTTCTGTGATGTTACTAGTTAGGATAAATACAATCTAGAAAGAGAAAGAAACAGCAAGTTTTCTTTTTCTGTGGTTCATCTAAAAACCTACTTTTCTTGGAACTCTATATTCTCTCTAGTCTTAGGACTAACTTGTGAAGTATGATTCAAAGTCTCAATATTCATTCTTTTGATATAACTCTTCTAAAAACCTTAACTGGACCCTTTATAGAGAAACAAAGAGATATTAAGTCTTAATATAGACTTAAGGTTAAAATGTATATTCACTCTTGTGGTCTAGAGTCTTAACAGCTTTACTATTATTCCTCTATATAGACAAATGACAATGCATTTGTAATATGGAACAAATAGTGAAAAGAGAGTATATAACAACACTAGAAAGCAAGATTAGGTCTTAAAGTGAGAACACTGGTATTGTCCAAGTTCTTTACCTATAGTCCCTAACTGACTACAAAGTTCCCTTTATGTCTGAGACCCAGCTTTTAAAAAGCTTATGAGCACTATGCTTATTAGTGAGAATGATAATGAGAGTAAGTGTTGGCAAGGCCTCAAGATAAGAGGTTACCTAGAGTTATCAAGTTCTAATACTAAGATATAGACTTAGAACTAAAGCTCTAACCTCAACCAGTAACAATTAAAAGGGAAAAACTTAATAGAGTTCTCTATTGGATTTTTACTAATACTTATACAAATATCCTATAGTCTGTATACTTACTTCCCATAGTCACAAGACTATGACTAATAACTATATAGATCTTATATAATATTGTTCTACACTATTTATATCTTTTCTACATTATATTTCTGGAGATTCTCCATCAAGTTGATAAATATATAGAAAATGTTTTTCTTCTTTGGAACTAACTCATAACAATAGAAACTCCATTGAGTTCTTTTTGTTAACTTGGACTTGGAGTATAATTAAGTCATCTTAGGCTAAGTTACTACAATTTTACTAGTTTTTTATAATATTGTTAGATAGTTATCTATTGATAGTGAGCTCCTAGGAGGTAGTAGAGTAAAGGTTAGTGCATAGTGATTATCACAAATGACCACTTACTGATTTGTGATTTGCTGATTTGGTAATCAAAAGACTCAAAAAAGTGAAGTTAAACAAGCAGCAAAAGATGTTGTTAAGTTTGAGGTTTATCTTCAGACATAGAGTTCTTAGGTGGTTTGTACACCAGAATAGTCTATCACATGATTACTACCTATTGTTCTATATATAGGAGTGCTATTGTTCTTGAAATAGAGATAACCTAACCATCTTAGAGCAGTCCTTTGTTCTATTCAAGGACAAATGATAATCTATAGGTAATAGATCATATAAGAGTAACTGGAGCAGAGTAACTCCAGGAGAAACCTTAGTTTATAAATATACTCCAGAGTACATTACAACTCACCTTTAGAAAAAACCTCAAAGAATAGAATGAGGCTCCTAGAAGATAATCTACACTATATATACTGGTTCTCTAGTTATAAATATTTCAGCTGTCAGGGATAAAAGTTTAGGAGGAGGCAACTAATTAAACCTGGAGTAACTGTTATTTAATTAGTTATCAAAGTTACTCTGGCTTATTATTACTAGTGTATTAGGAGTAGACTTTGGTATAGTTCTCTTATAGATCAATATCATATACAAGTATTAAGGACCCTATATCTCTATGGGATCTTATTGTCTCAGGGTCTATTTATAGCCAAAAGAAGTGCATTCAAGAGAGCTTCACAATAAACATTGAAAAAAACAATTATGTCAAGTGGTTCCTAAGATATCAGCAATTTAGTATTCAGTGATTTAATGATCACTAACTGATCTGCTAATAGCTCAGTGAATACTAATTGCTTTGAGACATTTTTGGTATTTCTGAAAAGATCTTCTTAAGAGCTTTCCATAGCTACTGAGATTATTAAAATCAGTTGAGTATTTCTAGAGTTATGGTTTGAATGAAGTTTGTAATAGGAACATGGGCTATATGTTGTAGTTAAGCACAAAAGTGAATAGTAGTGGGTCTATAGTATAAGTAGTATGGATACTTGCTATCAAATAGAAGGAGATAGTAGTATGGGAATGGTTAAAAATATACTGGAAATTACTGTGAATGTAAGAGAATCCTACCAACACCACCCCTAGAACACTAGACTTAGATCCTAGAACAACTCTATGCTTAATTAAATATTACTATGTAATATTTAATTCTCTTAGTTCAACTTGGCAATTTTTGACTCTACTAGATAGGACTGTAGGATCAGGGACAAACAGACTATAACAGTATATATTGTAGAGTATATTCCTAGAAGCTTTATCCTAAACTTTAAGTGTTACAAACTTCATTTGGACCATAACTCTGGGAATACCTAACTGATTTTGATGATCTAAATGGCTACTAAAAGCCCTTAAAGAGACCTTTCAAATAGTACCAAAAACATCTCAAAGCAATCAGTATTCACTGATTTATTAGTAGATCAGTCAGCGATCACCAAGTCACTACATACTAAATTGTTGATATTTCAGAAACTGCTTAACATAATTGTTTGCTTCAATAACCATTGTAATGCTCTCTTTAATGCACTTCTTTTAGCTATAAATAGACCCCAAGGCAATAAGATCCTATGGAGATACAAGGTTCTCAATGTTTGTATATGACACTGATCTTTACCTATAGATTATCATCTGTTCTTGAATAGAACAAAGAACTACTCTAAGATAGTTAGGTTATCTCTATTTCAAGAACAATAGCACTCCTATATGTAGAACAATAGGTAGTGATCATATGGTAGGCTGTTCTTGTGCACAGACCACCACAATCATATATTTAAGGACTCTATGTCTAAAGATAAACCTTAGACTTAACAACATCTTTTGCTATTGTCCAAACTTTGCTTTTTTGAGCCTTTTGATTATTAAATCATCAACTCACAAATCAGTAAGTGGTCATTTGTGATACTAAGGATTTTTCTAGAGATAAGTTGTAACATAATATAAAAGTACAATATTAGCTAAGGATTCTCCTAGAGTCTACTCCACTCTGGTTGCCCTTACAGTGAATATACAGTGAATGTGTACTCCAGGTTCTAAAAAGTAATGCAAAAGATAAAATTGAAGAGTGGAACATGCTAGTGAGTAAAATGAAAAATATTACTCTCTGGTTCTATGGTTTTATAGCTGGTCTAGAGAAAATGTAATAATAATAAAGGATTGGAACAATCTTGGCCACAGCTTATACACTATGTCTCAATCTCCTATTGTTTATATGGTTGTATATTTCAGAGTAGTAGAATATTCTCCAAAGAAGAGGTAATTCAGAAGTAACAAAATTAAAATAAGAGTGACCAGAGTGGAGTAAGCTCCTGTTATGATCTCATAACACTATATGACATGGTACCAACAGTCAGATGTACTCACTTCAGCTTAGATCCCATAGAATTCTTCTTGAACATAGACCAGTTAGAACCCCATCACAGAGTTCATATACTTAAGGTAAAATTGATATAATATTAGATCTTAGCTTTATTATTAACTTAGTCTCCTTGAGATCTCCTTCTATTGCTCTAAAAACCTCTCTCTTCCTTACAATCAGACTCAGTGGGCCAGTACAGAGGGTGACTCAACACTTAGCTATAGTCAAGTCTAGACCTTTCTTTATTTTGAGTATAGACTTAACAGCTCCAAGAGAATTCTTAGTAATATTACAACTTTTAAGTATATTACAAATCACCTCTAGGAGAATCCTTAGAGTTTAGGATAAGGTTTCTGGGGTGTACTCTACAATTATATACTACTATAGCTGAGATATTTCTGATCCTATAGTTCTATCAGTTAGAGTTAGGAATGTCTAAGTCAAGCTAAGAGGAATTAGATATTACATAGTAATATTTAATTAGGTACAGGGTCACTCCAGGATATAAGTCTAGCATTCTAGAGGTAGCATTGGTAGGGTCCTTTTACAGTTAAGAGATATATAGCAAGAGAGAAAAGCACTACAAGACTATGAGGAAAGTAACTTTATGACTTTAATCTACAAACTAGAGAATTATAATATACTGGTAGAGAGAGTACTTATACAAATCCCAGAATAGGAGTTGGTATACAAGTGTTTGGTCTATATTATGATCCTATAGGAGTAGACAAATTAGGAGTTCAGAAACAGAAATTATAAAGAAAATTAAAATTAATTAATACTAAATTTTTGGTATATAATACTTGTACTAAGACCCTTTTCAATGACTGTAAGGGAAATATTAGATGAAAGGCCAAAGATTATATCAGAAAGTATAAGAGGACTGTACCAAACTCTACTCCTAACACACCAGTGGTAACAAGCCAAAGTAACTCTAACAACTAATTAAATCAGTATTACTCCAGGTTTAATCAGTTGTTTACTCCTGAACTTCTATCCCTGACAGCTAATGTCATACCAAATAGCCTTTTTAGACAATATTCATGATATTTGTTATAAAACTATACTATAATTCAGCTCAAGAAGTGAGTTTGACTTCCCAAATATAACTACTAAACATCCAGTCATGAACTTATGTATACTACTTGAGTAGTAGAGTAGTAGCTGTAACCACCACTATCTAAACCTCATAGGAATAGTCCAGAGAATTTCATAATATATTTATAACAGAACTTCTCTCTGGAAGTGCTTTTGAGAGTGAATAGAACCTTAGGGAGCTTACTTTCTATTATAATAATGTCATATCTCAGTAACCATCAATCTCTAGAAAAAGTAAGGTTATCATTAGATCAGGGCTATTAGTCTTGATGGTCACCTATAAATAGAATTGGAAAGAGCAATCTCTTGAGAGGACATTGCAGATATACTGGAAGAAGATTTGGAGGAGAGAAGTATGAGTATAGAAGTAGGAAGGTAGAAGTATGATAAAGAGAAGTTGATTGGGAAGATAGAAGAGAAAGAAGATAAAAACATTGTACTCAAGAGCAGTCAGACTCATGTCTGACTCTATTCTTCCTGAACTACCAAGAGGCTCATAGCAGCTATATTAACTGGAGAAGGATACTAGGAGCAGGACTAGGGAGATGGAAAAGGATAGCTATGTGATTGGATGAGATCTTTTCTCATTATTCTACTCTTGCTATCTTTAGGAATTTAGAGGTTTTCTTTTGTTCTTTTCTTTTGTTGTATCTGTGATTTGTAATCCTAATAAAATACTCTAGTAGTGCAGAGTGGCATTATATGAATAACTTCTACCATCTTTTCTTCTGTTGCTCTAGAGCTAAAAGACTACTTAAAGTGATTTGAAATTTATTTTTGCTTTTCTTTCTTTGTAAAACTCTATAAAACTTCTTTTGAGGAATACTTGACTTTGAGGAGGACTTGGACATCTGCTCAGCTAGGAGTTTAACCACTTACTACATGTTTTTGGAGTAGGTTTCCAACTGTATAGTCAGTTAAAGTAGAGCCTACACAAGAACATGGAAGTTCTAGGCAGTACTGCTATACCAATGGTAAGCCAGGCTGCTAGACTAGACTGAGAAGGGTAGTGTTATAGCATGAGATGAATGTATGCCTTTGAGATCCAAAATCAGTGAGAGTACTCTCAAGCAGATATTAAAAACATTTTATTTTCTAGGTTTCTATTGGTTTCTCTTATATCAATCTTCATAAGTATCACTATTGTACTATAGACCAGTAGTCATATTGTTACCAAGGAACAGTGAATGTTCTTAGTGGTCACCCTAGGTGGATGTTCAGGAAGAACTCGATGGAGTTCTTCATTGGATTGCAGCCTTATTTATACTACTACTACAGTGGCTGTACC
>Ga0154001_1000302_pt1 | contig 15732 bp, 13 predicted proteins | sample TSNJ085MetaG_FD_104699 | JGI IMG/M metagenome (GOLD analysis project Ga0154001, IMG submission 104699) | Attine ant fungus gardens microbial communities from New Jersey, USA - TSNJ085 MetaG | ecosystem: Host-associated > Fungi > Mycelium > Unclassified | place: USA: New Jersey, Wharton State...
ACCGCGGTGAAACTCGTGACGCCCTCGCCTTCGCCGTCGATCAAGAACTGGCGCGTGTATCAGGCGCGCTTCCTGGACCCGGTGCGCATCAATGCCGGCGTGCGCTTCTGGCGCGAGAACCAGGCCACCTTGCAGCGCGCCTATGAAGAGTTCGGCGTGCCGCCGGAAGTGATCGTCGGCATTATCGGCGTGGAGACGATCTACGGCCGCTACATGGGCAACTTCCGCGTGCTCGATGCCCTGACCACGCTGAGCTTCGATTACCCGAACACCGCCAATCGCGCGGATCGCCAGGCCACCTTCCGCAAGAATCTCGAAGACTATCTGGTGTGGACGCGCGACTCGCAGATCGACCCGACCACGGTGCTCGGCTCCTATACCGGCGCGATCGGCATTCCGCAATTCCTGCCGAGCAGCATCGTGCAATACGCGGTGAACTACGACGGCAACAAGGGGATCGATCTGCGTACGAGCCAGGCGGACGCGATCGGCAGCGTCGCGAATTATCTGCGGCAGAACGGCTGGGAAAGCGGCCGGCCGGTGGTGTGGCGCATCGCCTCGGATATCGGCAGCCTCGGCGTCGCGCAGGCGGCCGCCGACGGCCGGCCCGAACCGCACTGGCCGCTCGACCAGTTGCTGCGTGCCGGGCTCGTGCTGAACGAGCCGAACGTCGATATCGCCCAGGAAGCCGGCACGCCGGTGACGGTGGTCGATCTGCCGTCGCCGGGACGCGGCACCGAGTTCATGCTCGGCCTGAAGAACTTCTATGTGCTGACGCGTTACAACCGCAGTTTCTTCTATGCGCTCGCGGTGTATCAGCTGGGCCAGCGGGTCAAGGCGCAGATGCAGGCGCTCGATGCGGTCAATGCAGCGAAAGCGGCCAATGCGGTTGATACGGTCAATGGCACGGCATCGCAAGGAGCACAGGGAGCGCAAGCGCCGGCCAGTTCGCCGAACCCCGCTTCGCAATAAATGCCGCGACGAGGCGCCATGTGCGCTTCGCTTCGAACGACATCAAAAAGCGCCGGCTCGACCGGCGCTTTTTCTTGACACCTACGACTCGCGAGACTCGCTCGGCTCGCGCACTCAGGCCGGAAACACGCCCGTGGACAGATAGCGGTCGCCGCGATCGCAGACGATGAACACGATCGTCGCGTTCTCGACCTGGCGCGCGACACGCAGCGCGACTTCACATGCACCGCCCGACGAAATGCCGGCGAAGATGCCTTCGACCGACGCCAGGCGGCGTGCCATCGCTTCGGCTGCGGACTGGCTCACGTTCTCGACGCGATCCACGCGGCTGCGGTCGAAAATTTTCGGCAGATAGGCTTCCGGCCATTTGCGGATGCCGGGAATACGCGAACCTTCCTCGGGCTGCGCCCCGATGATTTCAATCTGCTGATTCTGTGTTTTCAGATACGTCGACACGCCCATGATCGTGCCGGTCGTTCCCATCGACGACACGAAGTGCGTGATGCGCCCTTCGGTGTCGCGCCAGATTTCCGGGCCCGTGCCTTCGACGTGCGCCGCCGGATTGTCCGGGTTCGCGAACTGGTCGAGGATGATGCCCTTGCCTTCGCGCTGCATCTGCTCGGCGAGATCGCGCGCGTATTCCATGCCGCCCGTGACCGGCGTCAGAATGATCTGCGCGCCATACGCGGCCATGCTCTGACGGCGCTCGACCGACAGGTCTTCCGGCATGATCAGCACCATCTTGTAGCCGCGGATCGCCGCAGCCATCGCCAGCGCAATGCCGGTGTTGCCGCTCGTCGATTCGATCAGCGTGTCGCCCGGCTTGATGCGGCCGCGCGCTTCCGCCTTCTTGATCATCGACAACGCCGGACGGTCCTTCACCGATCCAGCCGGATTGTTGCCCTCGAGCTTGGCGAGAATCACGTTGTTGCGGCTGCGGATCTCGTCGTCGGGGAGCCGGACCAGTTGCACGAGCGGCGTGTTGCCGATCGTGTCTTCAATCGTTTTGTATGCCATATCGGGTTCTGAGGCGAGCGATGCGCGAAAGTTTGTATTCAGTCCGTTGATTTTAAACTACCCTCTGCGACGCTGCCGTGCGCCCCTTCTGCCCGCATGGATGCCCGCACCGGCAAGGCCCAAAGCCCGCGGCCGGGGAGCCGCGGGAGCCCGTCATGGAAATGACAGCTGAAGACGTGTCCATTTACGCCACTCGCGATGGAGCAACGACAGCAGAACAAACTGAAAGCGGCCGCGGACCGCGCGTGCGCACGAAGCAGGCGAGCCGGATGCCCGCGGTGGTACGAAACCACACGAAACTGCACGAGCTTGCACACACACGGCCCGTGCGCTTACTTCTTCACCGCCACGGCAGTGCCGTCTTTAGCCGTGACGGCCGGAACGGCCGTGCCCTTGGCCGGTGCAGCCGCCGCAACCTGCGCGCCAGCAGCCGCGCCAGCCGGACCGACAGCGAGACCCTCCGCCTGCAGGCGCTCGATGGTATGCCCGCCCATGCCCTTGACGCGCTTGCCGAGATCGGCCGGGTCCTTGAACGGGCCATGAGCGGTACGCTCGTCGAGAATGGCTTTCGCCTTCGCGGGACCGATGCCCTTGATGCCGCGCAGCGCATCCTCGTTAGCCGTGTTGACGTCGACCGTCGCATACGCGTGGCCGAAAGCGGCGAGCATGGCCGCGGTAACCAGAACTTTTCGAAACATATTGGAATCTCCCTGTTGCCACTGACCGGCGACCATCACCGGTCAGGAGATTCCAGTTTAAAGAGGTATCCGAATTATTTACACCTGGCCGAATAGCCAACGTACGTAGCGATCGACACCTTCCTGCACGCTCAGAAACGGCGCGTCGTAGCCGGCCGCGCGCAGCTTCGACTGGTCGGCCTGGGTGAAGCACTGGTACTTGCCGCGCAGCGCGTCGGGGAACGGCACGTATTCGATAAGCCCGCGCTGCACCTGCTCCGCGAGCGACAGCGCCGTCTCGTTATTCAGCGCGCGCAGCGTGTTGACCACGGTGCTCGCGATGTCGTTGAACGGTTGCGCGCGGCCGGTGCCGAGATTGAAGATGCCCGATTTTTCGGGATGATCGAAGAAGAACAGGTTGACCTTCACGACGTCTTCGACCGAGATGAAATCGCGCGTCTGCTCGCCGGCAGCATAGCCGTTGTATTCGCCGAACAGCTTGACCTTGCCCTCGGCGCGGAACTGGTTGAAGTTGTGAAACGCGACCGACGCCATGCGCGCCTTGTGCGTTTCGCGCGGCCCGTACACGTTGAAGTAGCGGAAGCCGGCGATCTGGCTCTTCGCGGTGGGCAGCACGCGGCGGATCACCTGGTCGAACAGGAACTTCGAATAGCCGTACACGTTGAGCGGCTGCTCGACCTCGCGCTCCTCGACGAAGCGGCTCGAACCGCCATACGTCGCCGCCGACGAAGCGTACAGGAACTGGATGTTCTGCGCGAGGCAAACGTCGAGCACGTCGCGGCTATAACGATAGTTGTTGTCCATCATGTAGCGGCCGTCGGTTTCCATCGTGTCCGAGCAGGCGCCTTCGTGGAAGATCGCGCGCACCTTGCCGAAGTCGCCGCGCGCAAAGCGCTCGACGAATTCGGTCTTGTCGAGATAGTCGTCGATTTCGCAGTCGACCAGATTGCGGAACTTGTCCGCGCGCGTCAGATTGTCGACGGCGATGATGCGTTGTTCGCCGCGCTCGTTGAGCGCCTTCACGAGATTGCTGCCGATAAAACCGGCCGCGCCGGTGACGATGACGGTCATGATGATCCTGCGGTAGTTGAGCCTGCAGTAATGAGCCTGCGGTAATGAGCTTCGCTCGGTCGCCTGCGCGAGCCCTGCGCGTCCGCCTGGACGGCAGGGCCCGGCAAGCTGCGTCAGGAAAAGAGTTCGTCGTAGTCGACGGTGGCGGTGCCGAGTTTGCCGACCACGATGCCGGCCGCGCGATTCGCGAGCCCGACCGCTTCGACAAGCGAGAGCCCCGCGCCGAGCATCGCGGCGAGCGTCGCGATCACGGTGTCGCCCGCGCCCGACACATCATACACTTCGCGTGCAACGGCCGACGCATGCAGGATGCCGTCGTCGGCGAACAGCGTCATGCCCTCTTCCGAGCGCGTCAGCAACAGCGCCTTGAATTCGAGTTCGGCACGCAGCTTCGTCACGCGCGCGAGCAGATCCTCTTCGGACTTCCACTGACCGACCACCTCGCGCAACTCGGCGCGATTCGGCGTGATCAGCGTGGCACCGCGATAGCGTTCCCAGTCGTCGCCCTTCGGATCGACGAGCACCGGCTTGGCCGCCGCGTGCGCCTTCGCGATCATCTGCGTGACGTGCGTGAGACCGCCCTTCGCGTAATCGGACATCAGGATCACGTCGTGCGCCGGCAGCAGTTCGTCGAAGCGCGCGAGCCCCGCGAGCAGCACTTCGTGCGCCGGCGAATTTTCGAAGTCGACGCGCAGCAGTTGCTGCTGACGCGACAGCACGCGCAGCTTGATCGTCGTGAGCAAATCCGGATCGCGTTCGAGATGCGGCGTCACGCCGCTTTCGTCGAGCAGCTGCACGATGCGCTCGCCGGGCTCGTCATGGCCGACCACGCACAGGAGACCCGCCTGCGCGCCGAGCGCCACTGCGTTGCGCGCGACGTTCGCCGCGCCGCCAAGACGGTCTTCCTGACGCTGCACGTGCACCACCGGCACCGGCGCTTCCGGCGAAATGCGGTTCACGTCGCCGAACCAGTAGCGGTCGAGCATCACGTCGCCGACCACGAGCACGCGCGCCGCGCCCAGTTGCGCGCGCGGCACGACCGTCAACGGCATGGCCTGCCTGGACGCGGAAGCCGCGGGTAGGGTCTCAGGCATCGCCCGGAAGTTCAGAGGGTTGGGCATAGGGGCGTCCAATGGCGTGATAGTCGATGCCGAGTTCGGTCATCGCGTCCGGCTCGTAGAGATTGCGGCCATCGAAAATCAGCGGCGTCTTCAGTACCGATTTCAGATGCACGAAGTCCGGACTCTTGAACTCCTTCCATTCGGTCACGATCACGAGCGCGTCGGCGCCCGTCAGCGTTTCGTCCTGGGTGCTCGCGAAGCTCAGACGCGCGAGCTGCTCGGGTGCATCGTGCAGGTCCATGGCGAACACGCGGCGCGCTTCCGTGACCGCGACCGGATCGTACGCACGCACCTGGGCGCCGCGCGCGAGCAACTCGCCGATCACGCGGCGGCTCGGCGCCTCGCGCATGTCGTCGGTATTCGGCTTGAATGCGAGCCCCCATACCGCGAACGTGCGGCCGCTCAGATCGTCGCCGAGCTTCGCCGCGATCTTGTTCACGAGCACGTCCTTCTGCTGGTAGTTCACTTCCTCGACCGCTTCGAGAATGCGCAGGTTGTGGCCGCTTTCGCTCGCGGTGCGGATCAGTGCCTGCACGTCCTTCGGGAAGCACGAGCCGCCATAGCCGCAGCCCGCATACAGGAAGTGATAGCCGATGCGCGGATCGGAGCCGATGCCGCGGCGTACCGACTCGATGTCGGCGCCGACTTTATCCGCGAGATTCGACATCTCGTTCATGAACGAGATGCGCGTCGCGAGCATCGCGTTGGCCGCGTACTTAGTGAATTCGGCCGAGCGCACGTCCATGTACAGCGTGCGTTCGTGGTTGCGATTGAACGGCGCGTAAAGGCGCTTCATCATTTCGCGCGCGCGCTGGCCGGCTTCGTCTTCGTCGATGCCGATCACGATGCGATCGGGGCGCATGAAATCGTCGACGGCCGCGCCTTCCTTCAGGAACTCGGGATTCGACACCACCGAGAAACGATGCTGCCTGCTGTCCGCGAGGCCGCGTTTCGCGAGCTCTTCCTCGATCACTGTGCGCACGCGCTGCGCCGTGCCGACCGGCACCGTCGATTTGTCGACGATCACCTTGAAGCCGTTCATCGTGCGGCCGATATTGCGCGCCGCCTCGAGCACGTATTGCAGATCGGCCGAGCCGTCCTCGTCGGGCGGCGTGCCGACCGCGATGAACTGCACGTCGCCGTGCGCGACGCTCGCCGCGACGTCGGTCGAAAACGTGATGCGTCCGGCCGCGCGCGTACGGGCAATCATCTCCTGCAGGCCCGGCTCGTGAATCGGCACGCCACCTTTGTTGAGGATGTCGATCTTGCGCGGATCGACGTCGAGACAGAAGACGTCGTTGCCGATCTCGGCGAGACACGCTCCGGTGACGAGGCCCACATAGCCAGTGCCGATAATGGTGATTTTCATACGTTTTCCGGTAGAGGGGTCCGGTGATGAGTGCCGGTCATGAGGCCGGCGGCGATGAATTCGTGTTGAAGCCCGCGCCGCTCGAACGGCGGCGGCCGGCATACGCGCAACGCGGTGGCCGCCGCGCCTGCCGGTCCGAGCGGCGCGGCGTCAGTTCGGCGCGGCAATCGGCTCGACACGGCGTGGCGCATAGGTTTCCCAACCGCTGCAGCCCGGGCATTGCCAATAGAAAAGCCGCGCCCTGAAACCGCAATTCTGGCACGTATAACGTGGCAGATTTTTGGTGCGCTGGCGGATCAGCGTGCGCATCAGCTCCAGTTCGCTGCGGCGCGGTTCTTCCGCGACCGCCTGCTGCGCCTCGAGCAAACGCGTCATGCCGGCCAGATTCGGCGACTTCTGCATTTGCGAGCGCGCGAGCGCATGCGCCGCCTCGGCGCCGCGCAGCGACGCGACGTGCTGATAGGCGACGTCGAGCAGATCGTTGTTCGGATGCTGGTCCACCCAGCTCGTGAGCAGATCGGCGCCTTCCTGCGCACGGCCGAGCGCTTCGTAGGCCTTCATGATTTTTTCGGCGACGAGCGGCAAATATGCGGAGTTCTGCTCCTCGACGCGCCGCCATTGCCGGACCGCCGCTTCGGGCTCGCCGCCGGCCGCGTCGACGTCGCCGAACAGGATCGTCGCGCGCACGTTGGTCGGGTTCGCCTTCAGCGCAAAGCCAAGCTGGCGGCGCGCTTCGTCCGGCTTCTTCTGCTGCAAGGCTTCCTGCGCGAGCTCGCAATGGAACTGCGCGATTTCCTTATCGAGCGACGGCGCGCCCATCGTTTCGAGATGGCGCGCGGTGTCGATCGACTTGATCCAGTCTTTCTCGATTTCGTAGATCGTGAGCAGCGCGCGTTGCGCGCCCAAAGCGTAATCGCCGGCCTGCAGCGAGCGGAAGGTTTCTTCCGCACGATCGAGCAGGCCCGCTTTCAGGAAGTCCTGACCCAGTTCGTAGAGCGCGTGATCGCGTTCGCTGACGGGCAGGTCCGCGCGGCTCAACAGGTTCTGATGCACGCGAATCGCGCGATCCGTTTCGCCGCGGCGGCGAAACAGGTTGCCGAGCGCGAAATGCAGTTCGACCGTTTCGGGGTCGAGCTTGACGACCTCGATGAACGCGTCGATTGCCTGGTCAGGCTGCTCGTTGAGCAGGAAGTTCAGGCCGCGAAAATACGAGCGCGGCAGGTTCGCGCTTTCGGACAGCAGCGTCTTGAGGTCGTAGCGCGCCGCCATCCAGCCGAATGCGAATGCGACGGGTATGACAAGCAGCCACCAGAAGTCTAGATCCATGCGATTGATGCAAATGTGCGGGCAAGCGGAAACGAAAAGCCGCGCTCAACGCGCGCGGCACGGGGAAATTCAGATCAACGGCGGCAGCGGCGGCTGTTCGACGACCGGCGGCGTTTCGCGCGCCACACGCAGCTCGCGCTTGAGACGGCCATTTTCCATGCGCAAGCGCACGACGGCCGGCATCGCCGACACAAGCCCCGCGAGCAAACCGACCACGAAAAACGCGAGGCCAATCAGGATCAGGGGCGCCGACCAGGCATAGCCGGCGAGGAAATTCAGCGTAGCGGGTTGCGTATTGGACAGTGCCAGCACCAGCAGCAGCACGAACACCAGCACGCGGATCAGCCAGACGATAAATTTCATGAGTAAGTCTCTTGACGGCAGTTGCGGGGTGACGCCGGCTTGATGACGCGTCGCGCCACGGTGTTGCCCGCGCCGAAGTGACCCGTATTGTAATTGAAGCCCTCGCGGCTGGGCAGCAGGTGGTGGCGCAGAGGCTTGCCGGGGGCTGGTCTCTGGTTGCCGCGAGCGGAAATGCGGGCGCACATAGGAACGGCAAGCGCCGCCTGGTTTGTGACCTGCGCCTGCGTAGGTATCACCGCACCAGCCACACAGTACAGACGAAAAAAAAGCGCCCGAAGGCGCTTTTCCTGGTCTTTTGCCGACTGGCTTTGGCCGCTGACGCTAGCTATGCCACGCTGCACGACGCACAGCGAAGCATTTACAGGTCGTCATCCGGCTCTTCGGCCTTCAACGGCTCGCCCGCGCGGCGATCCACCCGCTCGCGCAACTCCTTGCCCGGCTTGAAGTGCGGTACGTACTTCTCAGGTACCAGCACCTTCTCGCCCGACTTCGGATTGCGTCCGACGCGGGAAGGACGGCGGTTGAGGCCGAAGCTGCCGAAGCCGCGAATTTCGATGCGATGGCCGTTGGCAAGCGCCTCCGACATCGCATCGAGCATCGTCTTCACCGCGAAATCCGCATCTTTGAGAACAAGCTGCGGAAATCGCGTAGCCAGCTGGGCGACCAATTCCGATTTGGTCATACTGCAGCAGACCTCTCAGGCTTACTGGTTCTGGCCGTCGAGCTTGGCCTTCAGCAGCGCGCCGAGGTTCGTCGTGCCGGTAGCGGCTGCGCTCGAATCCGAAGCAGCGAGACCACGGATGGCTTCCTGTTGCTCGGCCGAATCCTTCGCCTTGATCGACAGGTTGATGCCACGCGACTTGCGATCGATGTTGATGATCATCGCGTTGACCTTGTCGCCTTCCTTCAGCACGTTGCGAGCGTCTTCCACGCGGTCTTGCGCGATTTCCGAAGCGCGCAGGTAGCCTTCGACTTCACCCGAGAGCTGAACCACGGCACCCTTCGCGTCCACGGTCTTGACCGTGCCATCGACGATCGAACCCTTGTCGTTCATTGCAACGTAGTTGCTGAACGGGTCGCCTTCGAGCTGCTTGATGCCCAGCGAAATGCGTTCCTTCTCGACGTCGATGCCGAGAACGATCGCTTCCACTTCGTCGCCCTTCTTGTACTTGCGGACGGCTTCTTCGCCGGTTTCGCTCCACGACAGGTCCGACAGGTGAACCAGACCGTCGATACCGCCCGGCAGACCGATGAAGACGCCGAAGTCGGTGATCGACTTGATCGCGCCTTGCAGCTTGTCGCCCTTCTTGAAGTTGCGGCTGAAGTCGTCCCACGGGTTCGGCTTGCACTGCTTCATGCCGAGGCTGATACGGCGGCGGTCTTCGTCGATTTCGAGAACCATGACTTCGACTTCGTCGCCCAGCTGGACAACCTTCGACGGCGCAACGTTCTTGTTGGTCCAGTCCATTTCCGACACGTGGACGAGGCCTTCGATGCCCGATTCCACTTCGACGAATGCGCCGTAGTCGGTGATGTTGGTGACCTTGCCGAACAGGCGCGTGCCCGACGGGTAACGGCGCGAGATGCCTTCCCACGGATCGTCGCCCAGTTGCTTGATACCGAGCGAAACGCGGTTCTTTTCCTGATCGAACTTGAGGATCTTCGCGGTGACTTCCTGGCCAACCGACAGCACTTCGCTCGGGTGACGCACGCGACGCCATGCGATGTCGGTGATGTGCAGCAGGCCGTCGATACCGCCGAGGTCGACGAACGCACCGTAGTCGGTGATGTTCTTGACCACGCCTTCGACGATCGCGCCTTCCTTCAGCGTTTCGAGCAGCTTCGCGCGCTCTTCGCCTTGCGTTGCCTCGATGACAGCGCGGCGCGACAGCACGACGTTGTTACGCTTGCGGTCGAGCTTGATGACGCGGAATTCGAGGGTCTTGCCTTCGTACGGGGTCGTGTCCTTGACCGGACGCGTATCGACCAGCGAACCCGGCAGGAACGCGCGGATGCCGTTGACCATGACAGTCATGCCGCCCTTGACCTTACCCGTGATCGTGCCGGTCACGAGCTCGTTGTTGTCGAGCGCTTTTTCCAGCGACAGCCACGAAGCGAGACGCTTCGCCTTGTCGCGCGACAGGATCGTGTCGCCATAGCCGTTTTCCAGCGCGTCGATCGCGACGGAAACGAAGTCGCCCGCCTGCACTTCTACCTCGCCCGCGTCGTTCAGGAACTCTTCGAGCGGGATGTAGGCTTCGGACTTCAGACCAGCATTCACGACCACGAAGTTGTGGTCGACACGCACGACTTCGGCGGAAATCACTTCGCCGGCGCGCATGTCCTGCTTGGTCAGCGACTCTTCGAACAGAGCCGCAAAAGATTCGGTATTCGGGGTAGAGGTTTGCAGGTCGGACATAAAAATCAGAATTTGCATGGTTTTCGCAGCGCCTGGCTCACCGGACGGTCAGCAACTTCGGCAAAAACGCGAATGCCACGCGGGGTTAAAGGGTTAAAAACAACGCTTCGCGACCATCGCGAAGCACCTACCAACAACGGAACTGTTGCGCCGCCGCTGCGTTACTGTTTCGAGTCACGCATGCGGGACTAGCGCTTCATACCATTGCACCACCTGCTCGACCGCCTGGTCGACCGACAATGCGGAGGTATCAAGCAGCTTTGCATCCGCCGCGGGCTTGAGCGGCGCGGCTGCGCGCTGACTATCACGCTCGTCGCGCTCACGCAAATCCCGGAGCAAGTCATCTATATTAGCAGAAAATCCTTTTTGGATCAATTGCTTATGCCGGCGCGCCGCGCGCGCTTCCACGCTCGCGGTCATGAACACTTTCAGCACCGCATCCTGGAAGATCACGGTGCCCATGTCGCGACCGTCGGCAACAAGCCCCGGCTCCTTGCGAAACGCCCGCTGACGCGCCACCAGCGCGGCTCGCACGGGCACGTGCACGGCGATCGCCGAGGCCTGGCTGCCCACTTCCTCGGCGCGGATTTCGTTCGACACGTCGACGCCGTCGAGCTGCGCGAGCCCCTCGCGAAACGTGATGTGAAGGTCGTCGATCAGCGTCACGAGCGCGTCGACGTCGTTTTCGGCAACGCCGTAGCGCAGGCTCGCGAGCGCCGCGAGCCGGTAGAGCGCGCCGCTGTCGAGCAGGTGAAAGCCGAGGTTCGCGGCGACCAGCGCGGCCACGGTGCCTTTGCCGGAGGCACTCGGGCCGTCGATCGTAATGACGGGCGTCTGGTGAAAGGGACGGGTCGGTTTCATCGAAAAAGTCGCACGTCAGTCGGTTCGCAAGCGAATCCGGGTTGAATCAGGGTTGGGCGAGCGCGGCGAAGCGCTCGAAATAATCGGGGAACGTCTTGCCGACGCACTTCGGGTCGTTGATGCGGATCGGCACGCCACCGAGGCTCACAAGCGAAAAGCACATCGCCATACGGTGGTCGTCGTAGGTGTCGATCGCGGCGTTCGGAATCAGCTTTTCGGGCGGCGTGACGACAAGGAAATCCTCGCCCTCCTGCACCTTCGCGCCGACCTTGCGCAGTTCGGTCGCCATCGCGGCGATGCGGTCGGTCTCCTTCACGCGCCAGCTCGCGATGTTGCGCAGCGTGGTCGTGCCGTCCGCGAACAGCGCGGCGACGGCGATCGTCATCGCGGCATCGGGAATCAGGTTGAAGTCCATGTCGATCGGGTCGAGCTTGCCGTGGTCATTGCCGACGCCGCGCACTTCGATCCAGTCCTCGCCCATCTGCAGGTTCGCGCCCATCCGGATCAGCGCATCGGCAAAGCCGACGTCGCCCTGGATGCTCGCGCGGCCGACGCCCTCCACTTTCAGCGGGCCGCCGCCGAGCGCGCCCGCCGCAAGGAAATACGACGCCGACGACGCATCGCCCTCCACCATGATCCGGCCCGGCGACTGATAGCGCTGCCCCGCCGGCACGACGAACTGGTGCCAGCCGTGCCGCTCGACCTTGATGCCGAAGCGCTCCATCAGCTTGATCGTGATCTCGATGTACGGCTTCGAGATCAGTTCGCCCTCCACCTGCACGGTGGTGACGCCGCTCGCGGTACGCAGGAGCGGCAGCGTCAGCAGCAGCGAGGTCAGGAACTGGCTCGACACGTCGCCGCGCACGCGGATCGGCGCCTCGGCGGAAATCTGCGCGGGACGAATCCGCAGCGGCGGATAGCCTTCGTTCTGCTCGTAGTCGATCTGCGCGCCGATCTGCCGCAAGCCGTCGACGAGATCGCCGATCGGCCGCTCGTGCATGCGCGGCACGCCGTGGATCCGGTAGTCGCCGCCGTTCACGGCGAGCGCCGCGGTCAGCGGACGCACCGCCGTGCCCGCGTTGCCGAGGAACAGGTCGGCCGTGCGCGCGGTGAACGCGCCGCGCGTGCCGGTGACGACGCAGGTGTCGCCGTCGCGCTTCAGACGCACGCCGAGCTTTTCGAGCGCGTCGAGCATCACGCGGGTGTCGTCGGAATCGAGCAGGTTCGTGATCGTCGTGTCGCCCTCGGCGAGCGCCGCGAGCAGTAGCACACGGTTCGAGATGCTCTTCGAGCCGGGCAGACGAACCGTGCCGGACGCACGGGAAAAAGGTCCGAGATCGAGGAATTCCATGATGAGTCCAGTTTCCGGTTATTTCGACGCGTCGCTGCCGGCCACGCCGGTTGCGCGCTGTTCCTGCCATTGACTGCGCGCGACGCGCGAGCGCGCGAACACGGCTTCGAGCGCGGCGCCGTCGCCGGCTTCGATCGCCGTGCGCAGGCGCGCGAGCACCGCGGTGTAAGCGTCGAGTTCGTCGAGCAACGCGGCCCGATTGGCGACGCACACGTCGCGCCACATTTCCGGGCTCGACGCGGCGATGCGTGTGAAGTCGCGAAAGCCGCCCGCCGCGAACGAGAACTTCAACGCGGCATCGGGCGAATTGAGAATCTGCTCGACGAGCGCGAACGACAGCACGTGCGGCAGATGGCTGACCGACGCGAACACGCGGTCATGCTGCTCGGGCAGCATGTCCCGCACGAGCGCGCCGGTTGCGCGCCACATCGCCGCGACCCGCTCGACCGCCTGCGGCGCATTCTCCGGCAGCGGACACAGCACGACGTTGCGATTCACGTACAGATCGGGCAAGGCGGCGTCGACGCCGCTCGACTCGCGCCCGGCAATCGGATGGCCCGGCACGAACTGGCCGATCCGCGCGCCGAGCGCCGCGCGCGCCGCGGCCACCACGTCGGACTTGGTGCTGCCCGCGTCGGTAACGATCGTGTTTGCATCGAGATACGGCGCGATGCGCTCGAGCAACGGCTGCGTCTGGGCGACAGGCGCCGCGAGCAGCACGAAATCCGCGCCGGCGAGCGCGGCGCGCAACGCGGCATCGTCGTCGAGCGCCGCGGCGTCATCGATCACACCGAGCGCCAAGGCGCGCTCGCTCGACGCGGACGTCCGTCCCACACCGATCACCGTGCGCGCCCCATCGGCCTCGCCGCGTTCGCGCAAGGCGCGCGCGAGCGATCCGCCAATCAGGCCGACACCGAAAATCACCAGCTTGTCAAAAGAAAACGCGGCCACGTCGGTCACACAGTCGGTTACACAATAAGCACGCCAGCCTCGCTGGGCGGGCGCGCGGTTCAAGAAGGATCAGCGCTGATTCACGCCAAAGGCGCGGCAAGCTCCGCAAGCGCCTTTTCGAGCGCCGCGACAAACGCGTCGTTTTCCTCGGGCAGCCCGATCGTAATACGCAGCCATTGCGGCAAACCGTAGTTGGCGACCGGCCGCACGATCACGGCCTGTTTGAGCAGCGAGAGGTTCACACGGGCGCCCGCCGAATCGTCGTTGCCGACGCGCACGAGCACGAAATTGCCCGCGGACGGCACGTATTCGAGGCCGAGCCGGTCGAACGCCTCGGTCAAACGACGATAGCCTTGCGCATTCAGCGCCGCGCTCTTTTCGAGAAACTCGCTGTCGTTCAGTGCGGCGATGGCCGCGGCCTGCGCGAGCGTATTCACGTTGAACGGCTGACGCAGACGGTTCAGCAGATCGGTCAATTCCGGCTGCCCGATCGCAAAGCCGATGCGCAGGCCCGCGAGCCCGAACGCCTTCGAGAACGTGCGCGACACGAGCAGGTTCGGGTAGCGGCGCACCCAGTCGATCGAATCGTAGCGCTTGTCCGCCGGCAGATATTCGGTGTACGCCTCGTCGAGCACCACGACTACATGGGGCGGCACCTTGTCGAGAAACGCCTCGAGCGTCGGGCCGTCGACGAACGTGCCGGTCGGATTGTTCGGATTGGCGACGAAGACAAGCCGGGTGTCGTCGTCGATCGCGGCGAGCATCGCGTCGAGATCGTGACCATGACGCACCGCCGGCACGGCAACCGCACGCGCGCCGACGCCCTGCGCCGCAAGCGCGTAGACCATGAACGAATACTGCGAGAACACGACCGCCTGGCCTTTCTCGACGAACGCATGAGCGGCGAGTTCGAGAATGTCGTTGCTGCCGTTGCCGAGCGTGATCCACTCGGCCGGCACGCCGTAGCGCGCGGCGAGTGCCGCCTTCAGCTCGAAGCCGTTCGAATCCGGATAACGGCCAAGATCGGCGATCGCCTGCGTCATCGCGCGCTGCGCCGAGGCAGGCATGCCGAGCGGATTTTCATTCGACGCCAGCTTCACGATGCTCGCCTCTTCGAGACCGAACTCGCGGGCCACTTCCGAAATCGGCTTGCCGGCAATGTACGGCGCGATCGCGCGCACGTAGGAAGGGCCGAAAGACGCTGTCATGAAAAAATCTCCGAACGACGATGATGGGTGAAACTGATGGGTGAAGCACGCGCAAATATGCCGTCCGAACACCCGGATCAGACCGCCGGGCAACGCACCGCGCGTCGCCCAGATTCCGCTGACCGCCCCTAGCGGGCGCGCGGATACGAGCCGAGTATCTTCAGGAACGCGGCCTTCTCGCCGAGTCCGGCCAGCGCGGCGGCCACGGCCGCATCGTCACGATGGCCCTCGATGTCGATATAGAAGTAATACTCCCACGTGCCGACGCGCGCCGGACGCGACTCGAAACGCGTCATCGACACGCCGTGGCGCGAGAGCGGCTCGAGCAGCTTGACCATCGCGCCCGGCTCGTTGGGAACCGACACGATCAGCGAGGTCTGGTCGTGGCCGCTCGGGCCGGTCGGCTGCTTGCCGATCATGACGAAGCGCGTGCGGTTGTGCGGGTCGTCTTGAATCAGCGCGTTGGTGACCAGCAGGCCGTAGTGGATCGCGGCGCGGTCGCCGGCAACGGCGGCAACGCCCGGATCTTCGGCCGCCATGCGCGCGGCTTCCGCATTGCTCGACACCGCCTCGCGCTTCAGATGCGGCGCATTCGTCGACAACCAGCGCTGGCACTGCGCGAGCGCCTGCGCATGCGCGCATACGCGCGTCACACCGGCGAGACCGTTTTGCGTGAGCAGGTTGTGATGGATCGGCAACGCGAGTTCGCCGCCGATAATCAACTGCGTCTGCAGCAACAGATCGAGCGTGCGCGACACCGCGCCTTCGGTCGAATTCTCGACCGGCACGACGCCGAAGTCGGCGGCGCCCGCCTCGACCGCGCGGAACACTTCGTCGATCGACGGACACGGCAGCCCTTCGATCGACTGACCGAAGTACTCGTGCATCGCCTGTTCGCTGTAGGTGCCGACCGGGCCGAGATACGCGGCCTTGATGGTCTTCTCGAGCGCGCGGCTCGCGGCCATGATCTCGCGCCAGATCGCGCTGATATGCTCGCTCGCGAGC
>Ga0154001_1000305_pt1 | contig 15646 bp, 12 predicted proteins | sample TSNJ085MetaG_FD_104699 | JGI IMG/M metagenome (GOLD analysis project Ga0154001, IMG submission 104699) | Attine ant fungus gardens microbial communities from New Jersey, USA - TSNJ085 MetaG | ecosystem: Host-associated > Fungi > Mycelium > Unclassified | place: USA: New Jersey, Wharton State...
GAAGGCCGAATCGACGTCGGCGTGGTGGCGCGCGAGCTTGTCGCGCAGGTCGGTGGTTTCGTAGAGCTGCTTCGTTTGCGCGATGCTGGCCACCGAGAGGTCTTCGACGAACACATGCGGCGCCATCACGACCGCGCCCGCGAGTGCCTCGGGATACAGCGCCGCGTAGAGCAGCGCGATCGAGCCGCCGTCGCTATGGCCGATCACCCACATGCGCCGGCGTTGCCGCGCATCGATGCCGAGCGCGTCGAGCAGCGCGGGGAGAATGTCGCGGGCCTGCTCGGTCATGAAATCGACCGGCCATTTCACGTGGGGCGCGCGCGGCGTCGAGAGTCCATAGCCCGGCCGCGAATAGACGAGCCCGCGCAGGCCGAGCCGTTCGCACAAGCGTTGCGGCCAGTCGCGCCACATCGACACCGAGCCGAGTCCTTCGTGCAGGAACAGCGCGAGCGGTGTGTCGTCTGCGCGCTGGGCCGCCGGTTCGTTGAGCCAGCGATACTCGATGCGCAACGCGCCATGCGCCGCGTTCGCGGGCAGTTCGGCAAAGCGGCTCGCGCCGGCGGCGGGGGCGGGCGTAGCGGGAGCGGCGGGAGTGGCAGCCGTTGCGGGGTTCGGCATGAATGGATCACCTTATGACTTATGACTGTTCGCGCAGCTTGAAGCGCTGAATCTTGCCGGTGGCGGTTTTCGGCAGATCGTCGGCGAACACGATGTCGCGCGGATACTTGTGCGGCGCGAGCCGTTCCTTGACGAAGGCCTTCAGTTCGTCGGCGAGTATCTCAGACGGTGCGAACTCGCGCTTCAGGACGACGAACGCGCGCGTTTTCACGAGCCCGCCGTGATCGACGCCGACCACCGCCGCTTCGAGCACGGCCGGATGCTCGACCAGCACCATCTCCACTTCGACCGGCGACACGTACTGGCCGCTCACCTTCAGCATGTCGTCGCTGCGGCCCGCGTAGACATAGCAGCCGTTGGCGAGGCGCCGGTACTTGTCGCCGCTGCGAATCCATTCGCCGAGAAACGTCGCGCGCGATTTCTCGCGATTGTTCCAGTACATGAGCGCCGCGCTCGGCCCCTTGATGTACAGATCGCCGACTTCGCCATCGGGCACCGGCTGCCCGGCTTCGTCGCGCAACTCGACCTCGTAGCCCGGCACCGGGCGTCCCGTCGTGCCGTATTCGACTTCGCCCGGGCGATTCGACAGGAAGATGTGCAGCATTTCGGTCGAGCCGATGCCGTCGAGAATCTCGGCGCCGAAGTGCGCGGTGAAACGCTCGCCGACGTCGCGCGGCAACGCCTCGCCCGCCGACGCGCATACGCGTATCGCGACCTCGGCGCGCGCGGGCAGATTCGGCGCGACGAGCATGCTCGCGTAGAGCGTCGGCACGCCGCAGAACACGGTCGGACGATGCTTGACGAGGCGCGCGAAGATCGCGTCGGCGGTGGGGCGCTCGGCCATCAGGATCGCGGTCGCGCCGACCGACAGCGGAAAGGTCAGCGCATTGCCGAGCCCGTAGGCGAAGAACAGCTTGGCCGCCGAAAACACCACGTCGCTCTCGACGATGCCGAGCACCGGCTTGCCATACAGCTCGGCGGTCCAGTACAGATTCGCATGCGTGTGGACCGTGCCTTTCGGCTTGCCGGTCGAGCCCGAGGAGTAGAGCCAGAAGGCGATGTCGTCGCCACTGTTGGCGCAGCCTTTGAGGGCGGGCGGCGCGGCGTCGAGAAGGTCTTCGAAGCGGGGCGCGTCGAGCGAGGTAGTGGGCGCCGCATCCGCCGACGGCTCCGGCTGCGAGACGATCAACTGGCAGCCGTCTTGATCGATGCTTTCGAGCGCCTGCGCGACGTTCGGCAACAAGGCCGCCGACGCGATCACCGCGCGCGCGTGGCTATGCGTGAGCATGTACGTATAGTCGGCGGCGGTCAGCAGCGTGTTCGCGACGACCGGCACGATGCCGGCGTAGAGCGCGCCGAGAAATGCGACCGGCAGCGACACGGTATCGAGCATCACGAGCAGCACGCGTTCCTCGGGATGCACGCCGAGCGTTCGCAGGGCGCTCGCGCAACGCCGCGCGCGTTGTTCGAGTTCGCCATAGGTCAGCGTGTGCGTGTCGTCGATATAGGCAGGCTTGTTCGCGCGCGCCTCGTTCAGTTCGAACAGATAGCGCGCGAAATTGAAGAGCGGGGGTGGCGGCGCGGCCGCCTGATGCGCACTCGTTCGCGCGCTCGTTTCCAGCGGGGCTTCCATATTGTCTCCTCCATCGGTGGGCGCGGTCCGGCTGTTTGGCGCTCGTGATCCGCTCGATGCCTGATGCTCGCGTCGCCATGCGCCGCGCTGACGTTGCTGCCGCTATGGCTTGTGCCGTCGCGCCGGCGGTTTTATGTCGCGGTGAATTCGATCGCGCCTTGCGGCAGCAGATACAGCACGAGCGCCCGACCGTTCGCGACCGTCGGACGATGCGCGGAGCCGGGGCCGTACACGCACCAGCCGGCCGGATGGCCGTCGAACGTCGCGCCCTCGGTGAGTGGCATGATCAGATCGATTTCGCCGTGCGGATGCACATGGTGCGGACCGGCGATGTCCTGCATCGCGACGACGTCGACGGAAAAGCCGTGGGTCTCGGGCAGCGCCTTGAAGATGCGCCCGTAGCGGATGCCGCCCGCTTCGCGGTTGCACAGCCAGCCTTCGGCGACGCCGTCGCGGCAGGCCTGGGCGAGTTCGCGGAAAGTCGTGCTGCCGGCCGGCCAGGTGGCGTTCAGCCAGGCCGCGAGCGACGCGTCGAGCGGGCGCCCGTCAAGTTGTGCCGTTACGCCGGCGATCAGGTGCTGGAATTCTTGCGGGGACATGCGAGCCTCCAGAAAAGCGCGTTTACGCAGGGCAGACGTTCCACCGCCGGAACTTTGCTGCATGCGTGCTGCCGCGCTGTCTCCGTTACGCCGCCGGGCCAGCCGGCGGCGTTCTGATATTTCGTGAGCGTTTGTAGTTGAAGCGGCTTTTGATGAAAATTAAACTGTTCATCTAGTGCGTGTCAAGCACTATAGTACATATATCGAAGTATCGAGGTCGCAAAACATGAATCGAAAATACTCCGCCGCACCGCTGGATGAAGCCGCCGCCGACCCGGCTCGCGCCGAGCGCGGCGAGCGTGAAGAGCGCGATCCGTTTCTGACCGCGATGGGCGAGCGCGTGCGCCTGCTGCGCGCGCGCCGCGGCATGACCCGCAAGACGCTCGCGGCCGAAACCGGCCTCTCGGAGCGGCATCTCGCGAATCTGGAATCGGGCCTCGGCAATGCCTCGGTGCTCGTGCTGCGGCAGCTTGCGGCCACGCTGAACTGCTCGCTCGCCGAAGTGGTCGGCGACGAAACCACGGCGTCCGCCGAATGGCTGCTGATTCGCGAATTGCTGCAAGGACGCGACCAGGCGGCGCTGCAACGCGCGCGCGCGGCGCTGGCCGAGATGTTCGCGCAGGCGCCGCGCGATCCGCACCGCAAGCACCGCATCGCGCTGATCGGCCTGCGCGGCGCGGGCAAATCGACGTTCGGGCGCATGCTCGCGCAGGAGCGCAAGGTGCCGTTCATCGAGCTGACGCGCGTGATCGAACAGCTTGCGGGCTGTCCGCCGTCGGAGATTCATTCGCTGTACGGCGCGAGCGCTTATCGGCGCTACGAACAGCGCGCGCTCGACGCCGTGATCGAGGAGCACGAGCGCGCGGTGATTGCGTCGCCGGGCGGGCTCGTGTCGGAGTCGGGCACCTTCAATGCGCTGCTGTCGCACTGCTTCACGGTATGGCTACAGGCGACGCCCGAGGAGCATATGCGCCGCGTCGTCGCGCAGGGCGATCTGCGGCCGATGTCGGGCAACAACGAGGCGATGGACGACCTGAAACGTATCCTTGCGGGCCGCGCCGAACTATACGGGCGTGCCGACATGAGCTTCGACACGAGCGAGAAGACGCTTGCCGACGCCTATCTGCAATTGCGCGACCGGCTTGCCGCGCGCCTCGCGGCGGAAGCGCCCGACGAGGCGCGGGCCGGCTGAGCGGTCGCTGGGGCGTCAGGGTTTGCACCTAAAAATGCACTAAAATTCTTTACTCGGATATGTTGATGCACTATTGTTCAAAAAACAGATTCGCATCGTCCAGTCAGGAGACGCCCCATGTCCACAGCACACCCCGCCGTTGCGCCGGCCGCGCGGGTCGACTACCGCACCGATCCCTCGCAGTACCGGCACTGGAAGCTGAGCTTCAACGGTCCGGTTGCGACGCTCGGCATCGATATCGCTGAAGACGGCGGTATTCGCGACGGCTACAAGCTGAAGCTGAATTCGTACGACCTCGGCGTCGACATCGAACTGCACGACGCGATCCAGCGCATCCGCTTCGAGCATCCCGAAGTCAGGACCGTGGTGGTGACGAGCCTGAAGGACCGCGTGTTCTGCTCGGGCGCGAACATTTTCATGCTGGGCCTTTCGACGCACGCGTGGAAGGTCAACTTCTGCAAGTTCACGAACGAAACCCGCAACGGGCTCGAAGATTCGTCGCGCCATTCAGGGCTCAAGTTTCTCGCCGCGGTGAACGGCGCCTGCGCGGGCGGTGGCTATGAACTGGCGCTCGCCTGCGACGAAATCTATCTGATCGACGATCGTTCCTCGTCGGTGTCGCTGCCGGAAGTGCCGCTGCTCGGCGTGCTGCCGGGCACGGGCGGTCTCACGCGCGTCACCGACAAGCGCAAGGTGCGCCACGATCGCGCGGATATTTTCTGCACGGTGGTCGAAGGCGTGCGCGGCGAGCGCGCGAAGGCCTGGCGTCTCGTCGATGAAGTCGTGAAGCCGAACCGGTTCGATCAGGCGATCCAGGCGCGCGCGCTCGAACTCGCCGCGCACAGCGATCGCCCAGCCGATGCGCGAGGCGTTGCGCTCACGCGTATCGAGCGCACCGAGCGCGAAGACGGCCTCGGCTATCAAACGGTCGACGTCACGATCGATCGCGCGAAACGCGTGGCGACCTTCACCGCGCGCGCGCCGCAAGAGGTGCAGCCTGCGGACCTCGATGCGATCGTCGCGGCCGGTGCGAACTGGTGGCCGCTGCAATTCGCACGCGAACTCGACGACGCGATCCTGTCGATGCGCACCAACGAACTCGGTATCGGCACGTGGGTGTTCAGGACCGAAGGCGATGCGCGCAACCTGCTCGCCGTCGATGCGACGCTACTGCAGCACAGGGACCACTGGTTCGTGCGCGAAACGATCGGCCTGCTGCGCCGCACGTTCGCGCGCATCGACGTGTCGTCGCGTTCGCTATTCACGCTGATCGAATCGGGCTCGTGCTTCGCGGGCACCTTCGCCGAATTCGCATTCGCGGCCGACCGCACTTATATGGCCGCGCTGCCGGCCAACGAAGACGAGGAGCCGGCCATCACGCTGTCGGAAGTCAACTTCGGTCTGTACCCGATGGTCACGCAGCAGTCGCGGCTTGCGCGGCGCTTCTATGAGGAAACCGAACCGCTCGACGCGGTGCGTGCGCTGATCGGCCAGCCGGTCAAGGCCGTCGAGGCCGAGCGCCTGGGTCTCGTGACCGCCTCGCCCGACGATATCGACTGGGCCGACGAAATCCGTATTGCGCTCGAAGAACGCGCAACGATGTCGCCCGATGCCTTGACGGGCCTCGAAGCGAATCTGCGCTTCAACGGCCCGGAGACGATGGAGACGCGCATCTTCGGCCGGCTCACCGCCTGGCAGAACTGGATTTTCAACCGGCCGAACGCGGTGGGCGAGAAGGGTGCGCTCAAGGTGTACGGCAAGGGCAGCAAGGCGCAATTCGACGTATCGCGCGTTTGAGGCGCGTGACGCCCGATTGACCTCATCGCGCCGTCCGCCGATATGCGCTTCTCGCGATTGCAGCTTCTGAACAGGGAACCGACTCAGGGAACCGACCATGTCCACGATCAACTACAGCGAAAAGATTCCGAACAACGTCAACCTTGCCGACGATCGCGCCTTGCAGCGCGCGCTCGAACAATGGCAGCCGAACTTCCTGTCGTGGTGGGGCGATATGGGCCCGGAAGGTTCGCACGGCTACGACGTCTATCTGCGCACGGCTGTCAGCGTTGACGCGGGCGGCTGGGCGCACTTCGACTACGTGAAGATGCCCGAGTACCGCTGGGGCATTTTTCTTACGCCGGGCGAGCAGGACCGCAAGATTCACTTCGGCGAGCACAAGGGCGAAGCCGCATGGCAGGACGTGCCCGGCGAACATCGCGCGAACCTGCGCCGCATCATCGTCACGCAGGGCGATACGGAGCCGGCTTCGGTCGAGCAGCAGCGTCACCTCGGTTTGACGGCGCCCTCGATGTACGACCTGCGCAACCTGTTCCAGGTCAACGTCGAAGAGGGGCGCCACCTATGGGCGATGGTCTATCTGCTGCATCGCTACTTCGGCCGCGATGGCCGTGAGGAAGCCGAAGCATTGCTCGGCCGCCGTTCGGGCGACGACGACAATCCGCGCATTCTCGGCGCGTTCAACGAGAAAACGCCGGACTGGCTCGCGTTCTACATGTTCACGTACTTCACCGACCGCGACGGCAAGTTCCAGTTGTCGGCGCTGGCCGAGTCGGGCTTCGATCCGCTCGCGCGCACGACGAAGTTCATGCTGACCGAGGAAGCGCATCATATGTTCGTCGGCGAGTCGGGCGTCTCGCGCGTGATCCAGCGCACTGCGCAGGTGATGAACGAACTCGGCACCGACGACGTCGCGAAGATTCGCGCGGCCGGCGTGATCGATCTGCCGACCATCCAGCGTTATCTGAACTTCCACTACTCGGTCACGATCGACCTGTTCGGCGCCGATCATTCGTCGAACGCGGCGACGTTCTATAGCTCGGGCTTGAAGGGCCGCTATGAAGAAGGCAAGCGCGACGACGATCATCGCCTGAGCGAGCATGGTTACAAGCTGCTCGACGTGCAGGACGGCAAGCTCGTCGAGCGCGAGGTGCCGATGCTCAACGCGATGAACGAAGTGCTGCGCGACGATTACATCAAGGATTCGGTCGCGGGCGTCGGGCGCTGGAACAAGGTGCTTGAGAAGGCCGGCATCGATTTCCGCATGACGGTGCCGCACAAGGCATTCAACCGGCAGATCGGCACCTTCGCGGGCACGCGCGTGTCGCCCGATGGCCGCGTGATTGGCGAAGCCGAATGGGCCGCCAACGAAGCGAAGTGGCTCGCCACGCCGGAGGACCGCGCGTTCGTTGCCTCGCTGATGGGCCGTGTCGCCGAGCCGGGCAAGTTCGCGAACTGGATCGCGCCGCCCGCGATGGGCGTGAACCGTCAGCCCGTCGATTTCGAGTACGTGCGCTTTAACTGAAGCGATGGCGGCAGGCGAAGCACGAGAGGCGCGCTGTATCACCAGGTGGAGGAAGTCATGAACGCTCCAGTGTCGATCGAAGTGTTGCGGCAGCATCTGATCGATCCGGAAATCTGCATTCGCTGCAATACCTGCGAAGAGACTTGCCCGGTCGACGCAATTACGCACGACGACAACAACTACGTCGTGAAGGCCGAGGTCTGCAACGGCTGCATGGCCTGCGTGCCGCCGTGCCCGACCGGCGCGATCGACAACTGGCGCACGGTGCTGAAGGCCGACGCGTATTCGATCGACGAGCAGTTCACGTGGGACGTGTTGCCGGAGCAGAACACGATGGCGGTGCCGGCCGAGGAAGCGGCGCCCGCCGCGGGCGACGACGCCGCCGAAGCGGACGGCATCGAAGTCGATACCGTGCGCGGCGCGGTCGTGCCGCCGTGGTCGGCCGCGAAGCCGTACGTGAATCTCTACACGCACAAGACGCCGACCACCGCGACTGTGGTCGGCAACTACCGGCTCACCGACAGTGCGACGTCGAGCGACATTCATCACATCGTGCTCGATTTCGGCTCGATGCCGTTTCCGGTGCTCGAAGGGCAGTCGATCGGCATTCTGCCGCCGGGCGCCGCCGCCGATGGCCGTACGCATCATGCGCGCCAGTATTCGATTGCCAGTCCGCGCGACGGCGAGCGGCCCGGCTATAACAACGTGTCGCTGACGGTCAGGCGCGTGTCGCGCCAGCATGGCGATACGATCGACGGCGTCTGCTCGAACTATCTGTGCGATCTGAAGAAGGGTGACGTGGTCAACGTGATCGGCCCGTTCGGCAGCACGTTCCTGATGCCGAATCATCCGAACTCGCATCTGTTGATGATCTGCACGGGCACCGGCTCCGCGCCGATGCGCGCGATGACCGAGTATCGGCGGCGCAAGCGTCTGAAGGGCGCGACCGGCAAGCTGATGCTGTTCTTCGGCGCGCGCACTCAGGAAGAGCTGCCTTACTTTGGACCGCTGACGAATCTGCCGAAGGATTTCATCGACACCACGCTCGCGTTTTCGCGCACGCCGGGTCAGGCGAAGCGCTATGTGCAGGACGCGATGCGCGAGCGCGGCCCCGACGTCGCAAACCTGCTGAGGGATGACAACACCTATATCTACGTATGCGGGCTCAAGGGCATGGAAGACGGCGTGCTGCAGGCGTTGAAGAATATCGGCGAGCAGCATCAGCTCGACTGGGAAGCGCTGTGGGCGAAGTTGAAGCGCGAAGGGCGGCTGCATCTGGAGACATACTGACGTCCCGGAATGGCTTCCGGGACGGCGCATCAAACTCTCCGGCGACGCGCGGCAATGCGTGGGGGCGCGTCGAATTCATGCGTCGCGGACTCGAGACGCGTTCTTTCCTCGCCGATCTGGCTTTCCATCGTGCCGCCCGGCACCGCTTGCCGCCTGGACCTGCTTCTTGAAAAAAACGACCGGTTTGCTACAGTCGGCCCATGCCGCCCGATAGCGCTCGCCAGCCGGCGCGGTCGGATTTCAATCCGGGCCACCGGCATGGCCAATCTGTTGGAGCCCTCGATGAAGCCGATTCGTTTGCTGGTGCTGGCCGTGCTGCTGCAGGTGGTCGCGAACCCAGTATTCGCCGGCGACAAACTCGCGCAGATCCGGACCTCGGGCGTGTTCCGCATCGGCACGGAAGGCACCTATGAGCCGTACAGTTTTCACGACGAAGCGGGCAGGCTGACCGGTTTCGACGTGGAACTCGGCACGGCGATCGCGCAGCGTCTCGGCGTCAAGCCGCAATTCATCGAGGCCCGATGGGAAGGGCTGCTGGCCGGTCTCGACATCGACCGCTATGACGCGGTCATCAACGAAGTCGCCGTGACCGACGAGCGCAAGCTCAAATACGATTACTCCGATCCGTACATCACGTCGCACGCGGTGCTGATCGTCGCCTCGGACAACACGACGATCCAATCCTTCGACGACCTTCTGGGCCGGAAATCCGCCAATACGCCGACGAGCCATCTCGGCCGGATCGCGGCGGCGCACGGCGCGCAGGTGATCCCCACGCACGGCTTCGAGGAATCGATCGATCTGGTCGCCGGGGGGCGCGTCGATGCCACCGTCAACGATTCGCTGTCGTTTATCGACTACAGAAAGCGCATGCCCGGCGTGAGGCTCAAGGTCGTCGCGGTCGATACGTCGGGCGAGGACAGCGGCCAGTCCGCGGTGCTGATCCGCAAGGGCAATCCGAAGCTGCGCGCGGCGCTCAACGAGGCGCTCGCCGGCCTGAGAAAAGACGGCACATATCAGCGGATTTCGCAGAAGTATTTCGGTCGCGACGTGTTTCGTTGAGCGCGTGGCGCCGTTCTCGCGGGTGAGTCGGTGCGATGAAGCGGTGACATGAGCCGGTGAAACGAAGCCGCAATAAAAAAGAAGGGGCGTTGCAATTGCAACGCCCCCTCCCGATACTACCGCGCGCCGCACCGATTACCAGACCGGCACAGCGGACCGGCAACGCACACTACTCACGCGCCTCACACGGTTGCATCGCTCAAGGCCGCTTCGAAGAAGCGCTCCTGCGCTTGCGCATTGGCACGTGCATACGCGCGATTGACACCGCTGATCACCGCGCGGATCGACGCCGTCACGAGGTTCGCATCGACCCCGACGCCGAACGCGCTGCCGGACACCTCGGCGCCGGCCATTTCGGCGATCGCGATCGCGCGGGCGTCGGCGCCTTGCGTGAGCGCGCGTTCTTCGTAGTGCTGGATGCGCACCGGCACGTCGAAGGCATGCATCAGCGCGTCGAGCGGACCGTTGCCCGCGCCGGACAGCACGCGCGCCGTGCCGTTGATTTCGACGTTGAGCTTGATGTGTTCGCGGCCGTCACGCTCCGACAGGCTGTGGCCGATATAGCGGACCGGCTCGGCCGTGCTCACGTATTCCTGCTGGAACAGTTCCCAGATCTGCGCCGGCGTGACTTCCTGGCCGCTCTCGTCGGTGAAGCGCTGCACGGCCGAGCTGAAATCGACCTGCAGACGGCGCGGCAACACGACGCCATAGCTCTGTTCGAGCAGATACGCGATGCCGCCCTTGCCCGACTGGCTGTTCACGCGGATCACGGAGTCGTAGGTGCGGCCGAGGTCGCTCGGATCGATCGGCATATACGGCACTTCCCAGATCGCGTCCGGCTTCTGCGCGGCGAAGCCCTTCTTGATCGCGTCCTGGTGCGAGCCCGAGAACGCGGTGAAGACCAGATCGCCGACATACGGATGACGCGGATGCACCGGCAACTGCGTGCATTCTTCGGCCGTGCGCGCGACTTCGTTGATGTTCGAGAAATCGAGTTCGGGGTCGACGCCCTGCGTGTAGAGGTTCAGCGCGAGCGTGACCAGATCGACGTTGCCGGTGCGCTCGCCGTTGCCGAACAGACATCCTTCGATGCGGTCCGCGCCGGCCATCACCGCGAGCTCGGCGGCCGCCACGGCGGTGCCGCGATCGTTATGCGGATGCACGGAGACGATCAGCGAATCGCGGCGCTTGAGGTTACGGTGCATCCATTCGATCTGGTCGGCGTAGACGTTCGGCGTTGCCATTTCGACAGTGGCGGGCAGGTTGACGATCGCCTTGTGCTCGGGCGTCGGCTGCCAGATGTCGAAGACCGCGTCGCAGACTTCCTTGGCGAATTCGAGTTCGGTGCCGCTGAACACTTCCGGGCTGTATTGCAGTGTGAAGTGCGTGTCGGGCTGCGCGTCGGCGAGACGCTTCATCGTGCGCGCGGCCTTCTGCGAGAGTTCGATCACGCCGTTCTTGTCGAGGCCGAAGACGATCTTGCGGAATTCCGGCGCGGTTGCGTTGTACAGATGGACGATCGCGCGCGGGGCGCCGCGCAACGATTCGAAGGTGCGCTCGATCAGATCGTCGCGCGCTTGCGTGAGCACTTCGATCGTGACGTCGTCGGGAATATGGCCGCCCTCGATCAGCTCGCGCACGAAGTTGAAGTCGGTCTGCGAGGCCGATGGAAACGCGACTTCGATTTCCTTGAAGCCGATCTGCACGAGCGTCTTGAACATGCGCATCTTGCGCTCGGCGTTCATCGGTTCGAAGAGCGCCTGGTTGCCGTCGCGCAGGTCGGTGCTCATCCAGATCGGCGCGCGCGTGATGGTGCGCGACGGCCATTGGCGATCCGTCAAATTGATCGGCTTGAACGAGCGGTATTTGGTAGCGGGGTTCTTCAACATTTTCATCATCCGAGGGTGAGACCGTGGCAGGTGTCGACCGGACGACGAAAACGCGATACTGGGCCGCCGGTCGGAAACCGGGGCTGGGTCAGTTACTGGGGAATCAAGCGGTTGCTTCGGTGTATCAGAGAGAAGCGGACGCGCGCAGCAGCAGACCTAGCCCGGTAGAGCGGGCTAGTAGTAGCGATAGGGTGGTCTGGGCGCGGTACATAGTGCGCAATGGGAACATATTATCGGGATGGAGTCAAGGCTCGTGGCTCGTGGCTCGTGGCTCGTGGGGCAGCGGGCTTTGCGCCGTGGCGGTCCCGCACCGCGCCGTCTACAGCCCGAATACGACGTGCAACGTATCGTTGTGCACGATCGTCGATACGCCGATCGCGAGCAGGATCGGCGGCAGCAGCGCCGAGCCGTAGCGGCGCACCGGCGCGCCGAGTAGCGGATGCTCGACCAGCCATACGGCGCCGGCGCACCACAGCCCGATCATGACGACAAACACGAGCGATACGAGCGCGTTTTCGCCGGCACCGTGGCTCGCGTACAGCGGCACATAGACGGCGAGATTGTCCGAGCCGTTGGCGATCGCAACGCTGGCGACGGCCCAGCTCGACGAGCCGCGTCCCGCGGGCGCCGGGCTGTGGCGAGCGGCCGGAGCATGCGCGGCGGGCTCGCCCGCATCGGGCTCCGCGCCGTTGTCCTCGCGTTGCGCGCGGGCGGGGCCGAAGCGCTCCCAGGCCTTGCTCAGGCCCACGCCGATCGGCAGGAACCCGAGCAGGCCGACATAGCCCGTCGGCAGGCGCGCGAGCAGCGCGGCGAGCAGCAGTGCCGCCGCGACGAGGATCAGCGAGCCCGCGTACTGTCCCGCGATCACGCGGCGGCGCTCGGCGCCGGCTTCGGTCAGAAACGCGAGCAGGACGAACAGGTTGTCGATATTGGTCGCGGCATAGGCGACGATTGCGAGCAGGACGAGGCTGAACATAAGGAAACGGATCGATACAGGATGGCAAAACCGCGCCGGGCCCAGTGGCCCTTCCGCTGGACGGCAACGCGGCCGACCCACACGATGCCGATGCGATTCGGCGAGGTCAAGCGGCATGCGTCAGCGCCGCCGGCGGGCGGGGCCGTAAGCTACAATGGCCGACGGCTAAAAAACGGAATGTCGATGAAGATGCGGATTCTCCCTATCGCCTGTGTCGCGATCGCCGCCGCGCTGCTGACGGCCTGCACGATCGCTTCCCGCAACTCGGGCGCATGCGAGCAACTGATGCGAAACAGGCTGGCCGAAACGTCGTCGGATACGCTGCGTGTCGCGCATCGCGGCATTGCGATTCGCGGCTCGCGCGTGGTGGTCGAAGGCTCGATCGAGCATGTGCCGAGCGCATCCGAAGTAGCCGCCTCGGCTGCGGCCGCGGCGTCCGCTCCGCGGGCGGCCTCGGCACCGGTCATGGCCTCGGCGACGAAGGAAGCCTCGGCTGTCGCCGTGGCGGCCAAGCCTGCGGCGCCCAAAAAGGTCGTGACGCCGGCTGCCGCCGAATGCACGTTCCACGGCGAAGAACTCGACGTATTCCGCTGGCTCGCGCCCGCGAAGCTCGCGGCACCGGCGGAGCAGGCGGACGGCGCCGCGGGTTGAATCGACGGGAGCGCTGGTGCTAGGGCGGCACCGGTTTCCACCCCAGTCCTCTTTCCTCGCCGCCTCGGCGCTGAATCCGTCAGCGCGTCGGCACGCCTCCTCACTCCCTCAAAATGCGTAATACGGCCCGGCTCCGGCCGCCGTATTACGCGACGCGATTGCCGTATAAACCCGTCGCCCGTAGAAGAACGGCAAGCCCCACGCGAAGCCCTGGCTCGACGTGCCCGCGAGGTTGTCGAACGCGTTGTTCGACGACGCGAACAGCGTGCTCGCATTGCCGACATCGAACGCGACCGTGTTCGACACGCCATTGCTTCCTGCGATCGACGCGTTCGCGGCTTGCGTCGAGCCCGGGCAGTACCAGATGCCGCACAGCGGAAACTGCGACGAGTGGAAGAAGAACCCGTTCGAACCGCTGTCGAGATAGCTCAGCGTATAGGTCTGCCCGCCCGCGGTCGTGGTCACGTAGCCCGTCACCGAATTCGCCTTGATGACGCTCGCGCCGCCGAGCGTGTTGTTCGCCTGCGTGCCGATGCCGAAGATCAGCGAGCCCGACACGCTCGCCGCGCCGGCATCGGCGACGGCGGGCAGGTCGATCACGACGCCGTTGTTGTCGAGCGCGAAACTGCTGACCGGGTTGGTCACCTGCTGAGCGACGGCCTGCGCACTGGCCGTGCAGGTGCCGCTCGTGGTGCAGCTGTAGTACCAGCGCGGCAGCGCGGCGTTCGCGCAGCCGCTGCCGCAATCGACGGGGAACAGGCCCACGCCGAGAATGCCGTTCGAGTGCAGGCTCGCGACCGTCAGCATCGCCGGGCCCGCGTTCGCGCAGTCGGTCGGCGCGGCGGGCAGCGCCGGATCGGCGATCAGATGCACGGGAATCGCGGCGGCGAGCTGGCCGGCCATGCGCACGTCGGCGGTGCGCACCGAGCCCCACGCGTAGCCGCTGCCGAACACCGCGCATTCGCTTGCCATGCCGCCGCCCGATGCCACCGCGGGCAACGTGAAGCCCGTGGGCAGCGCCGACGCGAGAATGCGCAGGCCGTTCGAGCCCGTGTCGACCTGGATGTCGTCGATCGTCGCGCAATTGCTGGTGCCGGCCTGGCAGATCGTGACGCTCGTCGTCAGCATGTTGCGCGTCATGCCGGGCGATACGCCGACCGTGACCGGCTGCACGTTCGCCACGTTCGATTGCGGCACGCTCGTGTTCTGATTCGAATTCGACGTGCCGGCGCTGCTGGGCGAAGACGGCGTGCCGCCTGACGAGCCGGTTCCGGACGGGGTGGACGACGCGTTGTTCGAGCCGCCGCCACCGCCGCAGGCGGCAAGGGCCGCGCAGACGACGAGGGCGAGGGCGTAGACACGGAGAGCGGATTTCATGGCGGGGTGGGCATCGGGTGGGGCTGAAGGGCGGCTGCGCGTTACTGGAGATCGTCGGCCGTGACGCCGGCCGGCAAGGCCGCCGGCAGCCACGCGCGGCCGACGTAGCTGCGCATCGGGCCGCCCGATTCGACGATCACGTCGGGCCGCGCGATCCGCGACGCATGCAGGTTGCCGTTCGCGGACGCCGCGGCCGCGCCCGCCTGATACGAGCCGGCGTACTGGCCGAGTAGCGCGTGCAGGTCCGGCATGGTCGGGCCCTGCCACGTGTAGGCGACGATCTGGCCGGTGCTGGTCGCGTATTCGTTGAGGGTCGTGTTGCCGGCATCGGTCATCGTGCGCACGCGCAGCGCGCCGTTGAGGATCGTGCGCGAGGCCGCCTGGGCGGGCATCGCGCCGCCGAGTTCGGCATAGGCGCCGGTGCTGGCGCAGCACGCGATGAGCGCGAGCGCCGCCGCACGCGCGGACGGATAAAAACGGGCTTTGAACATGGCGTGTATGCCTTGCGGGCGGGTGCGCCCGGGCTTTATTGAGATACGAATGAAAAATAACAGCCGGGTTTGGCTTCCTGTGACGTGCTCTGTCAGGCGCCGCCACACGCAATCTCAAAATAAAGCGGGATGTATTGCTTAAAGCCCTTTCAGAACAAGCGTCTAACCACGACGTAAGAACATTCTTAACGCCGTCTCATGACTGTTAGCGACCGTTAAATTTACCCGATGACAACGCAAATAGGCGGGGAAAAACGCGAATTTTTTTAGGGAAAGAGGCATGGCGCACAGACATCCAGAACGAGACGCCGCCGGTGCGATGGGTGGACCAACCTGCGGGCAAACCCCAGTTTTTGCACACGCTTGCCCGGGACCGGTAAAATGTTGGGTTGATCCACGGAAACTTGCCGTGGCGTAGCGGAAGGATTCCCCGAACATGACTGATCTTCGTCTTACCAGGCGGTTTGCAGTAATGCTGATGGCGGGCGGGCTGGTTGCCGGCTGCGGCACCTCGTCGCCGACCAAAATCGACTACAAGAGCGACTC
>Ga0154001_1000307_pt1 | contig 15586 bp, 13 predicted proteins | sample TSNJ085MetaG_FD_104699 | JGI IMG/M metagenome (GOLD analysis project Ga0154001, IMG submission 104699) | Attine ant fungus gardens microbial communities from New Jersey, USA - TSNJ085 MetaG | ecosystem: Host-associated > Fungi > Mycelium > Unclassified | place: USA: New Jersey, Wharton State...
ACTCGACCTTCATCTGCTGATCGGACAGCGCGATATTGCCCTTCGCGAACGCGATGTCGTGCAGATCGAGCGTCCATTCGGACGGCCCGCTCGAGGACGGCAGCTTGAAGGTCCAGTTGTTGCGCCCGTCGAGCATGCGTTCGAGATCGACGGACGGATTCACGAGATTGATCGCCGGGATCACGATGTCGTGCGCGAGCAGCGGCAGCACCTCGACCTCGAAGTCGATCTCGTCGAGCGTCGCGAATTGCGGCTGTTTGGCCCAGTCGGGATTGCCGAGCGTGATGTTGGCCGCCGAGAAGCGCGGCCAGGGCACCCAGCCGCGCCAGCCCGTTTCGCCGGCCGGCTTCTGCCAGCCCACCTTCAGATCGCCGTTGATCGCGAACGGCCGGCCGATCGCCTGCGTCACCTTGTCGTTGATGTAGGGCCGGGCGCGATTCCAGTCGAAGCTCAGAATGAAGATGACGAGTGCGGCAATCAGGATGACGAGCGCCGCCAGCAGCCATGCGATGATTTTTCCGATCCGTCGTCCGATGCTGCTCGACACTGCCATTGAGAGGCTCCGCGTGTTGTTCTATGTTGTCGGGCAGCAGATAGCGTGCCCGGACGTGAGCGATGAGTCGCCCTGTCTGTCGCCTTGTCTATCGCGGCGCATGCGTCTGAGCCGGCACTTGTGTTCGTTCTCGTGCCTGCGTTTTCGCTTGTGTTTGCGTTTGCGTTTGCGTTCGACCTTGCCGTTTTATCATGGCGCACGGTTCGGCGACAGATTGCTCTGCAGATTGCCGCTCGCGCCAGCCACAACGCACCACGCACACTTCAAGCACACATCAAATAACGCATCGTGCCTCACGCTCCCCACCCCGATCCAACCATGCCCGACGTTCCCCTCGTTCTCGCCGACGGCATCGCGCGGCGCGATGCGCAGCGCGCGCAGACGCTGTTGCAGCCGACCACCTTCGCGCTGCGCGCCGGCGAGCGCGTCGCGATCACCGGGCCGTCCGGCTCGGGCAAGAGCGTGTTCCTGCGCGCGCTCGCGCTGCTCGATCCGCTCGATGCCGGGCGCATCCTGTGGCATGGCGCGCCGCTCGGGCGCGCCGCGCTTCCGCGCTACCGGCGCAACGTCGCGTATATCCGCCAGCGGCCCGCGCTCGTCGACGGCAGCGTCGAGGACAATCTGCGCTATCCGTTCGAGCTCGGCGTCTATCGCGACGTGCGCTTCGATCGCGAACGCGCCGCCCTGCTCGCCGAACAGGCCGGCCGCGGCAGCGACTTTCTCGGCAAGCCCGCGAGCGAGCTGTCGGGCGGCGAAGCGCAGATCGCCGCGCTGATCCGCGTGCTGCAACTCGCGCCCGAAGTACTGTTGCTCGACGAGCCGACCGCTGCGCTCGATCCCGCGTCGTCGCTCGCGATCGAAGCGCTCGTGGAAGCCTGGTTCGAGGCCGCACCGGGACGTCACGCGTCGGTGTGGGTCTCGCACGATCTCGCGCAGGCCGCGCGCATGAGCGGCCGGCATCTGACGATGCGCGCCGGCGTGCTCGAAGAAGCCACCTCGCCCGAGGAGTCGCCTCGATGAGCCTGCAGAATCTGGGTTTGTGGGACGTCGCGATCGCGGCGCTGCTGATCGTCGTGAACGGCGCGGTGTCGGTGTCGCTGAAGCTCGATCTCGAACGCAAGCTCGCGTGGGCCGCGGTGCGGACCGTGGTGCAACTGCTCGCGATCGGCTATGTGCTCGGCTGGGTGTTCCAGTACGACCGCTGGTACGTCGTGCTGCCGCTCATGATCGTGATGACGCTGATCGCCGGCTTTGCCGGCGCGCAGCGCGGCAGCCGCACCTATGCCGGGCAACGCGCGGACAGCGTGCTGTCGATCTGGGTCAGTTCGTGGCTCGTCGCGGCCGTGGGGCTCTTCGTCGTGATCCGCATTCACCCGTGGTACGAGCCGCAATACGCGATTCCGATTCTCGGCATGATCCTCGGCAATACGCTGACCGGCGTCTCGCTCGGCATCGAACGCATGACCGAGGAGCTGACCGCGCGGCGCGATCGCGTCGAGATGGCGCTCGCGCTCGGCGCGACGCGCTGGGAAGCGGCTCAGGGGCCCGCGCGCCAGGCGGTGCGCGCCGGCATGATGCCGACCCTGAACCAGATGGCGGTGGTCGGCGTCGTGAGCCTGCCCGGCATGATGACGGGCCAGGTGCTGGCCGGCCAGTCGCCGTTGCAGGCGGTGCGGTATCAGATCGTCATCATGTTTCTGATCGCCGCGTCGTCGGCGTTGGGCACGGTGGGCGCGGTGCTGCTCACGTACCGGAGGCTCTTTTCGGCGGAACACCAGTTTCTGCCGGCGCGGCTCGTGGAGCGCGCGGCGAAGCGTTAGGCGAGACGTTGGGCCAAGCGGTACACGAAGCGGCACGCGCGGGCCGAGGCGGACCCGCGTTTGCGGTTCACACGGTCAGCCCCCGCTCCAACCCGCGAAGCCGATCAGCGCTTGGCGCTGATCGCCACTTCGGTGCCATCGCTGAGCGTCAGCGTTTTCGTGGTGCCGTTGACCGGCATCGTGAAACGCACGATCTGGCTCATGCGGACATCGTTCGGACACTTGAGCGTCTTGCCGCCGCTCGTCACGCTCTTGGCACCGCGCGGCGTCTGCGCCTGGAAGCTCAGCTGCACGTTCGCGGTGCCGTCCTTGGCGACGACCGGCGCGAAGCGGATCTGCGTCTGCCGGATCATCGCGCCGTTCGCGTCGAGCGCCAGCGACGCATAGTTCGGGCACGTATCGGTCGCGGCCACGGGACCGCCCGGCGGCACGGTCTTCCAGGTGAAGTCATCCGATTCGCCGGAGCGGATCGTGCGGGTTTCCTGGGAATTGCCGAATTGCTTCGACGTGACGCGCACGGTGTAGCGGATCGGACCGTCGAGCGCGGACTGGGACGTGACCGTGATCGGCGTGGCGGCGTGCACCGCCGGTACGAGCGCGCAGGCGAGAGAAGCGACAACGGAAACGGCGGAGAGTTTGAAGCTGAAGCCCATACTGTCACCTCGTTGTTGTGCCGCTGCGCGCCCGCCTTCGCGCGACTGCCCGCGCCCTGCCCGGCTGGATCGAACCGGTGCGGCCGGCCAGCCTGGCCGCGGGACACGCAACCGTTCTGGAGCATGATGCACCGCCAGTCTAACGCCAAGCGCGACGCCGCGCGTGTCGCGCAAGCTCGGGTGTTAACCCGCTTGCGGCGCGGCGGTTTCTGCGCGTGTCGGGCCGGCGCGGCGAGGCGTCATCTCGCTGTCATGGTCAACGCGTCGCCGTCCGTGCCCGACCCGCTCGAATCGAATCACCGGATCAAAAACCGGTCAGCACCAGTTTGCCGATCGCGCGCCCCTGCTCGAGCTGCCGGTGCGCGCGGCGCAGATTCTCCGCGTTGATCCGGCCGAGGTTCTCGCCGAGCGTCGTACGCAGCGTGCCCGCATCGACCAGACGCGCGACCTCGGTCAGCAGCTTGTGCTGCTCGATCATGTCAGGCGTGCCGAACATCGAGCGCGTGAACATGAACTCCCAGTGAAACGCGGCGCTCTTCGCCTTCAGCAGTTCGACCGGCAGCGGCGCAGCGTTTTCGACGATCGTGCAGATGCCGCCCTGCGGCTTGACCAGCTGCGCGGCAGCCGGGAAATTGCGGTCGGTGTCGTTGAAGATCAGCACGTAGTCGACCTGCTCGACGCCGATTGCCTTCAGTTGCGCGGGCAGATCGCCGAAATGATCGACGACGTGATCGGCGCCCAACTCCTTCGCCCACTTCGCCGATTCGGGCCGCGACGCGGTCGCGATCACCTTGAGCTTCGCCAGCTGTCTGGCAAGCTGGATGCCGATCGAGCCAACCCCGCCAGCGCCGCCGAAAATCAGTACCGTGCGGCCCGCGTCGGCGCCTTGCGGCGACACGCCGAGGCGGTCGAACAGCGCTTCCCAAGCGGTGATCGCGGTAAGCGGCAACGCCGCCGCGTGCGTGAAATCGAGCGAGGCCGGCTTGTGCCCGACGATGCGCTCGTCGACAAGATGAAACTCGCTGTTGGCACCCGGCCGCGTGATGCTGCCCGCGTAGAACACCGGATCGCCGACCTTGAACAGCGAGACCTCGGGCCCGACCGCGACGACCGTGCCGGCGGCGTCCCAGCCGAGCACGCGCGGCGCGTTCTCGACGGTGTCCTTCGGCGCGCGCACCTTGGTGTCGACCGGGTTCACGGAAATCGCTTCGACCTTCACGAGCAGATCGTGTCCGCTTGCTTCGGGTTGCGGGATCTCGACATCGACGAGCGCTTCGGCGTGATCGATCGGCAAATAACGGTAAAGTCCGATGGCTTTCATGGCTGCTCCGGGGGTTCGGTTGAAGTGAGTGAAATGAAGTGAGGTTGGGGTTCTGATTCGGCTTCGGTGAGGACAGGAACCAGCCGCCGCTGCGTTTCGTGTTTCGCACCGCGTGCCGTCACTGCCGAATCCATGAGCGTCATCGTAGGCGGGTTCTTATTCTGATAAAACAGTCATAATGACTGAAACATTTTTTTGATTTTCAGAATAATGAATACCCCAACTTCCACTGACCGGGCGCTGCCCGGCGAGCGCGCGCGGCTCGATCTGCTCGACGTCGCGCTGTTCGTGCGCGCGGCGCTGCTGGCGAACGTGTCGGCGGCCGGGCGCGAGTTCGGCCTGTCGGCGGCGGTCGCGAGTTCGCGCATCGCACAGCTCGAAAAACTGCTCGGCGCGCGCCTGCTGCATCGGACCACGCGCCGCATCAGCCTCACCCAGGACGGCGAAGTGTTCATGACGCGCGCCGAGGCGCTGCTCGACGCGGCCGCTGCCGCGCGCGCCTCGGTGGGCCGCGCGCAGACCGAACCGCAAGGCCGCCTGCGCGTGACGATGTCCTCGTCGTTCGGGCGCCAGCATATATCGCCCGTCATCGGCGAATTTCTGCGCCGCTATCCGGGCGTGAGCCTCGATTTACGGATGACCGATCAACTCGTCGATCTCGTCGACGCGGGCATCGACGTCGCGATCCGGGTCGGCGCGCTCAAGGATTCGTCGCTGGTCGCACGGCGCCTCGCGGCGAACCGCCGCGTGCTGTGCGCCGCGCCCGCGTATCTCGCCGCGCATGGCACGCCGCATCATCCGTCGGACCTCGCGCGGCACGAGTGCATCATCCTGTCGGATCAGCGCGACTGGAGCTTCGTGACGCCGGCCGGCACACTCGACGTGCGGGTCGGCGGACGCCTCGCGACCGACAACGGCGAGGTGATCCGCGACGCGCTGCTCGCCGGCTTCGGCATCGCGCTCAAATCGACATGGGACGTCGCGCCGTATCTGCGCAGCGGCGCGCTGGTCAGCGTGCTCGACAGCTATCCGCTCGCCGACGACGTCGCGATCTGGGCCGTGTATCCGAGCCGTGCATTCGTGCCGCCGAAGACGCTCGCGTTCATCGACTTTCTCGCCGCGCATTTCGGCGATCCGCCGTATTGGGATCGCGAGCCGGATGAACGAGGTTAAGGCGTGGGGCTGAGGTGCGAGCGAAGCGGCCGTGTGGGTTCTGCCGAGTCGCTACCGGAACGCTTACCGGGTCCCTGCAGAAGCGACGCTATTCGTCAGGACTGTCAACCGCCAAACCACTACGCCGCACGCTTGACCCACTCCATCGCAACGCGCCGTATACCAACGACCTGCATCGATCTGTCAGCCTGCCCAATCAGCCTGCCAATCTCGCGACGCCCCCACTCGTAACATTGTGTAATTGAAAGTTCGCGTTCATCGCTCCGCCGCAATACGCTTGCAACATTCACCGCGCTTCACAGGACTTCCCCCAACCAGCAAACGAGGTGAACGATGAAAGCAATAAAAAAATGGTCGACTGGTCTGACGGCGCTCAGCGCAGGTGTGCTTGCATTGAGCGGCGCCTTCTCGCCCGCCCAGGCCCACGACCATGACCATGGCGAAGGAGACGCGGGCGTCAAGCATGTTCTGCTCATCAGCTTCGACGGCTTGCACGAACAGGACGTCGCGCGCTGCATCGCCGGCAATACCTGCCCGAATATCGCGCTCCTCGCCAAATCGGGCGTCACCTACACGAACGCCTACACGCCGGGCCTCTCCGATTCGTTCCCGGGCCTCGCAGCGCTCGTCACGGGCGGCTCGCCGAAGTCCGCCGGCCTCTTCTATGACGTGTCCTACGACCGCACGCTGTACTCGCCGAGCGACACGAGCTGCACCGGCAAGCAGGGCTGGAACGTCGTGTTCGACGAAACCACCGGCATCGACGGCGAGAACGGCGGCCCGCTCACGCACCTCGACGGCGGCGGCGCATTCAATCCGCAAGCCATTCCGCACGCGCTCGTCAACGGCCAATGCGTGCCGGTCTATCCGCACAACTACGTCAAGACGAACACGGTCTTCGAGGCGGTCAAGCAGGGCATGCACGGTGCGCGCACCGCATGGGCCGACAAGCACGCATGGGGCTACGACTGGCTGAACGGACCGTCGGGCCATGGCGTGGACGACCTGGCCCGCACCGAGATCAATTCGATCGACCCCGCGACGAACACGTACTACCTCGACACGTATACGCACACCGAGAAGTTCGACGACTACCACGTACAGGCGCTCATCAACCAGATCGGCGGCATGGACTCGACGGGTACGCACAACGAACCGGTGCCGACGGTGTTCGGCGCGAACTTCCAGACGCTGAGCGTTGCGCAAAAGGCCACGGTAGCCAGCGGCGGCGGCTATCTCGATGCCAGTTTCACGCCGGGTACGCAGGTGGCCGGCGCGATCGGCTATATCGACAATTCGCTCGGCCGCGTGGTGGCAGCGCTCAAGCAGCAGAACCTGTACAAGTCGACGCTCGTCATCGTGACGGCCAAGCACGGCCAGTCGCCGACCGATCATACGAAGCTCGTGAAGAACGGAGACACGCTGTCGAAGCTGCTTGAAGCGAACAACTACCTCGACCCGAACGGCAACTTCGGCCAGAACAGTACGAAAAGCGGCAACCTGAACGACGGCACGGGTCTCGTCGACACCGGCATGGTGCAGACCGACGACGTGGGCCTGATCTGGCTGCGCGATCAATCGCAGCGCAACGCCGTGATCCAGACGCTCGAGCAGAATCTGTCGTGCAATGCGCCCGGCATCTGCGCGGACGGTCCGCAGGCTTACATCCTGTCCGGCAAGCAACTGGCGGCGCGCTTCGGCGATCCGGCGCAAGGCCGTACGCCCGACATCATCGTGCAGCCGAATCCGGGCGTGATCTACACGTCGAGCACGGCGAAGGATGAAGAGCACGGCGGCAACGCACCGGACGACAGCCACCTCGGCCTCGTCATCGGCTACCCGGGAATGCATGGCGCCGGTCGCCAGATCGACGAGCGCGTGCTGACGACGCAGGTCGCGCCGACCATCCTCGCGGCGCTCGACCTCGATCCGCGCCTGCTGCATGCAGTGGTTGCCGAAAGCACGCGGACGCTGCCGGGGCTTCACCTGAAGCAGGGTGACGAGAGAGACGATAAGTAATACGCCGTAGTGCGCCTCGGCCCGGTGCTTTTCGCGAAGTGCCGGGCCTGATTATGTGTGGTGCCTGGTGGGGAATCGGTTGCGGCGTGCCGCGAGTTGGAGTACCTGAAGCACCTGAAGTACCTGAAGTACCTGAAGTACCTGAAGTACCTGAAGTACCTGAAGTACGAGCGCGGCCGGTGTCCCGAAGTTCGCGTTCGAAGTCCTCTCACACCTGCTTGCCGACATTTCGCGGATTGCTCCGCGGCTCGCGCCCCGTCACGCCGCGCTGCGCATCACGGCTCCAGTTCGACCGGCACCGCCGCGAAGCCGCGAAACCGCACGCGCCCGCCGCGCGTCGGCACACCGTCGAGCCGATAGTCCGGAAAGCGCTGCACGAAGCGCCCGATCGCGATGCGCGCCTCGAGCCGCGCGAGCGACAAACCCGCACACTGGTGAATACCGAAGCCGAACGCGAGATGCCGGTTCGGGTCGCGGCGAATATCGAAGCGATCCGGTTCGGCAAACTGCTCGGGATCGCGATTGGCCGCGCCGATGCACAGCGTGACCGGCGTACCGCGCGCGACCGCGACGCCGCCGATTTCGGTGTCCGTGGTGCTCATACGGTTGCCGAGCTGGTTGGAACTCTCGAAGCGCAGGCACTCCTCGATCGCCGTATCGATCAGCGCCGGCTCGCGCAGCAACGCGGCGCGCGCGTCGGGCCATTCGGTCAGCGTGACGAGACCGTTGCCGATCAGGTTCGTGGTCGTCTCGTGCCCGGCGTTGAGAATGAAAATACAGTTCTGCAGCAACTCCGCTTCCGACAACTGTTCACCCGGTCCCTCGCCCTGAATCAGCCGCGTCAGCACATCGTGCTGCGGATCGCCCGGCTCGCGGCGGCGTCGCGCGACGAGTCCGCGCAGATAGTCGACGAACTCGCTGACCGTGCGGTTGCCGCGCTCGAACTGCGCCTCGCTCAGCGACGGTTCGAGCGCGCCGAGTATGGCGAGCGACCAGTCGCGCAGCGGCGCGCGTTCGGCATGCGGCACGTCGAGCAGATTGCCGATGATCTCGACCGGAATCGCCGAGGCGAACTCGCCGATCAGATCGATGCGCCCGCGCTGCGCGGCCGCATCGAGCAAGCTGTCGACGAGCCGGATCAGCCCCGGCTCCATCGCCGCGATCGCGCGCGCGGTCAATGCGCCGGCGATCAGCTTGCGCACCCGCGTATGACGCGGCGGATCGTTGAACACGAGACTCGTCGTGTGATGCGCATAGAGCGGCGAATCGCCGTACTTCGGGCGGAACTCGACGGTCTTGTCGGAGCTGAAGATCTTCGGATCGCGGTAGACCGCCTGCACGTCGCGAAAGCGCGTCAGAAAGAGCGAACCGTCCGGCATGCGCTTGACCGGCTCGCAAGTGCGTAGCGCGTGGTAGACCGGATAGGGATCGGCATAAAACGCCGGGCTCAGATGGCGCAGATCGAAGTCGCGGGCAAGAGAGGCTGCGTCGCGGGCGGTCGCCTGGGTCATGCGTTGTCTCCGTGAGAGCGCCTTGTTGCGCCCCGGTTGATGCGGCTCGCACCGATACGTCGCGATATTGCGTTGTGCGTCGCGATTCGTGGTGACTCGTCAGGATTCGTCGCGATTCATCGCAATTCGTCGCAATTCGTCAATACACCGCCGCGATCCTGGTCCGACTGGTTGCAGCGGCTTCGTGCGCCAATCGCCGCACGTCGCGATTCGCTTTCGCCCTGACACAACGGCCAGGTGCAGTCGCTTCGGTGCATGCGCTCAATGCGCCAGTATGAACCGCGCGCTACCAGATTGCACGCCGGCCGGACTGCCGCATGCGACGGCGCCGCGCGCGGAACCGCTACAATAGCGGGATTTTCCGCGCGCGCCGCGCGTCCACTGATTCGTCCATCTATTCGCGTCACCGGTCGTCCATGAACCTCGTCATTCAAAGCACCGCGCCCTTCTCCGCCGACCATCACAAAACGCTCGTCGCGCTCGCGCGCGGCTCGCAGGCTACCATCGTCGACGCGCACGCCATTCGTATCGCCAATGCGCACCTTTCTCAGCGCGCCGACATCGAGGTGTATTGTCAGACACATCGGCTCGATTACGCGTTCGTCGACGCCGGCCGCGCGTTGCGCGACTTCGGCCTCGTCGCAATGGACATGGACTCGACGCTGATTACGATCGAATGCATCGACGAAATCGCCGACTTCTGCGGGCTCAAGGCCGAGGTCGCGGCCATTACCGAGGCATCGATGCGCGGCGAGATCAAGGACTTCAACGAAAGCCTGACACGCCGCGTCGCTCTGCTGAAAGGACTCGACGCGAGCGCGCTCGAACGTGTTTACGAGGAGCGGCTGCAACTGTCGCCGGGCGCCGAAAAGATGCTTGCCGGCGCGAAGCAGGCCGGTCTGAAAACGCTGCTCGTCTCGGGCGGCTTCACGTTCTTCACCGAAAAACTCAAGGCACGCCTCGGCCTCGATTTCACGCGCGCGAACACGCTGGAAATCGTCGACGGCAAGCTGACCGGCAAGGTGCTCGGCGAGATCGTCAATGCCGATGTCAAGGCGCGCACGCTGCGCGAGACCTGCGCGACGCTCGGCATCGAACCGTCCCGCGCGATTGCGATGGGCGACGGCTCGAACGACCTGAAGATGATGGCCGAAGCGGGACTCTCCGTTGCGTTCCGCGCGAAGCCGGTGGTGCGCGAAGCCGCGAGCGTGTCGTTCAATTGGGTTGGGCTGGATGGCTTGCTGCGGCTGTTTTGAGGCGGATGCGTTGAGGCTGTGTTTGGGGGTGCATTGCGGTTGCGGTAGCGCGTCGGGACACCAGCCACCGCGCTAACGAGCCGGGCAGGCCACAGGGTTATCTGCTGAAGGTACCGGGCAGGAACGCCACAAACATGACGATGGAAATCAGGATGCTGACGATCAGCCCTCCTTTTACGATGCGCTCATGATTTTTGTCCGATCCCAAGGACAAGATAAATTGCTTCATCAGTTCCTCCACAAGAAGGAATCAGTATAAACGCTGCACTATCTAAAAAAAGTGATTCAGGTGCATGTGCAGGAATGCGAATAGAAGGGCCGCCAGCCAGGTCATGGCAATCGATGCGCCTATCGCGACACGCGAGAATGCGCCATCCGCGTGTTCCCTCTGCGCGTGCCCCTTCGTTGTGCCCGAACCGTCGTGCCACGCCTTGAGCTAGCTCGACGTCACAACCATGGAACCCACGAACGCCAGCCCGCAAAACCCGACAATCCCGAGCGCAAGCAGCGACGTTTCCCGACTGCCCTGCTCCAATGCCGCCACCGCCTCGTAGATCGCGGCGGCACACAATCCAATCGCACACCAGAACAGTTACCCGTCCTTCACCGACGCCGCAATCAATCGCCACGAAACGCACCAGCCATACGCGGGCGCGACGAGCGCAAGCGTGAAGAGCGGGCCAGCAATCGGCACGGCAAGATTCAGCAACATCCAGAAGAAAAGATTCATCGAACCTCACGCGCGCCGCAATCGTTGATCGGAATGCACATCATCGTAGCGGCGCCGCAAGGCGTCGGCCATTCGGCCGAATGGTCAGGCTTGCTGTCCCGTTCGAGCGAGTCTGCGCCAATAAAAAAACCCGCCGGGAAAGATATCCCGGCGGGTTTCTCAAGCGTAGCGGCGAATCAATCCCTGGCGCGTCAAGCCAGCGCCGCAAGACTCTGTTCGATGTCCGCGCGCAAATCCGCTTCTTCCTCGAGGCCGATATAGAAGCGCACCAGCGTGCCGCGATGCGGCCATTGCGCCGCCGTGCGCATCGACACGATGTCGTACGGCATCGCGAGACTATGCGCGCCGCCCCAGCTCCAGCCGAGCGAAAAGAGTTCGAGCGACTCGCAGAACGTGTCGATCCGCGCCGCGCTGTAGCGTTCGTCGAACACGACCGAGAACAGGCCGCCCGCGCCCGTGAAATCGCGCTTGAACGCCTCGTGCCCCGGACAATCGGCGAACGCGGGATGCAGCACCGCTGCGATTTCCGGCCGGCTCTTCAGCCACGTGGCGATCGCGAGCGCCGCGCGGTCATGCTGCGCGAAACGCAGTTGCATGCTCGGCAGGCTGCGCAGAATCAGCGAGCAGTCGTCGGACGAAACGCCGATGCCCATGCGCATGCGCGCCGCCTTCAGCTTCAGATGCAGTTCGCGCTCGCGTGTGATCGTCGCGCCCATCAGCACGTCGCCGCCGCCCGACTGGTACTTCGTCAGCGCCTGCACCGAGATGTCGACGCCGTGATCGAACGGCCGGAAGGCGAGCCCCGCGGACCACGTGTTGTCGATCGCGGTGACGACGTTGCGCGCGCGCGCCGCCGCCGTGATGGCCGGCACGTCGGGCACTTCCATCGTCACCGAGCCGGGCGCCTCGATCCAGATCAGGCGCGTGTTCGGCTGGATCAGACCGGCGATGCCCGCGCCGATCAGCGGATCGTAGTAGCGCGCCGTCACGCCGAAATCGCGCGCGAGCCAGTCGCCGTGATCGCGGTTCGGCGAATAGACGTTGTCGGGAATCAGCACGTCGTCGCCGGCCTTCAAGAGACCGAAGTACACGTTCGAAATCGACGACAACCCCGACGGCTGCAACAGCGCATGATTGCCACCCTCGATCGCGGCGAGCCGCTGCGCGAGCGCGATCTGCGTCGGCGTCGCGTGCAGGCCGTAGCGCCATTGCTCGTCGTTTTTCCAGTCGAGCGCGCGCATCGTCGCGAGATCGGGAAACACCACCGTCGACGCTCGCGTGACCGGCGTCGAGAACGACTCGAAGCCCGGCGTGATACGGTCCTCGGCGCGCACCGTGCGGGTTTGCAGACCGCGTTTGAGTTTGGATTGGGTCATGGTGAAGTTCGGTGAGAAAACGGGGAATGCCGGGCCAATGCGACGGCCGCGCCGTTGCGTGCGGTGCGTCGGCTACGCGAGCCCGGACACGCCAAGCGGCTCGCGTCGGACGCGCGATGCGAGCCGCGTGCGCGGGGTGAGCGGCCGAGGCGGCCCGAGCAGCCTACGCGACATAGGCTGCCTATACCGCACACGTCCGGCAACAGGGCCAACGGCAACATCAATCGCCGGTTTGCAGGTTGCTGACGCCGCCGACCGCATGACCACCCGCAGCCGGCGCGGGCGCACCGTTCGCCGCAGGCTGCGGCACGGTAGCCGGCTTCGGCGCGGCCGCATTGGCTACACCCGCCCCCGCCACCGGCACCGCCTGCCCCGCCGCCAGCGGCTTCAGATCGAACGGCTGCGGATCGGAATCGTCGACATTCATGCGCTCGCCTTCGAGCGCCCCATCCGCGCCGAACTTGCCGACCCAGTTGCCGGTGATATGCGTGCCGTCGTTCGACTCCTCGACTTCGAGCGTGTCATCGGCGCGGTCGCCGGCGATCAGGATCACCTCGCCGGTATCGCCGTACTGATACTCGCCGTGCACGCCGGACGGATCGTCGGTCTTCGGGCCGAGCCGCAGCACGATCGGACGCTTGCCGAGCGTGCCGGCATAACGCGGAAACTTCGCGAACTCCGGGCTCGGTTTGAGCGGCAACGAGATCGGCGGCGGCGCCGCCAGTGCCTTGACCGCATCGCTCTCGGCCCATGCCTGCGACGGCATCCACAGCACCGTGCCCGCACACAGCAGCGCGGCCACTGCCGCGATCACCCTCGCGCGTTGCCGCGGCGCACGCCTTGCCGTGCGCGCCGCGCTATCCCTCGACATGCTCGCTGGCGAGCCCTGCGTCGCTTTCGATTCCCGCATCCTTTTCATCCTTGTTGCCTGATCCTGCTTCCTACCCTGCCGGCGACGGCGTGCCGCGCGACCTCAGAGACGCTCGAAGATCGCCGCGATCCCCTGCCCGCCGCCGATGCACATCGTGACGAGCGCATAGCGCCCGCCGATACGCTGCAACTCATACAACGCCTTGACGGTAATCAACGCGCCGGTCGCGCCGATCGGATGGCCGAGCGAAATGCCCGAGCCGTTCGGATTGACCCTGGCCGGATCGAGTCCGAGTTCCTTGCTGACCGCGCAGGCCTGCGCGGCGAACGCCTCGTTGGCCTCGATCACGTCGAGATCGGCGACGGTAAGGCCCGCGCGTTCGAGCGCCTTGCGGCTCGCCGGCACCGGCCCGATGCCCATATACGCCGGATCGACGCCCGCATGCGCATACGACACGAGCCGCGCCAGCGGCTTCACGCCGCGCTTCTCGGCGATGCCACGCTCCATCAGCACGACGGCGGCCGCCGCGTCGTTGATGCCCGACGCGTTGCCGGCCGTCACCGTGCCGTTTTCCTTTGCGAACACCGGCTTCAGCTTCGTGAAGTCTTCCGCCGATGCGTTCATCCGCGTGTGCTCGTCGGTGTCGAACACGACGTCGCCCTTCCTCGAGGGAATCGTGATCGGCAGGATCTGTTCCCTGAAGTAGCCGTTCGTGATCGCGTGCGCCGCGCGGCGGTGCGATTCGAGCGCGAGCGCGTCCTGCGCGTCGCGCGAGATGTCGTACCGGCGCGCGACGTTCTCGGCCGTCACGCCCATATGGATCGACTGGAACGGATCGTTGAGCGCGCCGACCATCATGTCGACGAGGCGCGCGTCGCCCATGCGCTGCCCGAAGCGCGCGGCCGGCATCGAGTACGGCGCGCGGCTCATGTTCTCCGCGCCGCCGCCGATCGCGATGTCGGCGTCGCCGAGCAGCACGCTTTGCGCGGCCGAGACGATCGCCTGCAGGCCCGAGCCGCACAGGCGGTTCACGGTCAGCGCGGGCGTATGCTGCGCGACGCCGCCGTTGAGCGCCGCGACGCGCGCGAGATACATGTCCTTCGCCTCGGTGTGCACGACATTGCCGAACACGACGTGCCCCACTTCGTCGCCCGACACGCTCGCACGTTCAAGCACCTCGCGCACGACGCGCGCGCCGAGATCGGTCGGCGCAAGGTCCTTGAGGCTGCCGCCGAACGCGCCGATTGCCGTGCGCACGCCGCTTACCACCACTACGTCCCGTTGCATCGCTCGCTCCTGTTCCGGTCTCTTCGAATGATTCTGCTGCCTCGCTTGTCGCCTCGCTTACTGCCTCGCTTGCGGCATCAGGTGCCGCCTGCCGCGCGACGCCGCACATGGCGCTCGCGGCCCCCCACGGCTTCGTGATGCTCAACCCGCCAGCAGCTTCTCCACCGCCTCACGCGACGGAATCGGCGCGACCGCGCCATAACCTTGCGTCGACAACGCCGCGGCGACGTTCGCATAACGCGCGGCGGCAAACGGATCGTCGCCGGCGACGATGCGCGCGATGAACGCGCCGCCGAAGCAGTCGCCCGCGCCGGTCGCATCGACCGCATTGACGACGTGCCCCGGCACGACGCGCCGCTCGTTCGGCGTCGCGATATACGAGCCGTCCTTGCCGAGCTTCAGCGCAACGACGCGTGGCCCGTGCGACAACAGGAAATCGACGATCTCGTCGCGGCCCGTCAGGCCCGTGAGTTCGGTCACGTCGTCCCAGCTCGGCAGACAGATGTCGGTCTGACGGATCGCATCGAGCATCACCGCGCGCGCCCGCGCGAGCGGCCACAGCTTCAGGCGCAGATTCGTGTCGAAGCTCACGCGCGCACCGTTCGCGCGCGCATATGCGATCGCCTCGAGCGCGGCATCGCAGGCGCTCACGCTGATCGCGAGACTGATGCCGGACAGATGCACGACCTTGGCCGCCGCAAGCGCCTCGCGCGGCAGATCGGCCGGCGCATAGCGGCTCGCCGCCGAGCCCGCGCGCAGATAGTCGAATGCGTGGCCGTTCGGACCGTGGGACACGAAATAGACGCCGGTCGGCGCCTGCGGATCGACGCGCACGAACGCGGTGTCGACCTGCTCGCGCTGCCACAGATCGACGAGCAGGCGCCCGAAGTGATCGGCACCGACCGCCGACACGAAGCCGGTCTTCGCGCCCTGGCGCGACGCCGCGATGCAGAAGTTCGAGGTGTCGCCGCCGAAGCCTTGCAGATAGTTCGGCTGATCCTTCGCCGACTGGTTGA
>Ga0154001_1000314_pt1 | contig 15489 bp, 10 predicted proteins | sample TSNJ085MetaG_FD_104699 | JGI IMG/M metagenome (GOLD analysis project Ga0154001, IMG submission 104699) | Attine ant fungus gardens microbial communities from New Jersey, USA - TSNJ085 MetaG | ecosystem: Host-associated > Fungi > Mycelium > Unclassified | place: USA: New Jersey, Wharton State...
GGCCACGATGATGAAGGTCTCGGACCCGATCATCTTCGGTCAGGTGGTGTCGGTGTTCTATAAGGACGTGCTCGCGAAGCACGCCGAGGCGCTGGCCAAGGTCGGCTTCAACCCCAACAACGGTATCGGCGATCTGTACGCGCGCCTGAAGGATCTGCCGGCCGAAACGGCCGCGGCGATCGAAGCCGATATCAAGGCGCAGTACGAACAGCGTCCGCCGCTCGCGATGGTCAACTCGGACAAGGGCATCACGAGCCTGCACGTGCCGAGCGACGTGATCGTCGACGCGTCGATGCCGGCGATGATCCGCGAGTCGGGCAAGATGTGGGGCGCCGACGGCGCGCTGCACGACGCGAAGGCCGTGATTCCGGACCGCTGCTACGCGGGCGTCTACCAGGCGGTGATCGAGGACTGCAAGAAGCACGGCGCGTTCGATCCGGTCACGATGGGCACGGTGCCGAACGTCGGCCTGATGGCGCAAGCGGCCGAGGAATACGGCTCACACGACAAGACGTTCCAGATTCCGGCGAACGGCGTGGTCCGCGTGACCGACGCAGCCGGCGCGGTGCTGCTGGAGCAGCCGGTCGAGCAGGGTGACATCTTCCGCATGTGCCAGACCAAGGACGCGCCGATCCGCGACTGGGTCAAGCTCGCGGTGAACCGCGCCCGCGCGACCGGCACGCCGGCCGTGTTCTGGCTCGACGCGGCGCGCGCGCACGATGCGCAGATCATCAAGAAGGTCGAGCAGTACCTGAAGGACCACGACACCAACGGTCTCGACATCCGCGTGATGACGCCGGTCGAAGCGGCGAAGTTCTCGGTCGAGCGCATCCGCGCCGGCAAGGACACGATCTCGGTCACCGGCAACGTGCTGCGCGACTACCTGACCGACCTGTTCCCGATCATGGAACTGGGCACCAGCGCGAAGATGCTCTCCATCGTTCCGCTGATGGCCGGTGGCGGCATGTTCGAAACCGGCGCGGGCGGTTCGGCGCCGAAGCACGTGCAGCAGCTGGTCGAAGAAGGCTTCCTGCGTTGGGACTCGCTCGGTGAATTCCTCGCGCTGGCGGCGTCGCTCGAACATCTGGGCACGACGTACCACAACCCGAAGGCGCAGGTTCTCGCGAAGACGCTGGATCAAGCCACCGGCAAGTTCCTCGACAACGACAAGTCGCCGGCGCGCAAGGTCGGCGGCATCGACAATCGCGGCAGCCACTTCTACCTCGCGATGTACTGGGCCGAAGCACTGGCCGCGCAAACCGAGGACGCGGCGCTGCAGGCGCAGTTCGCGGGCGTCGCGAAGGCGATGGCCGACAGCGAGGCGAAGATCGTCGCCGAACTCGGCGCGGCACAGGGCAAGCCGGTGGACATCGGCGGCTACTACCGTCCGAATGTCGGTCTGACGAGCCAGGCAATGCGCCCGAGCGCGACGCTGAACGCGATCGTCGATGCGATCGCCTGAGGCCGAAGCCGCGTGCGCGACTGAGGCGGTGAGCATGACGATGGCTTCGAAAGCCATGCGGTAAGCACGCAGCCCGGCCGCCAGAACGGTGGCAAATACGACAATGGCGCTTTCGAGCGCCATTGTCGTTTCTGCGTGCACTGCTACGTCACCGTCGGTCATACCCTTTCCTGGTCCTTACACGTGAACGATTTCCCAATCGGCGAGATGCTCCGGAAACTCGAGCTGCGACGTGTCGAGTTCAGACAGATGCTCGCAGTTCAGGCCGCGCGCGAGATCGTCGGCGGCCTGTTGCGGGCTTGAAAATTCACCGAGCGTTTCGTTGCCGTAGGTGGCCTCCCAACCGTCCTGACCTGGCAGAATGTAGAACGCTCCCAACGTCGAACCAAAGCGAAAGCCTTTCATTTTTTGTCTCCCAGTTGCCAATAAAAAAACCGTGGTTCGTGACGGCTTCTTCGCAATCTGTGGGATTGGGGCGGACCGCTCTGTTAGGCCTTCCCGAATCCGACTGCGTGAAGCGCGTGCTCTTGTAAAAGAGTCTACGTCAGCGGCTAGTTGGGCAAGCAGGCGTCAAACGGTTCTTTCTAATAAAAATTATGTTTTAAAAACAACAATTTGCGAGCTTAATTTTGCGATGTGCAACGTCGGGCGACATTGCGAAATGGCTGATTTGTGCCACGCACCATGATTTTTTACGAAGCGCGGCATCGTTTCGTATCGCGAAAAATAGGGGGGCTGTGTTAGGCCTGAAATGACGGTGTGCGGCTTTGAGCCGAGCCAGGGTGGGTTTCGGCCTCGCTTTGTCATGGATTCCTGCCGGCTTCACGCCATCGGTTAGCCATGCGCCGGCCGGCGCTTCAGCCTGCGTTTTACCCCGCGATGCGCCGCAAAAACTCGAGCAGCGCGCGATCGAACTGCGCCGGCCGTTGCAGCGGCGCGAAATGGCTGACGCCGGGCAGGGCAGTCAGCCGTGCGCCTGGAATGCTGCACGCAAGATAATCGGCGTGCTCGGGCTTGATGAACTCGTCGTGCTCGCTTTGCACGATCTCGACCGGCACGCGGATGCGTGCAAGATCGGCCGCCGAATAGTTCGGCTGCGTGCGCATCATCTCGCTGACCGCGGAGACGAATGCATCGAAGTCGTTCGGCGTCGCCGAGAGGCTGGCGTAGTCCTTCGCATGGCGGCCGAAGCAGCGGTCGATCACCTCCGCAGGCACGAATGGCTTCGTCCCGGTCGGGTCCATGTTGCAGCCAAAGAAGAACACGCCTGCGACGCGCTCGGGCGCGAGCGCCGCCAGCACGAGCGATACGCACGCGCCGTCGCTCCAGCCGATCATCGCGGCCTTGGCGAGTTGCAGCGTGTCCATGACGGCAAGCACGTCCGACGCCATCAGTTCGTAGCGATAGGGCCGTGCATCGCGTGTGCTGCGGCCGTGGCCGCGGCTGTCGATCACGACGACGCGATGCCCCGCATCGAGCAGCGCCGGCACCTGATAACCCCAGTTGCCGCTATGTCCCAGTCCGCCGTGCAGCAGGATCACCGGTGCACCCGAGCCGTACGACGCGTACCAGATGCGCGCGCCGTCGTGCTCGACGTGGCCGCTCTGGTCCGTTGCCGGCAGCGGCGCGGCGCCCTGTGCGGCGAACTGTTCGAGGGCGTCGTCGTGGTGCTGTGGCGCCATGCTGGCCTCCATCGCGTTAGCCGCGTGACGAAGCCGGCGCGAGCATGCTGCGCCGGCTTCCTGCCGGGAGTATCGAGGTGAAATGCAACTGCGCGGACTGGCCCAGTCTCGCGCCGATGCGCGGGCAAGACGCCCTCAGGCGCCGACTTTCGTCAACTCATGTGCGCGACGCAGCCGCTCGCGGCTGTTGCTCAGATGCATGCGCATCGCGGCGCGCGCGTCGTCGGCGTCCTGGCGTTCGATCGCGCGATAGATCAGCAGGTGCTCGCCGAGCACGTTGCGCAGCACCTCGATGTGATCGAGTTCGGCGATCTCGGCAGTGCCGAGCCGCGTGCGCGGACTGACCGAGCGGCCGAGCTGGCTCAGCACGTCGAAGAAATAGCGGTTGCCGCTCGCTCGTGCGATCTGCAGATGGAACTCGATGTCGTGCGCGAGCGTGTCGGTGCTGCCGCGCTCGAGTTCCGACTCGAATCGGTCGAGCGCGGCGTAGATCTGCTTGAGGTTCTGCTCGGTGCGGCGCGAGGCAGCCAGTGCCGCTGCGGCGGCCTCGACGTCGATGCGGAATTCGATGATCGCCATCACGTCGAGCATGCTGGAGAGATCGGCGGCGGGCAACTGCATCGGTTTTTCGGCGGCCGGGGCGAGCACGAACGTGCCGATTCCGTGCCGTGTCTCGACGACGTTGGCCGCCTGCAGGCGCGAGATCGCCTCGCGCACCACGGAGCGGCTCACCGAGAGCTGCTTCATCATCGCGACTTCGGTGGGAATGCGGTCGCCCGGCCTCAGCGTGCCGCGGCGGATTTCATCGGAAAGAGTGGCGACCACCTTTTCAGTTAGGCTGCTCATTTTTGTGGCTTGTTGACTGATCCAGCAAAGTATCGCACAGGACTTTACTGGATTCCCATGCGTTCGACGGTAGCGCTCGGGGCTATTGCGCGCGCGGGCGCATGGTGGGCGCGCGGCGCAACGGGCCGTTATCAGGCGTTCCAGCCCGCTTGCCTGCCTGCGCGCAACTAACGGTCAAGCCGTTGCCGCGCCTGCGGCTTGCCGATACAGGTTATCGGAAAATTATAGTCATCAGACGTCTTAGTTCGACGTGGGACACGTCATGAGTTCCGGGTCTTCATGCCGTAAAGCCTTGTGCCTTAGAAAGATTGCAGGGTAAACACTCCTCTGGAATCGTCCGGGATATCGGGGTAGACTGTCGTCGTACAACGTGTCATGCTTGTCATGAGGCGATGTGCTTCGCCCGGATGCGCATCGTTGCGGGAGTCCCGAGGCCGCAACGTCCATTGGCTACACTGACGGTCGCAGGCGGCCATCGATCCTTGCCAGTTCGCATTTCCATCCGGTCCGCTCGAAAGCGCGCAACTCGCGATGTCGTCGAAGGCCGGCTCATTTCACAAACAGGTGCTTTTTCCATGTCCACGAAACCAACCGAATCGAACGCCACGCCGGTCGTCACCGAACTGCGCGTCGTGCCCGTCGCGGGCCGCGACAGCATGCTGATGAATCTGAGCGGCGCGCATGGCCCGTTCTTCACGCGCAACATCGTGATCCTGCGCGATAGCTCGGGGCATACCGGCGTCGGCGAAGTGCCGGGCGGCGAGAACATCCGCAAGACGATCGACGATGCGCGGCCGTTCGTCGTCGGTCAGTCGATCGGCAATCTGCAAGCAATCCTGAACAAAGTGCGCACGCAATTCGCCGACCGCGACGCGGGCGGCCGTGGTCTGCAGACTTTCGACCTGCGCATGACGATTCACGCGGTGACCGCGCTCGAAGCCGCGCTGCTCGATCTGCTCGGCCAGCATCTTGGTGTGCCGGTCGCGGCTCTGCTTGGCGAAGGCCAGCAGCGCGACGCAGTGGAAATGCTCGGCTACCTGTTCTATATCGGCGATCGCAAGAAGACCGATCTGCCGTACGCGGACAACACCGGCGCGCGCGACGACTGGGAGCGCGTGCGCACCGAAGAGGCGCTGACGCCGGAAACGGTCGTGCGTCTCGCCGAGGCCGCGCAGGCGCGTTACGGCTTCAACGACTTCAAGCTGAAGGGCGGCGTGCTGCCGGGCGATGCCGAAATCGAAGCGGTCACGGCGCTGGCCGAGCGCTTCCCCGAAGCACGCGTGACGCTCGATCCGAACGGCGCATGGTCGCTCGCCGAAGCGGTGCGCCTGTGCCGCGACAAACACGACGTGCTCGCCTACGCGGAGGACCCGTGCGGCGCGGAGAACGGCTATTCGGGCCGCGAAGTGATGGCCGAATTCCGCCGCGCGACCGGTCTGCCGACGGCGACCAACATGATCGCGACCGACTGGCGCCAGATGGGTCACGCGATCCAGTTGCAATCGGTCGACATTCCGCTCGCCGATCCGCACTTCTGGACCATGCAGGGCTCGGTGCGCGTCGCGCAGATGTGCAACGACTGGGGCCTTACGTGGGGTTCGCATTCGAACAACCACTTCGACATCTCGCTCGCGATGTTCACGCACGTCGCCGCTGCGGCGCCGGGCAAGATCACCGCGATCGATACGCACTGGATCTGGCAGGACGGCCAGTTCCTGACGCGCGATCCGCTGCAGATCGTCGGCGGCAAGGTCAAGGTGCCGCAGAAGCCGGGTCTCGGCGTCGAGCTCGACATGGATGCGCTGGAGAAGGCGCATGCGCTGTATCAGCAGCACGGCCTCGGCGCGCGCGACGACGGCGTGGCGATGCAGTATCTGATTCCGAACTGGACGTTCGATAACAAGCGGCCTTGCCTCGTGCGCTGATTCGGGCCGCACGGCGGTTGAGGTAGTGTGATGTAAAGAGAGCGGCTGCGTGGTTTCCCATGCAGCCGCTCGATGTTTTTCAAGGCCCGGTGTTGGCGTATGCCCGGGCGAATGCGCTTCACTCCAGGTTCGCTCATTGCGTATCGAGCGGACTCATCGGAGACCTTGCGGAAGCGCTCGTGTTTTCGTCTCGCCGAATCTTTGCCCATCCCTGCCGATCCCCTGCGGCAACGCTTGAGTTGTCGATCTTGAAATTCTCATCGGACATCAGCGCATCAATATAAGCCATTGTTTTTATTGGTTTGATGTAAACCCTAGTCGTCTGATGACGAATTTATATCTACGATGCCTATCACTGGATAGCAGACCGTGTCGCCGCTGTTAGCCCGAGGTTCGATTCGGCACGCGGATGAACATCAAGGGACGAAAAGCTTCCAGTCAGGCCTGCATGCTTTTGGGAGTCGAAGCTGAAGGGAGACCGCCGGCCGGGTCATAACAACTCATCAGGTAGTAATCCTTAGTACTAGAACGAGCAGTGCGTCTCGCGCATTTGTGCCTATAACAATTGAGGAAAGACAATGTCTGTGAAATTCATTCAGAGGAGAACCGCCGCCGCCGCAAGCATCATGTTCTTTCTGGCGGCGTGCGGAGGCAGCAATAACCCCAACCCATCGTCGACGGCTTCGGCGCCCACCCCGGCATCGACGCCGTCAGCCGCAATGCCGTGGATGAATACGTCGCTTTCTCCCGAAGCACGCGCGGCACTGCTTGTCCCTGCCATGACGCTCGCCGACAAGGAGGAGCAACTGGCCGGTTCGAACCCCGGGATTCTGCCCGAGTTGCCGCAGTGCTATGGCGCGCGGCACATTCTCGGTCTCGCGAAGTACGCGATTCCGACTCTGCGGATTACCAATGGCCCTGTCGGCATCGGCCAGAACGATTGCGTTTCTCCGTCCGTAACGGGCTATGCAGCCTATACGGATTCCAGTTCGGCCAAGGCGACGGCCTTGCCGTCGGCGATCGCGATGGCGGCCTCGTTCGATCCTTCCGTGGCAACCCAGTTCGGTAACGTGGTCGGCGTCGAGGGCGGGAATCTGGCGCTGCACGTGTTCGAAGCGCCCGGTATGAACCTGGCACGCTTGCCGGTGGGCGGCCGCAATTTCGAATACATGGGCGAGGACCCGTATCTCACGGGCACGATGGGGGTCGCCGAAATTCAGGCCGTGCAGGCTCACGGCATGATTGCGATGGCCAAGCACTTGGTGGCGAACGAACAGGAAACGAATCGCATGACGATTCAGGAGAGCGTCGACGATCAGACGTTGCACGAGCTCTATATGCTGCCGTTCGAGATGGCGGTGAAGGCAGGCAACGTCGGCGCCGTCATGTGTTCGTATAACTCGGTGAACGGTTTCTCGATGTGCGAACAGAAGCACATTCTCTCCGATGTTCTGCGCGGGCAATGGGGCTTCAAGGGCTACGTGCAATCGGACTTCTTCGCCGCGCATAGCACCGCGCCGACCATGCTGGCCGGTATGGATAACGAAATGCCGCTGCCGCAGAACTGGACCCCGGCGAACCTGAACGCGGCGCTGGCCTCGGGCCAGATTCAGACCTCGGACATCGACAATGCGCTGCTGCGTCGCTATACGCAGATGTTCCGCGCGGGTATCTTCGATCGGCCGATTGCTCAGACTGCCATCAATGCGACGGCGGACGGTACGGTCGCGAAGCAGATCGGCGAGCAGGCCGCCGTGCTGCTGCAGAACAACGGTACCTTGCCGCTGAAAAAGACGGTTCGAAACGTGCTCGTGGTCGGCAAGGCGACGCAGGTCTATGCCCAGCAGGCCGTGGCCGGCGGCAGCTCGGTCGGCAACCCGATGGGTTCCGGCGGCGGCAGCTCCGATGTCGTCGCCTTGTACACGGTGACGCCGGTGCAGGGCATCAAGGACACGCTCGCCAACCTCGGGAACACCGGCGCAACGGTTCACCTGGCGCTCGTGGACGACAGCAATTCGACCGCCACGATCGATGGCGCGGCCGCGTCCATCTCGGCCGTGACGACAGCGGCGACCAGCGCCGATGCCGTGATCTTCATGGCCGGCTCCATGTCGGAAGAAGGCGCTGACCAGGCGACATTTACGGACTCGACGGGCCTGACGCTCGACACCGGCAAATACCTGAATACGCTCGACTGGTATGCGCCGAAGTCGAACTCGATCACGACCTCGAGTACCGCGAAGAACAGCAACACGCTGGCGTTGCTCCAGACCATCGTCGCAGCAAACAGCAATACCGTGCTCGTGCTGAAGGACAGCGCCGCCGAGGCTCTCGATCCTTCGCTTCTCACGGGCGGCACGTCCGCACCGGGCGCGATTCTCGAAACGTGGTTCCCGGGCGAGGAAGACGGGCATATCGTGGCGGATCTGCTGTGGGGTGTTGCGAATCCGTCCGGCAAGCTGCCGGTGACGTTCCCGCAGGTCGGCCAGGGCTTCATGGATTCGATCACGCCGTATCAGTATCCCGGCGTGTCGATCAACGGAAGCGCGACGGTGACTTACTCCGAGGCACTCAATGTCGGTTATCGCTGGTATGACGCGATGGGTAAGACACCGGCATTCCCGTTCGGTTATGGCCTCTCGTACTCGACCTTCACGATTACCAACCCGACCGTGAGTTCCGGCGCGAACGGCACGTACACGGTGACCGCGGTCGTGAAAAACACGGGTTCCGTGGCGGGCGCCGAAGTGCCGCAGGTGTACGTCGCATTGCCGAGCTCGGCTGGAGAACCGCCCAAGCGTCTGGTGGGATTCCAGAAAGTCAGTCTGAATGCCGGCGGATCGCAGACGGTGTCCATCACGATCGATCCGGCCGCGCCGAATCATCCGCTCAGCACCTGGAACAAAGACTCGCAGCAGTGGACGACCCCGGCCGGTTCTTATTCGGTGTACGTCGGTAACTCGTCGCGCAGCCTGACGCTTGCGGGAACGATTACGCAATAACGTCGTGTTTAACGTTGCGTAAGTCGCCGGAGTCCGATGCTCCTTCGGACTCCGGCATAAGCGCTCGAACCAACCTGAGTGGTCCGCCGAATGAAAGTACTATCACGATGGATGCTTGCACTGGTGTTCGGTGCAACGCTTCCCCTGGCCGCGAGTGCCGCGGAAAAGCCGTTTGTCACCGTCAACGGCAAACCGGTTTCTCAAGCAGACGCCGACTTGTATATTGGACAGGCGCATGCGCAAGGTTTTCCCGATTCGCCGCAATTGACCGACCACGTGCGCGACGAACTGGTGCGCCGCGAAGTCATCTTCCAGGCGGCGCAGAAGGCCGGCTTCGACCGGCAACCGGACGTCGCGGCGCGCGCCGAGGCGGCCCGGCAAAAGATTCTGGCTCAGGCTCAGGCAACATGGGAGACTGAAATCGTCAGGGAGTACATGCAGGACTTTCTCAAGAAAAATCCTGTCACTGACGATCAATTGCGGGCGATGTACAACGACATGAAGGCGAAAGGCGGGAGTACCGAATATAAAGTCCGCCATATCCTCGTCAAGGATGAAGGCGCAGCCAAAGACATCATTGCGAAGTTCAATAAGGGCGCATCGTTCGCGGACCTTGCTCGCGAATCGGTCGATCCGGGTTCGAGATATAACGGCGGAGACCTGGGCTGGGTCACGTCCAGCAAGGTCGTCAAACCGTTTGCCGACGCGATGGCTCATTTGCACAAGGGCGAATACACGCAGACTCCGGTTAAAACCGGCTACGGCTTTCACGTCATAGAAGTGGATGACACCCGCCCGTTGCAGGTGCCCTCGTTCGAGGACATGAAGCCGATGCTGTACCAGCAGGCACAGGCCGAACTCGTCGACAGAATGGTGAAGAATCTTCGAGCCAAAGCCACGGTTCAGTGAGCAGGCTCCCCTGACGTTCATCTCCTTGGGATGCGACGGAGAGCCTGGCGAGACGTTATCCGGCCTCTTCGACCTGCCCATTCGCTCCCCGCGCCCTTATCCGGACCGGGGAGCTTTTTTATTCGAACGGGGCACGCGCGATTCGCCGATCGCAACCGAACCGCTCAGTTCTTGTGAAACACCACGTGCGAAATGCGCGGCACGAGCAGCGCGGCCGCGAGCGATGCCACCGCCGTCAGCCACACGCCGAGATGGATCGACTGCACGAGCGCATCGCGCGCGCTATCGATCAGCGCGAGCGTGTCGAGTCCCGACGGTTTCATATCGGCGATCAAGCGGGTGCGCGATGCTTCGTCGATCAGAATGCGCAGATCGACGAAACGCGGCTGCCATTGCGATGCGGCCGGCTCGCCGAGCACGCTCATCGTGCGCGTGACGACACTGCGGTAGTGATGCGAAACCACGGTCGTGACGATGCTCGTGCCGAGCATGCCGCCGACCATACGCGTCGATTGCAGCAGCGCGGTCGTGATGCCGAAGCGTTCGCGCCCGGCGATCTCCTGGGCGAACACGTTCAGATTGTTGAGGATGAACCCGAGCCCGATGCCGACCGCGGCCATCGGCAGCGCGATGCGCACGTGCGGCGTATCGGGATAGGCAAACGCAAGCGCGATCGACGCGAACATCAGCAGGGCGAAGCCGATCGAGAGAATCCGCGTGGGCTTTTTCATGTGAATCACGATGCGCGTGTTCAGCAGGCTGCCGAGCGCGATGCAGGCGGCGATCGGCGTGGCGAGCAGGCCGGCCTGTTGCGGCGAGAGGCCGAAGCCGCCTTGCAGCAGCAGCGGCGCGAAGAAGATCAGCGAGAACATCACGAAGCCGGACAGCATGCCGAGTGTGAACAGTGTGACGAGCTGCGAGTCCTTGAACAGGTCGAGGGGAATGATCGGGTGCGTCGCGCGTTTTTCGCAGATCAGCAGCGCAACCGTGCCAAGGACCACGCAGGTGCCGAGCACGACGTTGCCGGTCGTGAGGCCATGCTTCGGCACGCCTTCGATCAACGCCTGCAAGCCGCCGAGCACGGCTGCGACGAGCGCCGCGCCGAGCCAGTCGATTTTCACTTCGTCCTGTTGCGGACGCCGGAAGCTCGGCAGATGCGCCCAGGTGAAATAGAGCGCCGCCACGCCGACCGGCAGGTTGACGAGAAACGTGGAGCGCCAGCCGAGGTGTTCGCTCATCCAGCCGCCGAGCGACGGCCCCGCCGCCGTGCCGATGCCGTATGCCGCGGCCAGCACCACCTGCCAGCGAACGCGGGTGCGCGGATCGGGGAACAGATCGGGGATCGAGGCGAACGCGGTGCCGACCATCATCCCGCCGCCGATGCCCTGCAGCCCGCGCGCGATGACGAGAAACAGCATGTCGTTGGCGAGCCCGCACAGCACCGACGCCACCGTGAACGTGATGACCGAGGCGATCACGAAACGCTTGCGGCCGAAGTAGTCGCCGAGCCGCCCGAACACCGGCACCGTCACGACCGAGGCGAGCAGGTAGGCGCTTGCGATCCACGCGAAGTATTCGAAGCCGTGCAGTTCGGCGACGATCGACGGCAGCGCGGTACTGACGACGGTCTGGTCGAGCGCGACCAGCATGTTGACGAGACCGATGCCGAGCATCGCGAGGAGGGCGTTGCGAAACGGCAGGGCGGAGGCGGGGGCGGTGGAATTCACGTGTCGGGCAGAAGGCGGTTCGGGTGGGCGCTGCGCGGTGGCGGGCGGGTCGGGCTCTTGGCGGCTTCGTGCAATGCTAGTTGTCTGACCTCTTGATGATTATACGGGTTTCCCCTTAATCGAAACTATTCGTTGAACGAAAAGAGACACGGGGAGGGCAAAAAATGGCCGGTCTCGCTGCGCGTGCGGGAAGGCGCCGGCCCATGCGTGCCGAACATGGTCGAACCTGGCCGAACGTGGTAAGTTCGCTCGCGATATATGTCCGATATGTGTCCGCGGAGGACTTCATCCTGCACGACGCCCCGGCTTCATTGCTCAAGACGGCCCGCACGATCCTCGCGGCCGCATGGCGCCAACGCGATGCGGCGAGGTTTGGCCGGGCCGTCGCCATGAGCGCCGCGTTGCTGCTCCCTTGCCTGCGCGAGGCGGCCGCCGCCGACATGAACGCCGGCTTCGTCTCGCTCTATGGCGTCTTCGACACCAGCATCGAAATCACCGATCCCGGCTCCGGCTGGACGCCGCGCATGGATTCGGGCGCGTATCGCGGTTCGCGCGTGGGCTTGCATGGCGCGGAGCCGATCGGCGGCGGCACGGCGATCGTGTTTACGCTCGAAAACGGTTTCAGCTCGGCCGACGGCTCGTTGCAGGTGCCCGGTTCGCTGTTCAACCGGCAGGCGTGGATCGGCGCGCGTGGCGCGTGGGGCGAAGTGAGAATGGGCCGTCAATATTCGCCGATCTACATCCCGTTCAAGGGCGGTCTCGACGCGTTCGGCGCCGGCACGATCGCCTCGGGGCTCAACAATCTGTCGAAGATCACGCCGTATGCGAACAATGCGTTCACCTATCTGTCGCCGCGGATCGCCGGTTTCGACGCGACCGTGATGATGGCGACGCGCGATCCCTCCGAGGACGACGGCAACGGCCTCGACGGCTATTACGTCACGGCATCCTATCGGCTCGACGGACTGCACGTGCTGTACGCGCATCAGCAGACGCACGGCGCCGGCGCGCTGCGCGCGAATCTCGGCGGCGCGAGCTACGGCTTCGGCAAGTTGCGCGTGTGGCTCGCCTTCTTCAACGGCGACGGCGGCACGCCGGTGTATCACGGCGCGGGCGGATCGCTGTCGGCGCAGTACCGTTTTTCCGCCGTCGCGCGCGCCTCGCTCGGCTATGCGCACGTACGCGACTACACGCTGGCGGGCGCGAACGCGGACCAGTTCAGCGCCGCCTTCGAATACGACGTTTCGCCCACGCTGCTGCTTTACGTCAGCGCCGCTTATCTCGCCAATCACGACGACGCAAGCTTTACGCTGCGCGGCGTCAACGTGACCGGACTGCCGGTGGCTTATCCGGGCGCGCCGGTCGCGGGCGTGCAATTCGGCCTGCTCGAACGGTTCTGACACGCCGCGCAATACAGCGGGTTTTATTCACTGATTACCCAATCATTAGATAAAAGCGCTTAAATTTTCTGGAATGTGGGAAACAGGATAGGCGGGGACCGGGCGTATTAATTTTGAGATATCGCGTGTGATTTTTTGGCGAAACTATGATTTGCGTGGCAGGAATTTGACAGATTGCCGTAAATACAAGGTTTGCGGAATAAAAAAAGGCCGACACGATGTGTCGGCCTAAAGATCCTGGCGTCCGAGGATGTTTGCCAGAACCTGAGAGACATGCCCACAAACCGGCGCAGGGCACGGTGCACGGGACTTCGAGCCGGAAACCGGAGCGTATGAATATCGCGTCGCGGTTTCCCTCGTCAGGCTGGGACGGCATGTTTGGCCGATGGCGCTGGCGAGTGGGGTATTAACCAGAAAGCATGGCGGCAAGTATAACGTCAGCCCTGAAATTTGTGGGTACGAATGAGGCTAAATTAATTGTAAAAAAGTTCTTCTGCTTATCCAGATATTGGCCGGCTCGAATAAGGCGCCGATACGGAGTCGATAAGACGCCGAATTGAACGGCGCTACGCCCGTTCGAGGCGCCGGTTTGAAGCGCGGGAGCCGATAGCGCAGGATTCGCGGGACAGGCGCTATGCTACCGGTTTCGTCTATCCGAGGAGAAACCCATGACGCAGCCAGCAGGTTCGATGATTACCTTCAACCGTCCCGATGGCCGGCAACTTCAGGGCTACCTGGCCAAACCGCGGAAACCGGAGGGCGCGCCCGCGGTCGTCGTGATCCAGGAATGGTGGGGCGTGAACGGGCAGATTCGCGGTGTCGCCGACCGTCTCGCGCAGGCCGGCTACCTCGCGCTCGTGCCCGACCTCTATCGCGGCAAGTCGACGGTCGAGCAAGAGGAGGCGCACCATCTGATGAGCAGCCTCGATTTCGGCGATGCCGCCACGCAGGACGTGCGCGGCGCGGTGCAGTACCTGAAGCAGCACGCGGCCAACGTGGGCGTGACCGGCTTTTGCATGGGCGGCGCGCTTACGCTGCTCGCGCTGTGCAACGTGCCCGAAGTGGCGGCCGGCGTCGTCTGGTATGGTTTCCCGCCGCTCGACTATCTCGACGCCTCGAAAATCAAGGTGCCGGTGATGGGCCACTGGGCTCTGCAGGACGAATTCTTCGCGGCGGAAACCGTCGACGCGCTCGAAAAGAAGCTCGGCGAGGCGAACGTCGACCTCGAGTTTCACCGTTATCTCGCGCGCCACGCGTTCGCGAACGAAACGGCCGTCGGACCGGGCCGCATCGCGGCGACGCAGTACGATCCGGTATGGGCGCAGCAGGCGTGGGATCGTACGTTGACGTTCTTCGGCCGCACCTTGTGGAAATGAGCGCTTAGCGCCGTTCAGCGGCAGACTGGGGGCAGGCGGGGCAGGCGGGGCAGGCGGGAGCGGCGCAGGGCATCCCGCCGCGCCTCACGCGATTCACGCGAGGACATCTTGACGACCGATTCCGCAACGGGCTACGCGGCCGCTCCGGTTTGCGACTATAGCCACTTCGATACTTACGGTAGCGCCGCGCGCCTGCAGTTGCCCGCGTGGCGCGAGCGCGTCGGCCATTTTCTCGACGTGCCGATCTCGCGCCGGCAACTGGCCGACGGTTTTCGCGGCAGCATCGACAGTTACCGCGTCGGCGGCATGGCTTTCATGGACTGCCGCACCGATCCGGTCGAGCAAACGCGCGCGGTCGCGCGCATCTCCACCGACAACGTGTGCCAGTTCGTGTTTCATGTGGCCGTGGACGGCGTGGTCGAAACCGCGACGGGTCTTTATCCGAAGCGCAATGCGGTGCAAACGGTGCCCGGCATTCTCGCGCTCGATCTGAACCAGCCGATGTGGATGACGCGCGGCCCATGCCGCGTGATGGCCTTGTTCGTGCCCCGCGAGATCGTGGAGGCGGTGCTGCCGGAGGCGGCGTCGATTCATGGCCGCGTGATCGAATATCATTCGCCGCTCGCGCGGATGATTCCCGCACATCTTGCCGAGCTGTCCCGCTCGTTGCCCGAGATGAGCCCGCAGGCCGCCTACGAGGCGCTCCGCGGCTGCGCGATGCTGATCGCCGCGGCCTTCGGCAGGCAGACTGGCTTGACCGGCAACGCGCGCGCGGCGGCGCGCACGGCGATGTTCGCGAGCGCGCGCCGCTATATCGACGCGCATCTCGGCCAGGCGGATCTGACGATCGACAAGGTGCTCGCCGTATCGCAGCTTTCGCGGCCCACGCTGTATCGTCTGTTCGAGCCGGAGGGCGGACTCGCCGCGTATATTCGCAACCGGCGGCTGCGCGAAGCGGCGGACGAGTTGCATCGCTATCCGCACAGGCCGGTGATCGAAGTCGCGTATGGCCTCGGCTTCAATAGCGCGTCGGATTTCAATCGCGCGTTCCGGCGCGCTTACGAAATGTCGCCGGGCGATTTTCGCGAGGCGGCGCTGGCGCTCGACATACGCAGATAAGCGCGTGGCGAAGCCCGATGCGCGCCGCACATGCATGCAGA
>Ga0154001_1000315_pt1 | contig 15476 bp, 15 predicted proteins | sample TSNJ085MetaG_FD_104699 | JGI IMG/M metagenome (GOLD analysis project Ga0154001, IMG submission 104699) | Attine ant fungus gardens microbial communities from New Jersey, USA - TSNJ085 MetaG | ecosystem: Host-associated > Fungi > Mycelium > Unclassified | place: USA: New Jersey, Wharton State...
GACGATGTCACTCCAGTAACGGCTCAAGCGATTCTCCTGGCGATGTCGATTGCAATGGCGATGGCGGCCGGCCGCGCCGGTCAGCCGTTATTCAGCCGTTATTGCGATGCAGCTGCATCATCGCGCGCTCCAGCTCGCCCTTGATGACCTGGGGCATGACCGCGAGGGCGCGTTCGATCGACGCGTCGATCACATCCTGCTCTTCGCGGCGCGGCGGTTTCAGCACGTAATTGGCGACGTCGGGTTTGGCGCCGGCGCGCGCGCTTTCGGGAATCAGGTCGCGCGGATGGCCAATGCCGATCCGCAGCCGCCAGTATTGCTGCGACGACAGGTGCGCGCTGATGTCCTTCAGTCCATTATGCCCGCCGCTGCCGCCACCGAGCTTCAGCTTGACGCTGCCGGGCGGCATGTCGAGCTCGTCGTGCGCGACCAGAATCTCGTCGGGAAGAATCTTGAAGAACTGCGCCACCGCCACGACCGATTGGCCGGAACGGTTCATATAGGTTTGCGGCTCCAGCAGATGCACTTCCTCGCCGTGCAGTCGCGCTTTCGCGTAAAAGCCGTGGAAGCGCCGCTCGTCGCGCAGCGTCGTGCCTGCCTCGCGCGCGAGTTGATCGACCAGCCAGAAGCCGGCGTTGTGACGCGTCGCGGTGTATTCGGCGCCCGGATTGCCGAGCCCGACGATCAGCTTGATCATGATTGCGTGAGTCCATCTGGCCCGGAAGGGAACTGCAGCCGGACCCAAAAAGCCGAAAAAAAACCCGCCAGGGCGAACCTCGGCGGGTCACATCGACCGTTTCATGGGAAACGGATCGAGAGGATTGCTTGCTCTGAACCGAAGGGCCCTTAAGCAGCCGGCGTTTCGCCTTCAGCAGCAGCGGCGTCTCCGGAGATCGCGCCAGCCGGGATCGTTGCAGCAGCAACCACCGGGTTTTCCGCGTCGACGTGGGCGACGAGCGCCACACCTGCCGGCAACGGGATGTCCTTCGCGTGAACCGATTGACCTGCTTCGATCTTCGCGAGGTCGACTTCGATGAATTCGGGCAGTGCCGACGGCAGGCACTCGATTTCGATTTCGTTGAGGACGTGCGAGATCACCGCGCTCGACAGCTTCACTGCCGGGTTGCTTTCCTGGTTCAGGAAGTGCAGCGGCACCTTGGTGTGCAGCTTCTTCGATGCGTCGACGCGCTGGAAGTCCACGTGCAGCACGAGCTGACGGAACGGGTGGTATTGCACGTCGCGCAGCAGAACCTGTTGCGACTTGCCGGCCACTTCCAGTTCGAGGATCGACGAGTGGAAAACTTCTTTCTTGAGCGCGTGCCACAGGGCGTTGTGATCGAGTTCGATCAGTTGCGTGTCAGCACCCGCGCCATAAACGATACCCGGGGTCTTACCCGAGTTACGCAGGCGGCGGCTCGCACCCGTACCTTGCAGGGAACGCTCGAAAGCGACTACTTTCATGTTGAATCTCCAATGCACTGCCCGCGACCAGGCAGTAAAAACAGGGCCTCGAAGCCGTAATGGCTGAGGCCCGGGATAGCGGCACGAACCTTCGTTCGTTCATGCCGATTGTGCAAAAACGCCGCGTGTCGCATGAAGCGGTACGCGGCGTCTTCGCAAATGCTTAACTCTCGGCGAACAGCGACATGACCGAATCGCCGCGGCGGATGCGCGAGAACGTTTCGGCGAGCAGGCCGGCGCTCGTCAACGAACGGATCTTTGCGCACGAACGGGCTTCTTCGCCGAGCGGGATCGTGTCCGTGACCACGAGTTCGTCGAGTGCGGAAGCGGCGATACGCTCGCCTGCGCCGCCCGACAGAACCGGGTGAGTGGCGTACGCGAACACCTGCTTCGCGCCGCGTTCCTTCAGAACCTGCGCGGCCTTGCACAGCGTGCCGGCCGTGTCGACCATGTCGTCCATGATCACGCAGGTGCGGCCTTCGACTTCACCGATGATGTTCATCACTTCGGCGACGTTCGCCTTCGGGCGACGCTTGTCGATGATCGCGAGATCGCAATTGAGCTGCTTTGCCAGTGCACGGGCGCGCACCACGCCGCCGACGTCCGGCGAAACGACCAGCAGGTTGTCGTAGTTCTGCTTGCGCAGATCGCCGAGCAACACGGGCGTTGCGTAGATGTTGTCGACCGGGATGTCGAAGAAGCCTTGAATCTGGTCAGCGTGCAGATCCATCGTGATGATCCGCTCGACGCCGGCGATTTCCAGCATGTTCGCCACGACCTTCGCCGAGATGGCGACGCGCGCCGAACGCGGGCGCCGATCCTGACGGGCATAACCGAAGTAGGGGATGGCGGCGGTGATCCGGCCTGCGGATGCGCGCTTGAGCGCATCGACCATGATCATCAGTTCCATCAGATTGTCGTTCGTCGGTGCACACGTGGATTGCAGGACGAAGACATCCTTGCCACGCACGTTTTCCTGAATCTCGACCTGGATCTCACCGTCCGAAAAACGGCTGACCATTGCTTTGCCGAGGGGAATACCGAGGTTTTTGACGACTTCCTGGGCAAGCGCGGGATTTGCGTTGCCAGTAAAAACCATCAGGCCGTCATGGCTGCTCATCGTGCACCTACTTCAGGCTGGGGGCGGGAGAGATATGATTGCTGTGACGAACCACAGCGAACTACGAGAATTTTTGGCAGGGGAGAAAGGATTCGAACCTTTGCATGCCGGAATCAAAATCCGGTGCCTTAACCAGCTTGGCGACTCCCCTACACTAACTTTGAGCTCCGCCGACCGTGGAGTTTCGTTCGACGATGCAAAACTTATGACGCGAAAGCAAAGAGTGGATGCTGATCCAAGCCCGCTGCCACTGCACTGTTCCATTCGCTTGGCAACTTGGCTTGCGCCGCTTCTGCCTCGGCTTTGCTACGGAACGCTGCAAAAACACTCGCACCCGATCCGGACATCCGCGCTGGCGCGATGTTTTCAAACCATCGCAGCACTTGCGCTACTTCCGCATACTTTCCTACGACAACCTGCTGCATGTCATTCCGGCCAAAACTTTCCGGCCAGTCAGTGTTGCAGCTGTGTTCTGCAGGAAAGTCCGTAATTATGAGGGGCTTTGTATCTCTTGTCAACGCTTTTTCGGAAAAAATCGCTGCAGTTGGAACCTGCACCCTCGGTGTCACTACCAAGAAGTGACGCGGCGGCAATTGTACAACGTCTAACGCTTCCCCAACACCCTCTGCGAAGGCATTTTTCCCAAATACGAAAAAAGGCACGTCCGCACCGAGCTTCAGCGCAAGATCCTGCAATTCCTGGCGCGGCAGGTCGAGTTTCCATAAGCGATTGAGCGCGAGCAGCGTCGTCGCTGCGTCCGAGCTGCCACCGCCGAGTCCGGCGCCCATCGGCAGGCGCTTGTCGATTTCGATGTCGACGCCCTCGCGCGAACCCGTGTGCGCTTTCAGCAGCGTCGCGGCGCGTACCGTGAGGTCATGCTCGGGCGGCACATCGGCGATTTCGGTGCGGCGTGTGATGAGCCCGTCGTCGCGGCGCGTGAAGTGCAGCGTGTCGCCCCAGTCGAGCAGCTGAAAGACCGTTTGCAGCGTGTGATAGCCATCTGGCCGGCGGCCCGTGATGTGCAGGAAGAGATTCAGTTTCGCTGGCGCGAGGCAATCGCGCAGCGAATCGGTTGTTTCGATCATGAGTGAAAGCTACCTGCGCCAAGGTGGCGCCAAACGGGCGGTAACGCTGCGTGAACGGATGCAGGGGCGAAGGTTTTCAAAGCGGCCTTCGAAAGCGGCCTTCGTACCGGCCGCCCTGGCGAAAAGCCGTCACTGATCCAGCGCGAGCTTGATGTCGAGCGGCGGCTCCGAGCGGCTCAGATTGAGGCGCTTTACGCCGGTAGCCGGTGCATCGGCATACGCGAGATAGTCGATGGTCCAGCCGTCCTGCGTGATCTGCTTCAAGCGCGACGGCTGCTGCGGGTCGTTCTCGGTCTTCGCGCGCGAGGTCGGTGCGGGAGACGGCTGCAGCCAGTAGCGCAGACCTTCGACCGGCAGCGTGAACCCGAGTGCATTCTGCATCAGCGTGGAGACGTTATCCGCGGTGAGCGGTGCGCGGTTCGGCAATTCGAGCGTGGCCGAGGCCGGCGACGACGTGACGATAGCCAGGGTCTGACCAAGCGGATTGCGCAATTGCAGAGTCACGGTGTCGCCGGTTTCCTGCCACGAGAAGTTGCCGTAGGCGTTGCGTTGCTGGCCGTTCTGGTCGTTGTACTGGACCGCGAAACGGCCCTGATACGAGCGGCTCGTTTGCGCGGTCACTTCGGTCGCGGCCTTCGACGTGGACGCCCCCTGCGGTTGCACCGACGCGCAGCCCGCCAGCGCGACAACGGCCGCCGCCGCGAATCCGAGCGCCATGCCGCGCGGCGCCCCGGAACAGGAAATCAAACGGGAAAGACGCATCAAAGATCGTTTACCTGAAGACGTTGCAGCGTTTTGACGAGGGTGTCGTTGTCCGGCTCGAGCTTGCGCGCGGCACGGAATGCTGCGCGCGCCTCGTCCTGCTCGCCGGTTTTCCACAGCACTTCGCCGAGGTGTGCGCCGATTTCGGCGTTCGGCTGGATGCTGTACGCCTTGCGCAGCAGCTTGATCGCATCCGCCGTGTTGCCCATCCGGTATTTGACCCAGCCCACGCTGTCCATGATGAACGCGTCGTTCGGTGCGAGGGCCGAGGCCTTTTCGACCAGCTTGTCCGCTTCCGGAAGACGCTGATTGCGATCGGCCAGCGAATAGCCGAGCGCGTTGTACGCCTGCGGATTGTCCGGCTGCGTCTTCATCAGCTTGCGCAGCTGCGCTTCCATGATGTCGTAATGGCCGGTCTTTTCGGCGGCCATCGCGTAGTCGTAGGTGAGGTCGGGGTCGTCGGGGAAGTTTGCCGTGGCTTGCTGCAGGCGCTCTTCGGCCTCGGGGTAGCGCTTCGCGTCGAACAGGATCGCGGCGTCGGTGCGCGCGATCAGCGCCATGTCGCGCGGGTCGGAGGTCTGCAGGCCGGCGAGCAGCTTGCGCGCGTCGTCGGTCTTGCCCTGCTTCGCGAGTAGCTGCGCGCGCGTGATCTGCGCGGGCATGTACTGCTGGCTGGTCGGCGCAATCTTGTTGAGCCAGTCGTTCGCTGCCGCTTCGTTTTTCTGTTCGAGCGACAGTTGCGCCAGGTAGATGTAGGCCTGGCCCGCATCGGCGCCCGGCGTCTTGTCAGCCAGCTGCGCGTATTGCGTCAGATAGGTCTGCGCGTCGGCGAAATTTTTCTGCTGGATCTTGATCAGTGCGAGCGCCATCAACGGCGTGAGGTCGTTCGGGTTCGCCTTGCGCATGCTCTCGAACTGCTTCTGCGCGTCGTCGAGACGGTCGCTCGCGAGATACATCTGCGCGAGCGCGAGCCGCGCGTCATGCGATTTCGGATTCTGCTGCACGTATTTTTCGAGCGACGCGATGCCTTCCTTGCGCTCTTCCGGGCCCATTTGCGAGAGCGTCAGCGCCGCCGGCAGATAGTCGGGTTTCAGGGTCAGCGCCTGCTCGAGCGATTTGCGGGCGCCCGGCGCGTCGTCGGACAGCAACTGCTGACGGGCGAGCGCGAGTTGCGCTTCGGGCCGGTTCAGGTCGTTCTTCGCGAGGTCCTGCAATACATGCAGACCGCCGATGCGATTCGGGCCGCGCGAGAGCAGCAGCTGCAGCGAGAGGATCGCGTTGCCGCGGTTTTCCTCGGGCACCTTCGCCAGTTCGCGCGCGAGGATCGGCGCCGCGTCGTCGGGCTTGCCGGACAGCACGAGCAGCGAGGCGTCGAGTTGCGCGGCGCGCTCCGAATCCGGCGCGTACTGCTGCCATAATTGCGCGGCGGCCAGCGCGTCCGACGGGCTTTGCGCGGCCAGCGCGATTTCGGTGGCGCGCTGCGCCATGCGCGGGTCGTGCGTGTCGCGCGTGAGCGCGAGGTAGGTTTGATAGGCGGGCGCCGGCTGGTCGCGCTGCAGCGCGATCTCGGCGGCGAGCACCTGGAAGACGATCTGGCTCGACAACGGCACGTCCGGCAGCGACTTCTCGTCTTCGGGCGTTGCGGGACCGAGCGGGTCCGGCAAGGTGACCGACGTGTCGTCCGAATCCGGCGCGGGGTCCTGCGCATGCGCGGGCACGGCGGCCAGCGCCCATAATGCGAGCGCGGCTGCGCCGAGCATCCGCCGGGCGGATACGGCATGTGGCACGTTGGACATGCGCGCGAGGCGCCTTGAAAGCAGCTTCACGAAGGACACGTTCATGGAAATCCGTTCAATGTTTCAGTCGATTGTAACGCGCTCGCTACAATACGCGCACAACCACACACGCAAGTAGCAGACCGATCAGACATGCCAGAGTTGCCAGAAGTCGAGGTTACCCGCCGAGGGATCGAACCGTATGTGTCCGGGCGCAAGGTCGAGCGCGTCGAAGTGCGTACGCCCGCGCTGCGCTGGCCGATTCCGGCCGGCCTTGCGAAAACCTTGCGCGGCCATGTGGTGCGCAAGGTCGAGCGGCGCGGCAAGTACCTGCTGTTCGAAATCGACGCGGGCTGGTTCATCGTGCATCTCGGCATGACCGGCACGCTGCGCGTGCTGCGTCACGTGCCGCAGCCGCCGGCCGCGGCGAAGCACGATCACGTCGACTGGATCTTCGACGACTTCATCCTGCGTTATCGCGATCCGCGGCGTTTCGGCGCGGTGTTGTGGCATCCGCGCGAGGCGGGCGACATCCTCGCGCACCCGCTGCTCGCCGGGCTCGGCGTCGAGCCCTTCTCGCCGGCGTTCTCGGGCGCGCTGATGCACCGGCTGACGCGCGGGCGTAAAGTGTCGGTGAAGCAGGTGCTGCTGGCCGGTGAAATCGTCGTCGGCGTGGGCAATATTTACGCGTCGGAGAGCCTGTTTCGCGCGGGCATCCGGCCGACCACCGCGGCGGGGCGCGTCTCGCTCGCGCGCTATGAACTGCTCGCCGACGCGGTGCGCGTGACGCTTGCCGCCGCGATCGAGAAGGGCGGCAGCACGCTGCGCGATTTCGTCGGCAGCGACGGCGAAAGCGGCTACTTCCAGCTCGACTATTTCGTCTATGATCGCGCGGGCCAACCCTGCCGCGTGTGTGCAACGCCCATCAAACAGATCGTGCAGGGGCAGCGCTCCACGTACTTCTGTCCCACCTGCCAGCGCTAGATTTCCGATGCCTTCCCGCCTGACACCCACTACGACCCCGCGTGCGAACTCACGCGCGGGCGCGTCCGCCGCGGCGCCCGTTTTTCCCGCGATGCCCGATTTTTCCGCGCGCCTCATCGCATGGCAGCGCCAGCACGGCCGGCACGATCTGCCCTGGCAGAACACGCGCGACCCGTACCGCATCTGGCTGTCGGAAATCATGTTGCAGCAGACCCAGGTGTCGACGGTGATTCCGTACTACGCGAAGTTTCTCGCGCGTTTTCCCGATGTCGCCGCGCTGGCCGCCGCGCCATCCGACGACGTGATGGCGCTGTGGGCCGGCCTCGGCTACTACACGCGCGCGCGCAATCTGCATCGCTGCGCGCAGGTCGTGGTCGAGCGGCACGGTGGCGCGTTTCCGGCCTCGGTCGACGAACTCGCGGACCTGCCCGGCATCGGCCGCTCGACGGCTGCCGCGATCGCCTCGTTCGCCTTCGGCGCGCGCGCGACGATTCTCGACGGCAACGTGAAGCGCGTGCTCGCGCGCGTGTTCGGCGTCGACGGATTCCCGGGCGAGAAGAAGGTCGAGAACGCGATGTGGACGCTCGCCGAATCGCTGCTGCCGGTCGATGCATCGGACGACGAAGTTAGCGCGTACACGCAGGGCTTGATGGATCTCGGCGCGACGCTATGCGTGCGCGGCCGGCCAGACTGCGCGCGCTGCCCGTTCGCCGTCGACTGCGTTGCGAATGTCACCGGACGTCAGCGCGACTTGCCCACGGCGCGGCCGAAGAAAGCCGTGCCGACGCGCCGCACCTGGATGCTCGTGCTGCGCGACGGCAACGCGGTGATGCTCGAGCGGCGGCCGCCGTCGGGCATCTGGGGCGGCTTGTGGAGTCTCCCCGAAGCCGCCGACGAAGCCGCGCTCGCCGAGCGCGCGCGAGCGTTCGGTAGCGACGGCACGGTGTCGCCGCTCGCGCCGTTTTCGCATGTATTCACGCATTTCAAGCTCGATATCGAGCCGTGCATCGCGGAGCTGGATCGCGGCGCCGGCGCATTGGCGGCGTTGAACGACGCCGATACCGCATGGGTCGCGCTCGGCGATCTCGATTCGTTCGGGGTGCCGGCGCCGGTGCGCAAGCTGCTGGACAGCCTGCAGGGTTCGTTGATCTAACGGATCGTGCGCAGCGGCGGCGCTGCCGGCATCGTGCGTGCTGCCGCTCGTGCAATGCACGCGGTTGCCGTCACGTCACAGCAACTGATGCTGCTGCATGTAGTGATGCACGACGTCGATGCGCGCGCCGGCATCGGTCAGTTCCATCAGCTTTTGCCGGGCGCGCAGCGCGATCGGCAGCACTTCGGCGAGACGGTTCGACACCCATGAGGGATCGGCGAGCCTGAACGGCTCCGCGAACGGCAGACTATCCGGGTCGCGCTCGCGGATCGTCGCGATGATCCTTTCGAGCACTTCCGCGCAGGCGCCGAATTTGGCCAGCAGATCGTTGCCTTCGAGCGGCTGATCGTCGGCGAGCGGCTCCGCCATGCCGACCAGCAAACCGCTTGCTTCGACGCGATGCGACAGCAGGCGAAAACGCTTCGTGCCGCGCGCGCGAATCAGCAGCATGCCGAACGCTTCGACGTCGCATTCGTCGATTTCGGCGAGACAGCCAATGGCTTCGGGCACCGAAGGCTCTTCCTCGCGCGCCACTTCCGCTCCGCTTTTCAGCAGGCATACGCCGAACGAGGTCTTTTCGCGCAGACAGTCGCGCGCCATGTCGAGATAGCGCGCTTCGAAAATCTTCAGCGGCAGCAATCCATCGGGGAACAGCACCGTATGCAGCGGAAACAGCGGCAAATCGGCGTACACAGTAGGCGTAGAGGACATGGCGCAACGCTTTCGGTTAAGGCCGCGCGATGCGGCCAGTTAAGCGATCAGCTTCGATGATTCGCCGACGTCGACCGGCGCATCGCGGTGCCGCACAATCACATTCGCCGATGTTGCGAGACGCGCGGCAAGCGTCTCCGCGATGAACACCGAGCGGTGCTGGCCGCCCGTGCAACCGATTGCGACGGTCAGGTAGCTGCGATTGTCGTCGCGGAAATGCGGCAGCCACTTGGACAGATACTTCTCGATGTCGTCGATCATCTCGTGGACGACCGGCTGCGCATCGAGAAAATCCATCACCGGTTTGTCGAGGCCGGTGAGCGGCCTCAATTCATGATCGTAGTACGGGTTCGGCAGCGTGCGTACGTCGAATACGAAATCCGCATCGAGCGGCACGCCGCGTTTGAAGCCGAACGACTCGAACATCAGCACGAGCCCGGCGTCTTCCTGTTCGATGAAACGCTTGACCCATGCGCGCAGCACGTTCGCGCGCAGATTGCTCGTGTCGATCTGATGGCCGAATTCGGCGAGCCCCGCGACCAGTTCGCGCTCGCGCTCGATCGCTTCGGCGAGCGAGGTGAGCAGGCCCACGTCCGCATCGTGCGCGGGCGAGCCGGATAGCGGATGGCGCCGGCGCGTTTCGGAAAAGCGTTGAATCAGCGACTGCGTGCTTGCGCTCAGAAACAGCACGCGCACGTCGTGCGAGCGTTTGAGATCGCGGATCATCGCGGGCATTTCGTCGAGCGACGAACCCGAGCGTGCGTCGATCGCGACCGCGAGACGATCCTGGCCGTCTTCGGCGAGATAGCTGGCGAGTTGCGGCAGAAAGCGCGGCGGCAGATTGTCGACGCAATAATAGCCCGCGTCTTCAAGCGCGTTCAGGGCAACGGACTTGCCGGAGCCGGAGATGCCGGTGATCAGGATTATGCGCATGGAGTCGTCGAAACCGTAAATTTCATCATAGCATCCGGTTTCCATGTGCGTGCCCGCGGACGGGCTTTTTGCCGCGGGCGCTGCATGGCTTGGGCGGCGCGGCCCGGCCCGGCTTCAGATCAGCTTGCCGGGAAACTGGCTGTCGGGGTCCTGCATGGCGAGACGCTGGCGGTCCATGAAATCGCGCAGCGTGTCGATGCCGCGCAATTGCAGGATCGTATTGCGCACGGCCGCTTCGACCAGCACCGCGAGGTTGCGGCCCGCAGCCACCTGAATCGTGACCTTGCTGATCGGCAGACCGAGCACGTCGACAGTCTGACTCTCCAGCGGCAGGCGCTGGAATTCGCCGTCGGGGCGGCGTACCAGTTGCACGATCAGCTTCAGCTTCATTTTCCGGCGCACCGCCGTTTCGCCGAAGATCGTCTTGATGTCGAGCAGACCGAGGCCGCGCACTTCGAGCAGATTCTGCAACAGCGGCGGGCAGCGTCCTTCGACGAAGTCCGGGCCGAGGCGCACGAAGTCGACCGCGTCGTCGGCGACGAGACCGTGGCCGCGGCTGATCAGTTCGAGCCCGAGTTCGCTCTTGCCGAGACCCGAGTCGCCGGTGAGCAGCACGCCCATGCCGAGGATGTCGAGAAACACGCCGTGCAGCGTCGCGCGCGGCGCGAGGATGCGCGACATGTAGAGACGCAGGCTGTCGATCACCGCGGCCGCCGAGGTCGGCGTCGTGAAGAGCGGCGTGGACGAGCGCGTGCAGCGCAGCACCAGTTCCGGCGGCGCGGCGACGCCGCCGGCCACCACCAGGAACGGCGGCTCCAGCGCAATCAGCTCGGCCATGTGGCGCGAGCGGTCTTCGTCGGTCTGACGTTTGTAGTAGTCGATTTCGGCGTCGCCGAGCACCTGGATCCGGTTCGGGTGGATCAGGTTCAGGTGGCCGACGAGGTCGGCGCTCGAGGTGGCGTTGGCGACCGATTCCGAAGAAAAGCCGCGCTCCCAGCCTTCATGCCCCGTGAGCCAGCTGAGCTTCAGCATGGCTGCGTTGTCGTCGAAAATGCTCTGGGCGTTGATGCTGGACGTATCCATGAGTCGGTGACTCCAGTGTGGGCCGCTTGCCGGGCCGTGCTCGCGTGCGCGGGGTTACCGCCGCTGCATCAAGGTTGCCACTGAGTGAGCAGGCGATGCAACGATTCGCGGTCTTCTTCGGTATGCAGGCGTTCGCGAGCCTCGCGATCGGACAGCAACTGGGCAATCTCGGACAGGATTTCGAGGTGCTGTTGGGTAGCCTGTTCGGGCACGAGCAGGAAGATCAGCAGCGAAACCGGCTGACCGTCCGGTGCTTCGAAAGGGATGGGTTCCGCGAGACGGACGAACGCGGCGAGCGGCTGCTTGAGGCCCTTGATGCGCCCGTGCGGAATCGCGACGCCTTCGCCGAGTCCGGTCGAACCGAGGCGCTCTCGCGCAAAAAGATTGTCAGTGACGGTACTGCGGGCGATGCCGTTCTGGTTCTCGAAGATCAGGCCCGCTTGCTCGAACACGCGTTTCTTGCTGGTGACCGATAGTCCGATGACGACGTTCTCGAGGGGAAGAAATTTGGCTAAACGATTCATGTTGACAGGCGAAAACGTGGCCTGGGTTCTCCCCACCGGGGCGTTTAAGTGGCGTTCCATTCGTTTGATGCTCGCGAAGACGTGCGGTGAGAGCCGTCGCCCAAAGCGCGAGACTCCGGCCGGCCGTATTCAAAGAGCTGGCTTGACCCCGATGGTAACCGGAACATTATAGAACAGGGTAGCGGACGATGGTGCGGCGCGCCATTGATGCATACCAGGTTTTTCACCGCTTGCGCCGCGACTCGTTTCGCTTCGCGCAAAGACTGGCGAAAACTATGCACGGCATGCGGAAACGGCGCAGGGAACGTGGCCCGAAAACGAAAAACCGCCCGGTTGCGGGCGGCTTGACGGAGCGGGAAAATGAATGATTTCCTCTAATTCTCCTATTGCGGCGGCACGTCCAGTTGCGGCGCCGGCTGATACTTGATCGCCTCGTGCTGATGTCCTTGCAGACGATCCTTGTGGCGGATCACCTGTCTGTCGAGCTTGTCGATCACAAGATCTATCGCCGCGTACAAATCACTGTCACAACTCTCGACAAAAATGTCTTTACCCTTCAGATGGAGATTGATTTCCACCTTCTGACGCTTGTCTTTTTCCTTATGGTTGTCGACCGAGAGGACCACACTGCCGTCGATGACCTGATCGAAATGTCTTAGCACCCTGTCCAGTTTGGTGATCACGTATTCGCGCAACGCAGGCGTTACTTCGAGGTGGTGTCCACTGATCTTGAGATTCATAGTGCTTCTCCAAGCTAATGCCGCTTGGTCCGCACAATGACAAAGGTCCGGTCGATCTGACGGCTTGCCTGTGTCGCCCCCCGGTGACTGACATCTGGCAGGTCGCAGCGGCCGGCCTGTCCGTCATGCACGGAGCGGCCGGTAAATGCCCGCTGCAAAACGCGGCGGGCTACAGAGACTTGCGCAGGTTGACTGCCGGGATCTTGAGCGCTTCACGGTATTTCGCCACGGTACGCCGTGCGACCACGAAGCCCTGTTCCGCCAGCAATTCGGCTATGCGACTGTCTGAGAGTGGCGATTTCGGGTTTTCCGCTCCTATCAGTTGTTTGATCAGCGCGCGAATGGCCGTTGAAGAGGCCGCGCCGCCTGTGTCAGTCGATACGTGTGAGCCGAAAAAGTACTTGAATTCCAGCGTCCCGAATGGGGTCAGCATGTATTTGCCGGTTGTCACACGCGAGACAGTTGACTCGTGTAGGCCCAGCGTATCAGCAATTTCCCGCAAAACCAAGGGGCGCATGGCAATTTCGCCGTGCACGAAAAAGCTCTTCTGACGCTCGACGATTGCCTGCGCAACTCGCAGGATCGTCTCGAAACGCTGCTGGATGTTTTTGATCAGCCAGCGTGCTTCCTGAAGCTGCTGGCGCAATGAACCGCTGCCGGGATCGCCCCGGTTATTGCGCAGAATATTCGCGTACAGATGGTTGATGCGCAGCTTCGGCACGACTTCGGGATTCAGTTCGGCCTGCCATCCTTGAGCGGTTCTGCGCACCATGATGTCGGGCACGACGTAGTCCGCTTCGGCCTTGCCGTAGGCGGCGCCGGGAAACGGTTCGAGCGAGCGGATCAGCACATGGGCGTCGCGCAGATCGTCGTCGTTCGCTTTCAGGTGCTTGCGCAGACGCGTGAAATCGCGCGCCGCGAGCAATTCCAGGTGATGGCCGACAATGTCTAGCGCGAGCGTGCGGGTGGGCGACGGATCGAGCCGCAGCAGTTGCAGCTTCAAGCATTCCGACGCGGAGCGCGCGCCGACCCCGGCCGGGTCGAAGCTATGCAGCAGCGCCAGCGCGGCATTCAGTTCGTCGAGGTCGACTTCGAGTTCGTCGGGCAGATCGGCCAGCACTTCTTCGAGCGTGGCGGCGAGGTAGCCGTCGTCGTCGAGAGATTCGATCAGAAACGTGACGAGCGCCCGGTCGCGCGGGCTCGCCTGGGTGACGCGCAGTTGCGCCATCAGGTGATCGCGCAGCGAGGTGCTCGACTCGTGGATTTGCAGCGGCGGCAGGTCGTCGTCATCCGACGCGTTGCCGGAGCGGCCGTAGTCGTCGAGGTTCCATTGCGATGCGTCGCCGCCGTCGCCCGAGAGGCCGTTGTATTCGTCGACACCTTGCGGCTCGCCGTTTTCGGTGCGCTCGCCCGTGCCGTCGGACCCCGACGAGCCGTTGCCGGCCATCGGGTCGGACGGCGTGGACGCACCCGGCGTCTGGGCGATGACCGAACCGTCGGCAGCCACCCGCAACGGGCTCGCGATCCATTCGTCCTCGTTCTCGAGGAGCGGGTTCTGCGAGATCGCCATGGCGACTTCCTGCTGCAGTTCGAGCGTCGACAACTGCAGCAGCCGGATGGACTGCTGTAGTTGCGGCGTCAGCGCAAGATGCTGCGATAGGCGGAGTTGGAGGCTGGCTTTCATGGCAAGTTGAGATTCATTGTAGAGAGTTTGCCACGACCGCGATACCTTGCGACACCCGCAATTACGCATGCGCGAGTTTTCCGGCAAGGCGAGGCGCCAGCCGATGCCGTGCGGAAATGGACGTGCGGGGAGACGAGAGGCGGCGAATGTGCGGATGCCGCAAAAAGGACCGGCCGTGCGTATTCGCGCGGCCGGCGACCCTTGATGTGCTTACATGCGGAAGTGTTCGCCGAGATAGACGCGCCGTACGCTTTCGTTCTCGATGATCTCGCTGGGCGCGCCGGCCGCGAGCACGCTGCCGTCGCTGATGATGTACGCGTGATCGCAGATGCCGAGCGTCTCGCGCACGTTGTGGTCGGTAATCAGGACGCCGATATTGCGCTGCTTCAGGAACTTGACGATCTTCTGGATTTCCAGCACCGCGATCGGATCGACGCCCGCGAACGGTTCGTCGAGCAGAATGAAGCTCGGGTTGGTGGCGAGCGCGCGGGCGATTTCCACGCGGCGGCGCTCGCCGCCCGACAGCGACAGCGCCGGATTGTCACGCAGATGCGCGATCTGCAGCTCGTCGAGCAGCGCTTCGGTGCGCGACCTGATGGCGTCCTTGCTGAGCCGCTTGCCGTTTTCTTCGTGCTGCAATTCGAGCACCGCGCGAATGTTTTCCTCGACGCTGAGCTTGCGGAACACCGAGGCTTCCTGCGGCAGATACGACAGGCCGAGCGAGGCGCGCTTGTGGATCGGCAGCAGGCTGATCGATTTGCCGTCCAGATCGATTTCGCCGGCGTCGAGCGGCACGAGACCCACGATCATGTAGAACGACGTGGTCTTGCCGGCGCCGTTCGGGCCGAGCAGGCCGACCACTTCGCCGCTTTTCACGTCGAGCGAGACGTCTTTGACGACCGTGCGCGAGCCATAGCGCTTCTTCAGATTGCGCACGACCAGCGAACTGCTGGTGCCGGCCGGCTTGCGATTGGGCAGGGGCGCGATGTTGCCGCTGATGGTGCTCACTGGTTCGGCGCTCCCTGGATCGAGGTGGACGGCGCGAGCGTGGCCGAGGCGCCGGTCAGCGGCGCGGCGCCGCCGTTGCGCGGCGCGAGCATCGCGCGCACGCGGCCGGTCGGGTTGCCCGGGCTCGCGACGTCCTTGCCGGCCTTCGCGGTGTAGAAGTCGTTCTGGCCGTCATAGGTGATGACGCTGCCATGCACCTGGTCGAGCAGCGTCGTCATGCTTTGCAGGCGGCGCACCGTCGCGTTGGTGGTGAGCGTGGTCAGATCCTGCTTGCCGTCGTAGTCGATCCGCACGGCCGTGCCCTCGATGTACTCGTCGAGCCCTTCGCGCTTCTGGCGGAAATACGACAGATTGCTGCCGCTCGAAGTGCCGGTTGCGTACTGGTAGCCCTGCGGGTCCTGCGACACTTCGACCTTGTCGGCCTTGATCAGGATCGTGCCTTTGGTGGCGACC
>Ga0154001_1000318_pt1 | contig 15365 bp, 13 predicted proteins | sample TSNJ085MetaG_FD_104699 | JGI IMG/M metagenome (GOLD analysis project Ga0154001, IMG submission 104699) | Attine ant fungus gardens microbial communities from New Jersey, USA - TSNJ085 MetaG | ecosystem: Host-associated > Fungi > Mycelium > Unclassified | place: USA: New Jersey, Wharton State...
ACGTGCCGCGTGTGCAGCGGGTGCCGTGAAAGCGAGCGTTCGCCGGTGCCGCGCTCGTGTCGGCCGGATCATGAAGGCAATGCACGTTTTTGTGGTCTCCGCCCCGCAGGGTTTATGATGATCTTCGTTACGAGGTCTTACGCCGAGATCATCGGCTGTGCGCAGTGTAATTGGAATAGGGCGAAACGACGGGTGAAAAGCCGTCTGATCGCGCTTCCCAAAGCCCCGCAAAACGGGAACAATGACCCGAACCTTTCACGCGTAAAGCGCGCGGCAGATCAGGTGCGCTCGCAACGTCAGCGGCGAAGCGGCGCTTTTTATCATCACCTCGACCGGCGTGCAGCCATCAAGCCGGCATCGGGAAGCGGGGAAATATCATGCAAGTCGGTTCCATCGTCCGATCGGTACATATCGCCGTGCCGCAAGGCGCGCGCGGAATCGTCATGCGCATTCTTGGCGACATGGCGATGGTCGCGTGGTATGCCGGCGAACCCGGCGCATCGCGGCAACTGAACACCGAACCCTTTTTTCTCGAAGACCTCATCGACACCGGAGAACTCGTGCGCCCCGCCGGCGCGCAGATGCATTGAACGCAGTAGCTCGTGGCCGTGCGCGGTCGCTCGCGAGTGGGTCGCAGTTTCGAGTGACATGCGTGTGTCAGCCGTCGTGATGCTGTAAGGCGCGATTGATGCGCGCGCTACATTGTGAGGCCGTGCCCTCGTCTTTACGCGCGGCGCGGCGCACAATGCGGGCATGAACGACATCATTCCCGACATTCCCGAGGCCGGCGCCGATGGCGCCGTGCCGTTCGCCCGTCTCACGCCCGAGACTGTGCTCGACGCGCTCGACGGCGTGCTCGCCACGGCAGGCGTGCGTACCGACGGCCGCCTGCTGCCGCTCAACAGCTACGAAAACCGCGTGTACCAGGTGGGCGTCGAAGACGGGCCGCCCGTGGTCGCGAAGTTTTATCGTCCCGAGCGCTGGAGCGATGCCGCGATCCTCGAAGAACACGCGTTCGTTGCCGAACTCGCCGCGCGCGAGATTCCGGCCGTGACCGCGCGCGTGCTCGACGGCCGTACGCTGCATGCGTTCGACGGCTTCCGCTTCTCGGTCTTCGAGCGGCGCGGCGGCCGCGCGCCCGATCTCGACCGGCGCGATACGCTCGAATGGCTAGGCCGTTTCATCGGCCGCATTCATGCGATCGGGCAGACGCGCAACTACGCCGAGCGTCCCGCGCTCGACATCGAAACCTTCGGCTACGAGCCGCGCGATTTCCTGCTCGCGCATCGTTTCGTGCCCGACGACGTGCGCACCGCGTGGGAAACCGTCGTCAACCTCGCGCTCGAAGGCGTCGCGCGCGCGTTCGAGCGTGCCGGCGAGATTCGTACGCTGCGTCTGCACGGCGACTGTCATCCGAGCAACGTGTTGTGGACCGACGCGGGCCCGCATTTCGTCGATTTCGACGACAGCCGCATGGGTCCCGCGATTCAGGACCTGTGGCTGCTGCTGCCGGGCGAGCGCGTCGAGGCATCGCGCGCGCTGGCCGATCTGCTCGCCGGTTACGAGGATTTCTGCGAATTCGAGCCGCGCGAGCTCTATCTGATCGAAGCGTTGCGCACGCTGCGGCTGATTCACTATCAGGCATGGCTCGCGCGTCGCTGGAACGACCCTGCGTTCCCGGCGGCGTTTCCGTGGTTCAACACGCAGCGCTACTGGGAAGATCGCATTCTCGAGATGCGCGAGCAGATCGGCGCGATGCAGGAAGGGCCGCTCTGGCCGGTCTGACGCTTTCGTTTTTGTTTTCGCACACGTGCCAGGCGTTGTGCTATCCGCCGCGTGCTACACGCTGCACGCGGCCCCGTCCGAGGCTGAGATTTCGCGCGCGGCTTTCGCGCCTTCCACTTGCAGCAGTGTCGGCAGCGAGACGCCGTTTTTCGCCGCCGTCACTTCGGCAAGAATCGAGACCGCGATCTCGGGCGGCGTCCTGCTGCCGATATAAATGCCCACCGGCCCATGCAGACGGGCCAGTTCGGTCTCGTTCAGATCGAACTCCTTCAAGCGCTCGCGCCGCGCCTGGTTGTTCCTGCGCGAGCCCAATGCGCCGACGTAAAACGCCGGCGTTTTCAACGCTTCCATCAGCGCGAGATCGTCGAGCTTCGGATCGTGCGTGAGCGCGATCACCGCGCAGCGCTCGTCGAGCTTCATGTCGATCACGGTGTCGTCGGGCATCGTGCGCACGATCTTCGTGCCGGGCAGGTCCCATTCCTCGGTGTACTCCTCGCGCGGATCGCACACGGTCACCTGATAATCGAGCCCCACCGCGATATTGCACAGATAGCGCGACAACTGTCCCGCGCCGATCACGAGCATGCGGTAGCGCGGGCCGTGAATCGTCAGCAGACGCTCGCCGTCGAAATGCACGCCGTCGGTGGCGAGGGCGTCGTCGAGCCGCGCGTGTCCGCTCGCCATGTCGACCTCGCGCGCGACGAGCCGCCCGCTTTCCACCGCATGACAAAGTTCGGCGATGCCGCTTTGCCGCGTCAACGGTTCTAGCACGAGCTGGATCGTGCCGCCGCACGGCAGCCCGAAACGATGCGCTTCCTCGGCCGTGATACCGTACTTGACCGCTTCCGGATGCGTCTGCTCGATGCCTCGTTGCCGCACACGATCGATCAGATCGTCTTCGATGCAACCACCCGATACCGAGCCCACCACGAGTCCGTCATCGCGCACCGCGAGCATCGCGCCCTCGGGACGCGGCGACGAGCCCCACGTCTTCACCACCGTCACCAGTAGCGCGCGATGTCCTTCGTCCAGCCAGCGGGCGCTGGACTTCAGAACTTCGAGATCCACGCTGTCCATGATTTCTTTCCTTTCGTTGTTTCGCCGCTGGACTCGCCGTCCGCGGCTTCAGGCGCTTGCGTCGATGCGTTGGCGTCGGCATCAGTTGCAGCCGATGCGCCGTCGTCCGCCGCGGCTTCGCTATTTTCGCCCGAGAGCTGGGCACTGAAGCGCTTGAAGAATTCCCCGGCGATCTTGCGCGCCGCGCCGTCGACGAGCCGCGAGCCGATCTGCGCGAGCTTGCCGCCGACCTGTGCGTTCGCGGTGTACGAGAGCTTCGTCGCGGTGTCGCTCTCGGCTTCGAGCGAGACGTGCGCGTTGCCTTTGGCGAAACCGGCTGCGCCGCCCTGGCCTTCGAAGACGATCGTGTAGCTGGTCGGCGCGTCGATCTCGGTCAGTTGCATGCGCCCCTTGAAACGCGCCCTGACCGGACCGACCGACGCGCTCAGCGCCACCAGGTACGCGTTTTCGCCGTCGGGGTCGATGCTTTCGCAGCCCGGGATGCAGGCGCGCAGAATCTCGGTGTCGTTCAGCGCGTCCCAGGTTTGCTGCTGTCCGACCGGCAGCGTGTGAGTTTCGGTCAATTCCATGAGCTTGCTCCTGCGAATGTCGTCGCGGCGAACGTGCGGCGAGGCGCGCGCGTGAGTTGCGCGAGATCGTGGCCGAACGCGGCGAGGCTGTCCAGATTATGAACCGGGCGATGCGCGTCGACATACGGCAGGATCGCCTGTACGCCGCGCGCTTTCGGCGTGAAGCCGCTGAAACGCAGCAGCGGATTGAGCCAGACGATGCGATGCGCGAAACGCGCAAGGCGCGCCATTTCGGTGTCGAGCACGTCGATCGCTTCGTGATCGAGGCCATCGGTGACGAGCAGCACGGTCGCGCGGCCTGTCAGCACGCGGCGCGCCCAGCGCCGGTTGAATTCGGCGAGCGCCGCGCCGATGCGCGTGCCGCCCGACCAGTCGAGCACCTGATCGCTGAGCGTCGCGATGGCCACGTCGGGGTCGCGTTCGCGCAAGGCGCGCGTCGCGTTGGTGAGCCGCGTGCCGAACAGAAACACCTGCAAGCGTTCGCGCGATTGCAGCAGCGCATGGCAGAAGTACAGCACCGCGCGCGAATAGCTGCTCATCGAACCGGAGATGTCGAGCAGCAGTACGAGCGGCGGCTTGCGTTCGACGATCGCGCGATATTTCCACACGGTCCAGTCGCCGCCCGCGCGCACCGCCTGCCGCGCGCTCGCGCGCAGGTCCGCATGTGTGCCGTGCGAGGCGGCCTTCAGACGGCGCGTCGGTTCGGTCGCGAGCGGCAGGCGCTGAGCGCGAATCAGATGACGCAGGCTGCGCCATTCGTCGGCGGTGAGCGTGTCGAAATCGCGATGACGCAGGCGTTCCTCGGCGCTGAACGTGAGATGCGCGCGCAACTCGTGCTGCCCGGTTTCCTGTGGCGCGTTGACGTTCGGAGATGGCGGCATGCGTACCGCGAGCGCATCGGCAAGACGGTTGTTGCGTGTCGGCGGCGGCAGACCGTCGCGAACTGTTGGCAGCAGCAGCGCGCGCAGCTTGCCTTCCCAATCGGGATCGCGCCAGAACAGATCGAAGGCGGCGTTGAAGAGTTCGCGTTCGTCGGGGGCGGTGACGAGCACGGCGGCAAGCGCGGCGCGCACGTCGTCGCGGCGGCCGAGGTCGATCCAGTGCAAGGCCGCGAGCGCATCGACCGCTTGTGCCGGCGACATCGGCAAGCCCGCGCCGCGCAGCACGCGCACGAAATGGACGACGTTGCGCGCGAGCGTCGGCGCGCTGTCGGCCGGTGCAAAGCGCGGCTGCATATCGTCGCGTGGGTCGTCGCGTGAGTCGAGGCCGGTTTGATGCGCCATGCCGACGATCCTCAAGCCGACAGACACTGCGCGATCTGCGCGGCGTCCACGCGCGCGAGATCGTCCTGGTACTTGAGCAGCACGCCGAGCGTGTTCTGTACCGATTGCGGATCGAGTTCCGTCACCGAGAGCGCTTCGAGCGCGCGGCACCAGTCGATCGTTTCGGCGATACCAGGCGCCTTGAACAGGTCCATGCCGCGCAGCCGGTGCACGAAATCGACCGCGCGCCGCTGCAATTCCGCCGACGTTTGCGGCGCGCGCGCGGCGACGATCTCGAGTTCGCGCTCGCGATCGGGATAGCCGATCCATTGATAGAGGCAGCGGCGCTTCAAGGCGTCGTGAACCTCGCGCGTGCGATTCGACGTCATGATGACGAGCGGCGGCTGCGCCGCGCGCACGGTGCCGTATTCGGGAATCGATACCTGGAAGTCCGACAGCAGTTCGAGCAGAAACGCCTCGAACGGCTCGTCGGCGCGGTCGATTTCATCGATCAGCAGCACGCGCCGCGCGTCGGGGTGATGTTCGTCGGGCATCAGCGCCTGCAGGAGCGGCCGCTTGAGCAGGAATTCGCCGCGATACAGCGTGTCGTTGCCAAGGCGCTCGCCGGTGGCCTCGGCGAGCCGCAGCGCCATGATCTGGCGCGGGTAGTCCCATTCGTAGAGCGCGCTCGCGGTGTCGAGCCCTTCATAGCATTGCAGTCGCAAGAGCGTGGTGCCGAGCAGGCCCGCGGCGGCCTTGGCGAGTTCGGTCTTGCCGACGCCGGGCTCGCCTTCGACGAACAGCGGCCGCTCCATGCGCAGCGAGAGATACAGCGCGGTCGCGAGTTCGCGGCTCGCGAAATAGCGTTGGGCGGCGAGTTGGGTGAGGGTGTCGTCGATTGAAGCCGGCTGCATGGTGGTCCTGAATCTGTGCGAACTTGCCTCACGTGCAACGTGAGCGAAGCCGGCTTGCCTGCGCGGTTGAAGTCAACTAGCGCGCGGCAAGCCGGCCACGATTGGTCAAGATCGCTAACTATTCGCCTTCGTGACCGCGCGCGCGGCGAGCACCGGAATCAGATGCGCGCGATAGGCCGCGCTCGCGTGCATGTCCTCGTTCAGCGCGTCGGGCGACACGCTGACCGCGCGCGCGGCATCGGGCGCGAAGTTCGCCGACAGCGCGCTTTCGAGCGCCGGTACCCGAAACACCGACGACGCCGCGCCCGTCACCGCAACGCGCACGCCGCTCGCGAACTTCGCGACGAACACGCCGACGAGCGCAAAGTGCGACGCGGGATTGTTGAATTTCTCGTACGCGGCACGTTCGGGCACCGGAAACTCGACCGCGACGATCAGCTCGTCGGGCGCGAGCGCGGTCTCGTACATGCCGACGAAAAAGTCCCCCGACGCAATGCGCCGCCGGTCGGTGACGAGGGTCGCGTCGAGCGCGAGCGCCGCCGACGGATAGCATGCGGCCGGGTCGTTGTTGGCGAGCGAACCGCCGATCGTGCCGAGCGCGCGCACCTGCCGGTCGCCGATGTGTCCCGCGAGATCGGCGAGCGCGGGCAACACGCGCCGCACGTCCGCGTGATCGGCCACGTCCGAGTGGCAGACGGCCGCGCCGATCGTCACCGTTTGCGCGTTGACCGCAATCGTCTTGAGCGCGGGAATGCGCGTTACGTCGATCAGTTGCGACGGCTGCGCGAGCCGCAGGCGCATGGTCGGCAACAGGCTCTGGCCGCCGGCGAGGAATTTCGCGTCGCCGTCGGCGGCGAGGGCTGCGGCGGCCGCTTGCGAATCCGTCGCGCGTTGATACTCGAATGAATACATGTCGAATGCTCCGCTCAGGATCGAAGGTCAGGGTTGCTTGGCCGCTTGAATCGCGGACCACACGCGATGCGGCGTGGCCGGCATCTGTATGTCGGTCACGTCGAGCGGCGCCAGCGCATCGATGATTGCGTTGATCACCGCCGGCGGCGAGCCGATCGCCCCCGCTTCGCCGCAGCCTTTGACGCCGAGCGGATTGTGCGTGCACGGCGTGCCCTTCGCGGTTTCGACCGTGAAGTCGGGCAGATCGGACGCATGCGGCATCGCGTAGTCCATGTACGAGCCCGACAGCAACTGGCCGCTCTCGTTGTCGTACACGCAGCGTTCGAGCATCGCCTGGCCGATGCCTTGCGCGAGCCCGCCATGCACCTGGCCTTCGACGATCATCGGGTTGACCACGTTGCCGAAATCGTCGACGGCGGTGAACTGCTCGATGCGGCTCACACCCGTATCCGGATCGACTTCGATCTCGCAGATATACGCGCCCGACGGATACGTGAAGTTGGTCGGATCGTAGAACGCGCTTTCTTCGAGGCCCGGTTCGAGCACGTCGAGCGGATAGTTGTGCGGCACGTAGGCGGCGAGCGAGATTTCCGCGAACGCCTTGGTGCGGTCGGTGCCGGCGACGCTGAACACGCCGTTTTTGAACTCGATGTCTTCGGCCGACGCTTCGAGCAGATGCGCGGCGATTTTCTTCGCCTTCGCCTCGATCTTATCGAGTGCCTTCGAGATTGCCGAGCCGCCGACCGCGAGCGAGCGCGAGCCGTACGTGCCCATGCCGAACGCGATGCGGCCGGTGTCGCCGTGCACGATCTCGACGCTTTCGAGCGGGATGCCGAGGCGGTCCGCGACCACCTGCGCGAAGGTCGTCTCATGCCCCTGGCCGTGACTATGCGAGCCCGTGAACACGGTGACCGAACCGGTCGGATGCACGCGAATCTGCCCGACTTCGAACAGACCCGCGCGTGCGCCGAGCGCGCCCGCGATGTTCGACGGCGCGAGCCCGCATGCCTCGATGTAGCACGAGTAGCCGAGGCCGCGCCGCTTGCCGTTCTTTTCCGAGGCCTGGCGGCGCGCGGCGAAGCCTTTCACGTCTGCGAGTTCGAGCGCGCGCGAGAGCAGCGTGTCGTAGTCGCCGGTGTCGTAGGTGAGGCCGACCGGCGTCGCGTACGGGAACGCGGTGATGAAATTGCGGCGGCGGATTTCGGCGGGGTCGAGCTTCATCTCGCGCGCGGCGGCTTCGACCAGACGCTCGACGACGAACGTCGCTTCCGGGCGGCCCGCGCCGCGATAGGCATCGACGGGGACCGTGTTGGTGAAGACCGCCTTCACTTCGGCGTAGATCGCCGGTGTCGCGTATTGCCCGGCGAGCAGTGTCGCGTAGAGGATCGTCGGCACGCTCGAGGCGAACGTCGACAGATACGCGCCCATGTTCGCGATCGTATGCACGCGCATCGCGAGGAATTTGCCGTCGGCGTCCATCGCGAGTTCGGCGTGGGTCACGTGGTCGCGGCCGTGCGCGTCGGAGAGGAAGGCCTCGGAGCGCTCGGCGGTCCATTTGACCGGCCGGTGAATTTTCTTCGACGCCCAGGTGAGCGCGACGTCTTCCGCGTAGAGGAAGATCTTCGAGCCGAAGCCGCCGCCGACGTCCGGTGCGATCACGCGTAGCTTCGATTCCGGCAGCGACAGCACGAACGCGGCCATCAGGAGCCGCTCGACGTGCGGATTCTGATTCGCGACATAGAGCGTGTAGCTGTCGTCCTGCGCCGAATAGTTCGCGTTGACCGCGCGCGGTTCGATCGCATTCGGCACGAGCCGGTTGTTGACGATGTCGAGCGTGGTCACGTGCGCGGCTTTCGCGAACGCGGCGTCGGTCGCGGCCTGGTCGCCGTGGCCCCAGTTGTAGCAGACGTTGTCGGGCACTTCGTCGTGTACTGCTGCCTGACCCGGGTCGGCCGCATGCGCGGTATCGACGACGGCGGGCAGCACGTCGTAATCGACGTCGATCAGTTCGGCCGCATCTTTCGCGGCCTTGATCGATTCGGCGATCACGAGCGCGACCTGGTCGCCGACGTGCCGCGCCTTCGTATGCGCGATCACCGGATGCGGCGGCTCATTCATCGGTTTGCCGTCGATGCTGTGGATCAGCCAGCCGCACGGCAGGCCGCCAACGTTTTCAGCGGCGAGGTCCGCGCCGGTGAAGATCGCGACCACGCCCGGCGACTGCTTCGCGGCGCTCGTGTCGACGCGGGTGATCTTCGCGTGCGCATGCGGCGAGCGCAGGAATACCGCGTAGGTCTGCTGCGGCAGCACGATGTCGTCGGTGTACTGGCCTTTGCCGGTCAGGAAGCGATAGTCTTCCTTGCGCTCGACGGCTGCGCCGATCAGGCTGTGAGTATCGGGTGCGTTCATCGTCGGCTCCTCAGGCTGGGGTCGCGGCGGCGGTGCCCGCGCTCGCGCCGGTGTTCGTGGCGGTGGCCGCTGCGGCGGACTTCATGCCCGCGGCGCCTTCGAGCACGGCCTTGACGATGTTGTGATAGCCCGTACAGCGGCACAGATTGCCGTCGAGCTGCGCGCGCACGTCGTCGCCGGTGAGGTCGGGTTGGCGCTCGACCAGCGACACCGCGCTCATCACCATGCCCGGTGTGCAGAAGCCGCATTGCAGACCGTGGCAATGCTTGAAGGCGGCCTGCATCGGATGCATGGCGCCGTTTTGCGCGAGCCCTTCGATGGTGGTGATTTGCGCGCCGTCGGCCTGCACGGCGAGGATGTTGCAGGACTTGATCGCGCGGCCGTTCAGGTGCACGGTGCAGGCGCCGCACTGGGCCGTATCGCAGCCGATGTGCGTGCCGGTCAGGCGTAGTTGCTCGCGCAGGAACTGGACAAGCAGAGTGCCGGGGTCGATTGAGGCGCTAACGGGTGCGCCGTTAACCGTCAGACTGATGCTGATCGCCATGAAGCTGTCTCCTATGTCGATCGGAGTTAGCGCTTTAGCGCTTACTCCGATCCCATGCGTTTACCGCGGTCGATCGGAGTTGGCGCTTGAGCGCTTACTCCGATCCCATGCGTTTAACCGCGGTTGATCGGAGTTAGTGCTTTAGCACCTGCTCCGATCCCATGCGTTTACCGCGGTCGATCGGAGTTGGCGCTTTAGCACCTGCCCCGATCTCATGCGTTCACCGCACTCGATCGGCGTGAGCACTTCGGCGCTTGCCCCGATCTCGTGGGGATGAGACCGGACCTGTGATTTTTCTTGCCCTGCTTTCCTTCGACTGCGTGCTGGCTGCGATGCGCGAGGTCCGATGAGGGTGCTGCGGGTTTTTATAGGTCTGCCGAAAAGTAAAACACAAATCGCGCGAGCGCGCTATGAGGGGAAGTGTGTTCGGCGCGGCGGCGCATCTGGGCGCGCGGGGAAGAGCGAGGCGCTTGCGCAATCGGCGGCCGAAAAAGAAGCGCCCCGCATGCAGGGCATGGCGGGGCGCATGAATAGGGGCAAGCGGAAGGCGTCGCGAACAACCCAACCCGGCCGCCGCCGCAAGCATTCAGCCCACTCGCGCGGCTCGGCCAAAGCGGAGCGTTACTTCGCCAGTTTCGAATGACGGCGCGAGTAGCCGAAGTAAATCGCCATGCCGATCAGCAGCCAGATCACGAACGCGATCCACGTGACGCCTTGCAGATTGATCATCAGAAACAGGCACGAGGCGACCGCGAGCACCGGCACGACCGGCACGCCCGGGCAACGGAACGCGCGCGGCAGCTCGGGGTGGGTCTTGCGCAGCACGAGCACCGCGATCGACACCATCGAGAAGGCGGCCAGCGTGCCGATATTGATGAGTTCGGCGAGCACGTTGAGCGGCACGAGCGCGCCGATCAGGCCGAAGAAGAGGCCGACGAGCCACGTCGTGAAGAACGGCGTCGCAAAACGCGGATGCAACTTCGAGAGCTTCGCGGGCAACAGGCCGTCGCGCGACATCGCGAAGATCACGCGCGTCTGTCCGTAGCCCATCACGAGGATCACGGTCAGCATGCCGAGCACGGCGCCGAGATCGATGAAGCCGGCAACCCAGTTCTGCCCCGCCAGTTGCAGCGCATACGAGACCGGGTGCGTGATGCCCATGAATTTCGCCGACGGCACGATGCCGGTGACGACCGCCGCGACCGCGACATACAGCACCGCGCAGACGCCGAGCGACGCAATGATGCCGATCGGCAGATCGCGCTTAGGATTCTTCACTTCCTCGGCCGCCGACGATACCGAGTCGAAGCCGATGAATGCGAAGAACATCACCGCGGCCGCACCGAACACGCCGCTCCAGCCGTTCGGCATGAACGGATGCCAGTTGGCCGGCGTGACGTGAAACACGCCGACGCCGATCACGAGCAGCACGACGACTACCTTGATCGCGACCATGATGTTGTTGATCCGCGCGGATTCGCGCACGCCGAGCGACAGCAGCGTGGTGATCGCCATCATCACGAGGAACGCGGGCAGGTTGAACAGCGTGTCGTGTCCGGGGACGGCGCCGGGAGCCGCGGTCAGCGCCATCGGCAGCGACACGCCGAAACCGGACAGCAGCGACTGCAGATAACCCGACCAGCCGACCGAGACCGCCGAGGTCGCGAGCCCGTATTCGAGCATCAGGTCCCAGCCGATGATCCACGCGGCGAGTTCGCCGAGCGTCGCGTACGAGTAGGTGTAGATCGAGCCGGCGACCGGAATCGTCGAGGCGAATTCGGCGTAGGCGAGCGCGGCGAAGCCGCAGGCGATCGCCGCGATCACGAACGAGAGCATCAGTGCGGGGCCGGCCTGCACGGCGCCCGTGCCGGTCAGCACGAAGATGCCGGTGCCGATGATGGCGCCGACACCGAGGAACGTGAGGTCGAGCGCGCCGAGCGCCTTCTTCAGGCCGGCGTTTTGAGCGCTTGCCGTGAGCATGTGCTCGACGCTCTTTTTGCGAAACAGGGACATTGGCGTGGGTCTCCAGTAGTGCACGCGTGTTGCGCGCCGAATGTCGGGAAAAACCCGGCATTCTAGCGGATCGGTGCCAGATCCCTGTTCGGATGCGCCGTGACGTGGGGCGGGGGCGGTGGGCGGAAACTCCCGCCAGGACGGAACTTCGAGGAGAGGTTTGCGCGCGGAGCGCAAGCGGGGATAAAGCTTTTACCGAATCGACGACGAATCGGGCGGGAGTCTCTCCCCAGGCAGGCTACGCGGCGTGCCGCATTTTCGTGGCGGATCGTTGCGCGCGCGGCGGCCGTTCAGCCCGCCATCGCCGGATTCAGGTCGACCAGACGGTTGCTCATCACGTAGAACGTCAGTTCGGCGTTGTTGCGCAGCTTCATTTTCTCGAGCAGCCGCGTGCGGTACACGCTGACCGTCTTCACCGACAGCGACAGCGCCGCCGCGATGTCGGTGAGCCGTTTGCCCGATGCGAGCATGCACAGCGTCTGGTATTCGCGGTCGGACAGTTTTTCGTGCGGCAACTGCTCGCCGTCGAACGACACGTAATCGGCGAGCGCCTCGGCCATCGCCGGGCTCACGTATTTGCGGCCCGCGGCGACCTGCTGGATTGCGCCGATCATCTGCGCGACGTCGACCGTTTTCGACAGATAGCCGGACGCGCCGGCCTTCAGCGCGCGCACCGCGTACTGGTCCTCGCGGTACATCGAGAACATCAGGACCGCCACGCGCGGCGCCTTGCGCTTCAGGCGCTTGAGCACTTCGACGCCGTTCATGTCGGGCAGCGAAATGTCGAGCAGCACGACGTCGAAGCTCTGCTGGCCGAGCGCGTCGAGCGCTTCCGCGCCCGTTTTCGCCTCGGCGACTTCGCGCGCGACGCCGCGGTCGAGCAGCAACTGGCGAACGCCCTGGCGGACCACGGCGTGATCGTCGGCGAGCAGGATGCGCAGGCTCATGATGGCGCGCTCACGATTGCAGCGCGCGCCGGCCGGCACGGGAGGCGGGGGCGAGCAGCGCGTCCCAGGCGAAGCTCGCCTGCACGAGGGTGCCGCGCGGGGCTTTGCTGCCGGCCTTGCCGGAGCTGACGTCGGCGTGGCCGGCGCTGGCGCGCCGGGCGCTCACCCGCAGCGTGCCGTCGAATGCGGCGCAGCGCGCCTGCATTCCGGCAAGGCCGAAGTGGCTGCTTGGGCTGTCTTTCCCGCTTTGTCCGCTGCGCTGGCGCGCGCCGCGCGGCAGGCCGATGCCGTCGTCGCCGATGAGCAGCGTCAGATGGCGCGTGCTGGTTTCGAGGCGCACGTCGGCGCAACTCGCGCGCGCGTGTTTCGCAATATTGTTCAGCGCTTCCTGGACGACGCGGAATACGGCGAGCGCCGCGTCGGCGGACAGGTGCGCGAGCCGGGCATCGTCGGCGCAGGTGAAGGTGGCGCGCAAGTGCGTGCGGGTGGCGAATGCGCCGACCCAGCGCGCGAGCGCGCCGGCGACGCCGGCCTCGAACGACGGCGCGTGCAGTTGCGCGACGGCCTCGCGGCTTGCCGCGCAGACCGCGTCGAGCGAGCGGTTCGCGACCGCGAGTGCGGCCGAGCACTGCGGTGGCGCGTCGGCGGGCAGCCAGGTTTCGATGCCGGCGAGCGCGAAGCGTGTCGCGGTCAGCTCGGCGCCGACGCCGTCGTGCAACTCGCGAGCGACGTGACGGCGCGCGCTTTCCTGTGCCTGCACGAGTTCGGCCGACAGTTCGCGCACCCGCGCGCGCAGTTGTTCCAGCTCGCGCACCGCGGCGCGCGACGGCGCGTCGACGCCATCACGCGCTGCGGGCGATGCCGGCGGCGCGTTGAACGGGACGGCAGTCGACGAATCCATGATTTTCCCTCTCAGGACGCGATGCGGACAGCGAAGCGGGCGCGGACAGGCAGCGCGAAGGAAGAACGCATGCGATTCTCAGGCCTTCGGGTGCGTCTCTCGCGCGAGCGTGAAACAGACAGATCACTATGCCGGAACGTAACGAAATTTACATTCGGTAACAACTAGGTCGGACCATGAGAGGCTAGCCGATTCGTCGTAACTGGCGGCGCGATAATATCTCAAAAAAAGAAAAAATGCAGTCACACCAACGGTTAGCGACGATTTTTCATACTTTGCTTGATGTATTTCGCATCGCCGTCTGTAGGAATAATGCCGACAGGGAAAGTGAAATGATTCACGGCGATTTGTAACGGCAACAAAAAAGGAGCCCGGAGGCTCCTTTTTGCGGGATTCGCGGCGCCGAAAGGCCGCGGATAGTGTTGCCTGCCTAGCCGACGAAGGCCTTTTCGACCACGTAGTGACCCGGGTCGTTGTTGCTGCCTTCCTTGAAGCCCGCGTCGTCGAGCAGCTTGCGCGTGTCGCGCAGCATGTGCGGGCTGCCGCACAGCATGATGCGGTCGTTTTCGAGCGAGAAGCCCGGCACGCCGAGGTCGGCGAACAGCTTTTCGGTTTCGATCAGCTCGGTGATGCGGCCGCGGTTCTGGAACGCCTCGCGCGTGACGGTCGGGTAATACAGCAGCTTTTCCTGCACCAGCTCGCCGAGGTGCTCGTGTGCCGGCAAGTGCTCGGTGATGTATTCCTTGTACGCGAGTTCGTCGACGAAACGGCAGGTGTGCGTGAGCACCACGCGCTCGTAGCGGTCGTAAATGTCCGGGTCCTTGATGATCGACATGAACGGCGCGAGGCCCGTGCCGGTGGAGAGCAGCCACAGCGTCTTGCCGGGCAGCAGGTTGTCGGCGACCAGCGTGCCGACCGGTTTCTTGCCGATCAGCACTTCGTCGCCGACCTTCAGGTGCTGCAGACGCGAGGTGAGCGGGCCGTCCTGCACCTTGATGCTCAGGAATTCGAGATGTTCTTCGTAGTTCGCACTGGCGAGGCTGTAAGCGCGGATCAGCGGCTTGCCGTCGACCGGCAGGCCCACCATCGTGAACTGGCCGTTTTCGAAGCGGAACGACGGATCGCGCGTGCAGGTGAAGCTGAAAAGCGTATCGGTCCAGTGATGGACGCTCAGGACGGTTTGTGAATTGAGGTTGCTCATGGCTTCTTGGATAGTGCGAAAACAAAGGCGGCCAGTCGTCTGAGCCGGCCGGCACGGCAAGGGCGATGCTGCGCTAACCCGTGGTCGGGAATCACGCGCAATCCGCTATTTTACCGCGCCTGCTGGGCGGGCCGCGGCGGTTGAGCGTGGCGAAGCGGGTTGCCGCCAGGCAAGCGGCGCCACCGGCTGTCCGGCGTCGCAAAGTACGTTGGCGTGAGTGCGGCCGTGCTTCAGCGGGGTACGGCGATTCGGCGAGTGCCGCGCAGGGCGGCTGCCATCGGCTGTCCGGCTTGCGCGAAAGCAGCGCGCCGCGCGGACGACAATTTCGAGATCATACCGAAAGGCGGCTTGCGCTGCAGCATTGACCCTGCTGATAAAACTGGCAAACGGGGCGGGCAAGGCAGCGCCGGCGGCGGGGGGCGTGCGGGGGCTTGCAGGTGTTTACGCTGTCCGCTTAGTGATTTTTTTAGGTACACAGTTACCGTTGTGAAGTGCCACATGGCGAGCTAGGGTTTTATAAGAAAAGGATTTTTGACGTCTATGCTTTGATGACGCCAGACGCGCAAAATAACCGTCCGGCTCATTCTCATTCGAGCCGCAAGCGCGCCATATACGGCAAATGGTCCGACAGCCACGCGGTCTCCTGCGTCGGCTGGATCCATTCGACCGGCTGCATGCCGCGCACGAACATCTTGTCGAGCGACAGCGCCGGCGAGAACGCCGGAAACGTGCGTGCCGGTTCGCCGAGCAGCGTCGCGACTTCCTGCAGGCCGTGTTCGCGAAAGAGCGGCACCGAGTCGTTGCGCCAGTCGTTGAAATCGCCGGCCAGCA
>Ga0154001_1000320_pt1 | contig 15342 bp, 18 predicted proteins | sample TSNJ085MetaG_FD_104699 | JGI IMG/M metagenome (GOLD analysis project Ga0154001, IMG submission 104699) | Attine ant fungus gardens microbial communities from New Jersey, USA - TSNJ085 MetaG | ecosystem: Host-associated > Fungi > Mycelium > Unclassified | place: USA: New Jersey, Wharton State...
CTGATCTAATTTAAGATTGGTCATCCTGTTCTCAAACTCCAGACATGCCAATCTGCACAACATGCAAGACCAATACACCTTTTCTCTATACCATATATGAGTCCGCACATAATCTCCGCCTCGAACAGTGTGTATGTTTTCCACTTGGTGGCTATGAATCACTCTGATATAGCAAACACAGCAGAAATGTACGGCATTCGTGGACCCTTATGTAGAACACGACACTTTAACTCTTTTATTGGATCTCATACTCCTTAAACAAGGAGTATATAGACATCTATTGTATAACAGGGGTAGTACACCACGTCGCACGACATCGGAACTTCACGATATAGATCCGGCGTGCCTTTCTCGTTGGATTTGGACTCTTAAACTCGGAGCAGGCCTCGTTGTTCTCGATGCGTGTATGTTTTCCCTACATCTTTTCGAAATTGCTGACCCACTTTCTTGAAGTCATTAGATGGACACATCTTCGTACGGCGTCTTATCTTCCTTACTTCGCCTCTCACAAGTCCATCCTTCAAATAGGACCAAGAACCACCCCCAACGACATGTATGCTGAAGAGTCCTTGCTCATATTTATGCGGGTACTTTTTGGATGTCTAGCTGGTAAGTCCTACTTCCATCCTCGTCAAAGTATTCCTTACGGTTTCCATTTGCAGAGACTCTCGCTTTTCACTCTGGGATCATCCTATCTTGTTTCACAGTCCTTTTTTTGTACCACCATGTGTTTTCCATGACACCCTCCAAGACATCGTCACCGTCCTCAAGTCAATCCTGGCGAGATTTCAATTTCGCTCTGGTTCCTCTGACGCTATTCTACTCCTCCCTAACAAAGCTCTTTCTCCTCTTTTTGCTCACAATCTGGACTCCCGCTTCTCCTTCGTCCACGTCACAATCTCATCTCCAAATCCAGTTCAACTGGCTCAATGCTTTTTCCAATCCGCTCGAAGCATTCTCCTCAGTCATCTCCCTCCTTTCAAGAGTCTTTGATGATGACAAGTTGGATCGTGAGTGGGTGATTCGTAACGTGCTAGGGGGTATGTCGGCCGGTTTTGGCCTTCGAGGTTTGCACTCCACTCCTGAACATGATTCATGATCTGAACTGCATTTATTGGTCAACAGTCATTCTTGACATTCATCCCTTCTTCTCAACCCTCATCATCTTGTCGGGATGGGCTTGCAAGACAGCTATGGCTCTATTTGTCGGAGAGTGGGTCGGTGGAGGCACTCAACTGAGTCAAGCGTGGCTTGCTCACAGTATTCCTTGAGACTGCCGACTCTTCGACGAGAAATAATCGTCCCAGCCGCCGTCACTCAAAACATGAAATGGCTCTATTGACGGCATGAATGGTTGATTTTTACCAGGAGAACAAAGTGATTTTTGTCAAGTGATAGCAGAACTGAACGCCTCACAAATTCGCAACCTATCGGAAACTCAATTTCATATGCAAGACCACGAGGATATTCAGTGACCAGGAACATGACGTTTGTTGAATTCTAGCTGATGAATTTAGCAGTGCCTAGTGTGTACTACTTATTCTGACTGTTCCCTTCTAGAGCTCTGAGCATTCGTTTAGACGGCAATTGTCTTTTGTATTGTTAGTGTTTCAATCAATGCACCCTGAAAGGCAATTGGAGGTGTCATCGTCCTGCTGCACGGATAACTTATATTCAGTTGCGTTCTTTAACTGATTGGGTGTTCGAGTAGAACTTGAATTGAGCCTTCTCCATCTTTTGAGTAGGAGATTGAAAAAACCTGTTGGTCTTGACATTTGTGAAGGGGGTCCGTAAACTGGTTGTTCAGGTAGCACATGGGAAACTATGCATGAATATTATCCTTGGAACTTATTAAGCCTCTCAAAGGAATTTCTCTGATTTTCTTGAAAATGAACCAGACCGTTCTGAGGATATATCTCATCAAAAATGATATCCAGTTTTGGTTTTTTCTGAGGACAAAAAAATGGTTGATGAGATTAGTCATTGATTGAACCTTGTTGAGGAAAACTCTGGGACTACCAAAAACAAATGCAGGAGCGACAGCTGTCATGGCTTACAGTAGAGAAATCCAGGAATGCGATAGGAGAGCAAAAAAGAGGAGAAGATTATTGGAGCTGCAAAGTCACAAAACCAGTCTGAGTAACACCTTCAGAAAAAGGAACTACTCTATTACCCTTCCACAACTTCATGTCAGATCTTTTCCGTTCGGCGATTAGTGCTCGTCTCTCCAGACTCCCCCCTGATATACCAAATTATGACTGCGAAGGAGATGAGGATGAAGAATTAGAGGAAGCTGATTCTATTGGCCCCCTTCCAGGCAGCGGTATGGGCCCCCCGGCAATGCAAGTGTTGGTTTCATTTGACTTCTTCCAGGCTCAATAACGTTCTCAACAATCAAATAAAGGCCATCATCAAGCCGCTCAAGGCAAAGAATTAAGAAAACACCCAATCCCGACTTTGCTCCAATCTCGGCGTCAGCTTATTTCCAGGAGGCATTTCAAGTCGCTGTTGAGACGAGAAATCTCGACTTTCGGGTGTATTACAATCCCCCCAAATTTTCTGATGGGACCGTGATGGTCTGCCATCATGGAGCAGGGTACTCTGGTTTGACTTTTGCTTGTTTTGCGAGGGAGGTCGTGGACCAGACGAATGGGGAGTGCGGTGTTTTAGCGTTGGACGCGCGGCGCCATGGTTAGTACACTGTTTTAGGAACTGACCATTTTTCTCTCAAATTATCATATCAGGGAAGACTACTTCTACCGCAGATGATAGTAATCTATCTATTGACGTACTCGTTGATGACCTTTTCGAGCTCCTCCGGGTCGTGTTCCCAGACCCAGTCTCAACTCCGACATTGTTGGTCAGTTTGCCTTGATCCCTCCTCCGCGGTCATATCTGTGATTGATACTAATCATTTTTCGCGAATGAATAGCTCATTGGACATAGCATGGGCGGATCTGTGGTTGTACAAACCTGCCCCAAGCTGTTGGAAAAGAAGTACAAGGTCACCGGCACAGTGGTCTTGGACGTCGTTGAAGGTTCTCCTGTTTCTTGTCTCAACGTGATGGAGACATGCGATACCAATACAGACTGCTTACCTCTTTCTACAGGTTCTGCAATTGAAGCTCTCCCTCATATGCATAGCCTCCTGAACGCGCGTCCAGAAGGCTTCGATAGTGTTGAAGAGGCAATAGAGTGGCAGTAAGTCCCACTTCTCCTCAACACCGATTCCTCATGGGGCTTCGTATCCTTTGCCCTCGATTTGTTTTTCAAATCTTGTTCGATCACCCATATTTATTGCCAACACCGCTCAATATCCCAATGTCTTTGTTCTTGTCATAACACCAACAATCTTCCTTGCAGCGTTACGACCCATACGATTCGAAACCCCATATCTGCTCGAATTTCTATCCCATCAGTCATTCAGCGCGACGATACTGCCGTGCATCCTTATCAGTGGCACACTCCGCTTCGCTCCACAGCTTCGTATTGGCGAAGTATGTTCCCATCTAATCTGGGTCCATCAACACGCACCTGATGATAACTCCTTCCCCTAAGGCTGGTTTATAGGACTTTCGAGCAAATTTCTCGCCGTCCGTACAGCTCGACTATTAGTGCTCGCGGGAACAGACCGACTTGATCGAGAATTAATGATTGGCCAGATGCAAGGCAAATTCCAAATGGTAGTTGTGCCTGGAACTGGGCATATGATACAGGAGGTACGTATTGCGCCTTCAGTTCTCTATATGCGGTTCTTTCCTTATTACGGACATTCATATCTAACGATGAACGAATGACATAGGACGACCCCACGAGATTGGCTGAGATTTTGGTCGAGTTCTGGCGCCGTAATGAACGTGTCGTTTCAGGAATTAAGAAGGTCGGGGATCTGTGATGTGTTTCCATTTAGAAATTATTAGGATAGATGGGCGCTGGTGAGGAGTTACCTCTTTTGGGTGGTTTTTGTACTCCATGAGTTTTGCCATGATCTTGGTTATTGAGCCACTTTGGGCATTGTGATAAGAATTGCGTGTTGTATTATGAAACTCAGGCCGGCGCTTGATGTTCACTTCCATTGCTTACATGATGAGCGGCGTCCACGGCAATCTGGATTAAGTGTTCTGAACTTGGCAAAATACTTTTGGTATTCCAGGAGCGATCCGGATCCATCTAATTGCCAGGTTATTGAAAAATATCTAGACTTCGATATTCCTCCAGCCCCCAAACGGCGAAAGTGGCATGATAACATGAGCCATGAATCACCATATCACCGTGGGCTTCTAGCGTATAGAATAGTTGCAAGATGATAAATTCCAAATGGAGTCCGATTTAGGTCCGATTTAGTTAGTCATTGTGGGAACGCGATAAGAAGTGTGATATTTGCAAGGAACTCATTTCTCGAGCAGAACCTCTCCTGCGAAAAGCATGAGATCCGAGCACAGGCTTGTGACGAGTCAGACGTTCACATCTTATCCAGGATCCATCCGAAAATTGCTCGATATCGCACGTTGATCAAGCAATTGAGTCCGGTGTGGACTAGAAATAGCTTCGTTTCACAGACAGGATTACAAACCTCAGCAGGCGAAGAAGTGTGAAGTTGGGACATGACGAAAACGGTGATCGTCAGTGATCATGTATCAGAACCTTATGAACTTTGTCATACTGGTCACAATTCACTGGTTTAGGACTATACTACTGCACCAACAAGACCCAGCTCTCAGAATACCAAAGAGACACCTCCAATTTTTTCTCCAATCAGAATGCTCTTCTCGACGATTTTCGTCTTGGCTATGGGCCTAGCCCTCCACAAGTTTACTTTAGCGAGTGATCGGATGTCAAACAACGATATTGTTGACCTGGGCTATGCAAAATACTTAGGAAATCATACAAATATTTGGCCCAATACTGTGTCCTACCTTGGCTTGCCATATGCAGAACCACCAGTTGAACATCGCCGCTTCCGTGCTCCAGTCCCTTTGAACACCGCACGTATCACAAAGGAGTCGAATGGGAAAGTAATCGATGCTAGGTCATACCCCAACTTTTGTATTCAAGGAGCTCTCTTCCCAGGTTTATTCACTTCGAGATATCTTTCTCCTATTGGCTAAGCTTTGTCTTTTGCATTCAGCTGATCACGGCGGTGCTGGAAGCGAAGACTGCTTGAAAGTCAATGTTTACACTCCGGTTGGTGTCAAGTCGAATGCCCAACGTAAGCGGATTGTTTGGACAAAACAGGCTATAGTTTGATGGGATTTGATTAGTTCCTGTTCTTGTTTATATTCATGGGGGTGGATATGTTTTCGGCAATCCAGCTAATTGGCCTTTTGAGCACTGGATTCAACAAAGTCCGAACGTGATAGTGGTGTCTGTGTACTATCGACTCTCCAGTTTTGGTTTCCTATCTACACCAGAATTTTCAAGCGGCGAACTTGGTGATCTGAATGCTGGCTTCTTGGATCAAATAGAGGCTTTACGCTGGGTTCAAAACTACATCGCCAAGTTTGGTGGTGATCCCAGCAAAGTGACTATCAACGGGGAGAGCGCTGGTGGTGCATCAGTTGAACTACACTTAACTGCGAATTCTGGCAAGGAAGAGTTGTTCCGTGGCGCTATAGCACAAAGTGTCTATAGAACGCCTTTGCCTACGCCTGAACAGCAAAAGGTACATTCCTCCTCAGACCGTCGGCCAGAGATAAATTGATTCTCTTCAGCCCTTGTTTAATGCTTTTGTTCAGAAGGCTGGATGTACCACTGGTGATTTTAGTGCAAAAATGGCTTGTCTTAGATCTGCTAGCGTCAGTGCCCTTGCTATTGCACAGGATAATGCCACAGCAACTCTGTATGTATCTGATTATTGTCTTTACGTACCCATGATCTGATGTTCGTTAGCCCTGGTTATAACGCTTTCCATCCTGTCGTCGACAAAAAGGTTCTTACTGACTTCCCTACCAGACTGATTCAGAACGGCGTTTTCAGAAGAGTTCCTCTCGTGGTTGGGTTAGTCAATTTATTACCTTAGTGATGGACAGTCGGTACTAAATGGTCACTCTAGGGCAACCACGAACGAAACAGTTGCTGGAGGTGCAGATATTCCCTCTGCCATTGGAGTATTCTTTCCGTCTTTGACAGGTAAAAATATCAATCGCCTTGAACAAGTAAGCACATTTCAATAAGACTATCCCATGAATCAAATTTTGGTAGGCATATCCGAGCTCAGCTTTCGCCTCGGAAAATCTGAGATTACAAACGGTTACTGGTGATAGTTCTCTCAGATGTGCTGTAAGCTCTGTTTCCTTATCGATCATCCTTTTGCATTAAAAACACTCCCAAAAGCGCACTATAATGGCTTCTTCTTGGAACAGAGCTAACGTTCAAACTTGGACATACCGATACAATCAACCTGATCCCATTGGTGGCAGTACAGCGACTGCACATGCTGCTGAAAACTATATGATGTTTCGAGGGACTCATACAGGGTATTGGAAAGTCTCTTCTTTTGTCGCATTCTGATGTAAATATCAACAACAGTATCAACGGAACGACGACTTTCTCGACATTTAATCCTTCTGAAATTGCCTTTTCTGAGGAACTCATAGCTTACTGGCTTTCCTTCGTCTGTACCCTGAATCCGAATAATCAAAAGCTCCACCGTGCACCTACCTGGCCATCATACAGCATGAATACAAGAAGTAGGCTCGTTTTGAACGAGGCACCAGCTGGTGAAGATGTCAATACTATGAGCGGAAGCCACAGTGAACTCGAGAGTGAGGAGGAGATGAGGAGGTGTTTGGTCATTGCTGACTTAGTCGGCCAGATGCAAAATTGAGTTTTCTATGTTTATGTTTATATATCACATGCATCATTGCATGTAGGATGTGGATGATGGTCTTAAATCAGATGTTTGCGTCACGCCGTGTTGAGTACGGTAGACGAGGTCCGAACAGATAAGTGATCGGTCTATACAAATCTTATCTAACATATCCAAACCACTGCGATGATTCTCTGGTATTACACTCGTTGCACTGACGAATGTCTGCTTAAAACTGACCTCGCCTTCTCAAGGCAATGTGACCTCTTGATACAGAAACGGGCCGCCTGGTCAAAGCCGCTCGCACGATCCTGACATCGTGATACTCTCTGATTTCCCTTTCTGAGGCAGACCTAGCTGGACCACCGAAAAGCCTAGTCTGGCCACCCAATTTCCAACGAACCACCGAGAAATGCTGCTTCTGGTGCATTTGAATTTATATCCATGAAACAAGCGAAGTTATCGTTCTGCACCTTCGTCCGCAGAAGTGCGCACCTTAGAAAAACGTGCTGGTACTTACAAGTCCTCCCCGACAAGATAGGATGCTCTCACTCTTCCTTCTTATCTTATGGGCTTGCCCTGTGGTTTTATCTTTGATCATCACCGACGACACTACCGCAGAACGCTCAACTATTGTTGACCTTGGTTACGTGAAATATCTGGGAAATCATACAAGGACCTGGCCCAACACCGTCTCTTACCTTGGTATACCATATGCCGAACCGCCTGTTGGGGGTCGTCGCTATCGGGCCCCTCTTCCTTTGGATACTGGGCGAATAACGAGGGAGACTAACGGAAAAATTATTGATGCGAAGTCATACCCGGAATTCTGTATTCAAGGCGCTATCAGTACAGGTCAACAAATTTCAGACATTTTATTGAGCCCTACCTTAATTCAACCACTCTGTCAGATGATCATGGAGGAGCTGGAAGCGAAGACTGTCTTAAAGTCAACGTTTATACGCCTGTTGGTACTAGACCAGATGCAAAACGTCAGTAATCACGTTATCTAGAATGAATTTATAACATAGACTTGGGCGTCATCCAGTCCCTGTCCTTGCCTATATACATGGGGGTGGCTACGTTTTCGGTAATCCAGCAAACTGGCCATTTGAGCACTGGATCCAGCAAAGCCCCAACGTTGTCATAGTCTCGATCTACTACCGTCTGGATAGCTTCGGATTCCTGTCTACCCCAGGGCTCGAGGATGGAAAGCTCGGAGACCTGAATGTCGGCTTCCTAGATCAAATCGAAGCTTTGCGCTGGGTTCAGAAATATATTAACAGGTTTGGTGGTGATCCTTCCAAGGTCACAATCAACGGACAGAGCGCTGGAGGATCATCTGTCGAGTTACATTTGATTGCAAGCACAGGGAAAGAGAACCTATTCAGTGGAGGTATTGGCCAGAGCGTGACTAGGACTCCAGTCCCTACTGCGAAGCAGCAGCAGGTAGGTAGTGTTTTCCCGATTTATCAGTGCTGATGCTAGATCACAACAGCCCCTATTTGACGCGTTTACACGGGCTGTCGGTTGTGGAACCGGAGATTTGGCTGATAAAATGGCTTGTTTGAGGTCCGCAAGTATCAGCTCACTCGCGATTGCCCAAGATAATGTTAGCGCAACACTGTTCGTTGCTCTTTTCTTGATTTCAATCCTTGTTCATTTTGATGTTGACAATTATACAGGAGCAGTTACCATTCTTTCCACCCTATCGTGGACAATAACGTGATCACCGATTTTCCGACCAAACTCATACAAAAGGGAGTTTTCAGAAAAGTACCCATTATCATTGGGTAAGTAATACCGTTTCCCCTCGCATTCAACATATACTTAATGGAAACGACCAAGGTCGACGTCAAATGAGACACATGCAACCGGTCCAACTATCCCCGAAGCTCTTCACGCTTATTTCCCTTCTATCACAGACAAGTCGATCGCTAGGTTGGAAGAGGTAACCCTCTCGCACCTCTGCGTACAAATCATAAGTTGACATCTGTTCTGGAGGCCTATCCAATTTCTATCTTTGCTTCTGCAGATCTCAGACAACAGATCCTTACAGGAGACATTTCATTCAGATGTACGGTGAGATCCAGAGTTATTTGCAACCACGCACAGCTCTATCAACATCTTAAAGCGTGCAATCATGGGATCTGCCTGGGATGCTGCAGATGTCAAAGCGTATACTTATCGCTATAACCAGCCCGATCCTGCTACAGGTAGCTCAGCAACAGAACATGCCGCTGAAAATTATATGATGTTTCGGGGGACACATACAGGGTATGCACTGGTCTCTCTTTTCCTTAGTTCTTATATCTGAACAAAACTCGATCATAGCATCAATGGAACAACGATGTTTTCGACATTCAATCCCTCTGAAATCGCATTCTCTGAGGAGCTCATTGCTTATTGGCTATCTTTCGTTCGCACATATAATCCTAACACTTTCAAGCTCGATCGGGCCCCTATTTGGGGTCAATATACGTCCGAGCATAGGAACAGGGTCGTGCTGAACGAGGCACCGGTTGGAGCAGACGTTAATACCGTCAGCGGTAGTCATATGGAGATCGAGGGCAATGGTGCAGCAAAGCGATGCCAGATTGTAGCCGGATTGGTCGATGAGATGGAAGATTAACTAAATACTATGTCTGAACTGAAGATGTATTTTGAGATGAACACTATAGGTCAACTAAGGCTATAACAATACAGCACATCAGATATGCTCAAGTTTTCCCTCCCCATGTTCCTCCTTGGAGGTCCTGACAGGCAATCCGGAAAACTTGCTTCTAAGAGCCTCGTACTTCCTCTTCTGAATAACACTAACACTAGGTGGAACTTTATCCAACGCCTGCAAGAAATCATTCAGTCCCACTATAATCTCGTCCCCTCCGTCCATAGTATCTGATGTTGAGCTATTCATGGCATCAAAAGTGCCCAAAGTCCGGCGAAGGGCAACGACACCAGCTTCTCTGACAAGTGAAGCGAGATCGGCGCCAGAATATCCTTCACACCTAACACTTCTTACTAATTCCAATAGTTCCCTCATCACTACCTCCTTGCCGCTATCAGAATTCACGCTTCTATCAACTTCGTTTTCATCAATGATACCGAGAGGAAGCCTCCTCGTCATGGTAGTCACAATCTCTGCGCGTTCATCTGGTCCCGGAAGGTCAACGTAGAGGAGTTTATCAAGTCTACCTGGGCGGACCATAGCCGGATCGATGATATCAGGCCGATTGGTCGCTGCAATGACGTAGACACCTTTTCGTGAGTCAAGACCATCGAGCTCAGTCAGGAGGGTGTTCACCACTCGGGCTGAAGACTCAGACTAAGACGCGAGGAATTAATGATGTTGTGCGGTGAAACATAGGATGGAACATACAATATTATCATCTCGTCTTGGAACAAGTGCATCCAGCTCGTCGAAAAATATGACGCAAGGGGATGACGCGCGAGCTCGAGAAAATACCTGTCTCACTGCTCGTTCACTTTCGCCAACATACTAGGTATCCATATCGCTCATAGGTCAAAAAATTGAAATGGTGGGACATTTGTCGATCTTACACACCTTGTTTAACAACTCTGGCCCTTTTACACTAATGAAATTGGCTCTGCTCTCATTGGCAACCGCCTTTGCCAGTAATGTCTTCCCACACCCAGGAGGCCCCCACAGCAATACACCACATGCAGCGTCAATCCCGACTTTTTTAAATATCTCTGGTCTTCTGATAGGTTGCACTATCGCCATGTGCAGCTCCTCTCTGATACCATGGAGCGCACCTACATCTGACCAAGACACATCAGGAACTGTAGCGAATCCTTCACGTTTTGAAGAGGGTTGGACCTGTGACAATGCGTGTATAAAGTCTTCGGCCATTATAAAAAGAGGAGAAAGTTGATTTTCGGTGAGGGGGGAAGGATGTGCATTGAGGAAATAGGCGATCGAGCCAAGGTCCATAGGAAAAGAGAAAGTACTAGATATAGATGGCCTTTTGGGTTGAGAGACAGGAAGGTTTGGGGCTGATGTAGAAATCACTGTGGTGGGCAATGATTCCGGAGGATCGATAGCCATTGTCACATCTGGGTCTTGTGAGAGAACAACCGCTTGGTGCTGATGTGATGTATCATTATCATCAGGATCTTCTGAGACAACAAGTGTTCCATCTGAGAGTTGTTTGAATATTCGCTTGACAGCGATGATACCCGCAGCACCAGTAAGCGCAGCTAAGTCGGCACCCACATAACCGGGCGTAGCTTTCGCAAGGGCTGTAAAATCGAAATTCCCAGCGAGTCGAAGCTTAGCGCATAGCACACGTAGTATCCTGTTAAAGGGGATTCGGTATGTGATAGAAGTTGATTGGGCGCGGTTTTGTTAGAGCTGAGAGGAGAAGATAAAGGGAAGCATACTTAGCACGAGCTTCATCGTCTGGCACTCCCATACTGATTTCATGGTCGAAACGGCCCGCGCGGCGAAGTGCAGCATCAAGTGAGTCCGGACGATTGGTGGCCCCAATGACTATAACGGGCTTGTTCTCATTCTTCTCCCAAGACATGTCTGTAAAGATATAAGCTCCGGGTCACCAACTTGTAATATCCCCGCATACCATCCATGCAGGTTAGAAATTGGGCCACAATTCGCCTTTCCATCTCTCTCTGTGCGCTTTCGCGCTTGGGAGTAATAGCATCGATCTCGTCAATAAATAACAGGCATGGTGCTACACGCTAGAAGGATAATAAACACCCAATTGGTAAAGGAAGATGATGCGATTGAGTCACCTTTGCTTCCTCAAAGGTATCTCTGAGCGTTTTCTCTGATTCTCCCGACATACCAGAGACAACAGAGGGTGCAGAAATACTGATGAAGGGAACACCAAGTTCCTGAAATCTTTTCAGTTGACTTCATTTTAATTTTGGATTACGTAGCGACTCACACCAGCCATAGCATTTGCCAGCAATGTTTTTCCACAACCTGGAGGACCATGTAGTAAGACTCCACGAGGAGGTGGAACGCCCGTGTGGAGGTAAATCTCAGGATGACATAGGGGCATTGCCACGAGTTCAAGTATCTTCTCGATGCACGCTTCGACACCACCAAGATCTGACAAACGAGCAACCGGAGGAGCATGGTCTTTTGCTATAGAACCAGAAACAGAGGTAGAGGTGGATGTAGGAGAGACTTTTGTCCGCTTTGTATTACCTGCTTCAGCTATCCTGCTTGATCTCACTTTGCGCTTCCCCGGCTGGGACTCTGGAGATGGAATTTGTGCTTCAGAGGTAGGAAGCTGAGCTTGGTGCGGTGAAGATACTGAAGGGGCAGGGACATCCTCTGTTGGTTGTGTTGGTGCTGGAGAGGCATTTGGTGAAGGTAGAGAGTTGAGATTGATTTTGGTACGCCTATGAGCAGACCAGAGGCCTTGCATGGAACGATTCAGCACATTTGAACCCTATCTGCAATTTTTGTAAGATTACGCAGCAGTAGAACAAGCATACGCACAGAATAATCCATGGAACTTGATAAGAATAAGAGCCGAAAATTAATCTCGAGTTTCTTTGGCATTTGTATTGATCGCAAACAAAGCAAATCAGGCAACTCTTGACAACTGGGGATCCTGAAGATCAACTTCTCGATCCAGAAGAACTCACCCTCGGTGATCTTTGCATGCATCACCGCACGAATAAGATTATCTGCTATCATCATACTCAGTCTGGCTATACGAGAACCAAATCCAACGGCCAGTAGTGAAAGTTAACTCCTGAGCTTAATCCATGGAGACGCCTACGCGGTGATTCTGCCCTTGGGCTGCTATTCAGCAATGGTCTATATAGCCTATGAAATATAGCCTCTTCCTCTGGTGTCTTAATCTCGACTGGTTCTCGCACTACGCCCATCGGCTGTATGATATCCGAAACGCCTCTGAAAGAGTCTTTTGGGGAAGACACAAAGCAAGATAAAGATGTCAAATGTTTCGTTACAGAGCCACCACTATACGTGACTGCTGAAGAAGATGCGAGAGTTCTCAAGAAAATAGATCGCTGGTATAGGTTCTGACTACTCTCCTTGGCCAAGACTGACGCTCAGGCAGCATCATGCCCATCATGTTTGTGATATATTTTCTACAGTGTGGGTATTCCTTGAGCCTTCAGGCATCCATCTAAGATAATTCTAGACATGGATAAGCAAACACTTTCGTTCTCCTCCGTATTCGGCATAATTGGCGACGCACACCTCATTGGGAGAGAGTACTCCCTATTGGGATCCATAGTTTTGTATGTTATTAACTCTTCTGATTTGTCCTATAATTTGACATCCGGACAGTGTGGCGCAGCTTCTGCTTCAGCCATTATCAGCATACTTCCTCGTCAGGTTTCCGCTTTCAAAATTTATTCCCTTCATTGTTGTATCCTGGGGAGCGATTTTGGCATGTATGTCGGCTACGCGGGGGTTCACTGGTCTGCTCATTGGCAGATTCTTTGTACGTTAAACTTTCCACCGCGTTTCCATCCTACCAGGTTGATGATGATAAATAAAACAAAGCTTGGGGCGTTCGAAGCGTCGATCCAGCCCGCTTTCATTCTAGTCGGTCAAATTTGGTATCGTCGCCATGAACAGGGATTTCGTGTTGCAGGTAAACACATTCAACCAAGATCTTCGTCCGCTTACTGAGTTTGAACACTATTGTAGTGTGGTATTCGAATAATGGATGGGGAAACATTTTTGGCAGCCTGATCATGTATGGGATTGGTCATATCCATTCCAAGATTCTTTTCCGGTACCAAATTATTTTTTTGTTACTCGGATGCGTTACAGTCGTCGTTGGGATGATCAGGTAGGCGCCACTTTCAGTATCTTAGTGTGTTTGTTCACCTTCCTTTCCCTGAACAGTTTCTCCGTGTTTCCAGACAACCCAACAAAATGCAAGTTTCTCTCAGGTGATGAAAAGATCATTGCTGTAGAGGTAATGAGAGGAGGGTCAATCATACTTCTCAATTGACATTTGTGCACTTAGCGGTTACGGGCAAACAATCAAGGACTCGAGAATAAAATTTTCAAATTGTCCCAGGCACTTGAAATGATCACTGATCTAAAGTCTTGGTGTTGGATGACGCTAATGTTCTTGATGGCCCTTCCTGCTGGAGGAATCGGAACCTTTGGTCCCCTCATTTTGAAGGGGTTCGGGTTCGATGGGTAGGCTCCCTTCCAATGTTTCGAGCTCAAGTATATTCATCCATGAAGATCCGAAGTTATGCTGTTCAATATGCCGTTCGGGGTGATGCAAATTTTTGCCATATTCGTCGCGTTCGTGAGTGCCTTGTCTCCCTCTCTTTGAATATATCAAATAATTGATTCGCATTGAAGTGGGCCGCAAAGCGATTCCGGATGAAGTCCCCCGTAATCCTTTTGCTACTGATTCCATGTATCACAGGGACAGGTGCGCCTCCTTCTCAATAATTACATATCAGGTCCTCTAAAAAACTACAAAAGCCCTACTTTTGTGCCTCGGAAGATCACATGAAGACCATCCGTTCTTATTGTTGGCATACTACATGTTAGCTTGCCACAGCTCTATCATTCCTCTTATTTTCAACTGGCAAAGTACAAATGTCGCAGGCCACACGAAAAAAACTACGGTATGCTCGATGATCTGACACAAATAGGCAGGTAATGAGATAGAAAACATTCCCAGACTACTGCATTCATGACGATGGGAACCGTCAGCGGTAATATTGTGCGTCATTAAATAAAGCATCTGAATGTCTTATTTATGCTCTAAACTACTAAGGTTGGTCCTCTGTTGTTTAAACCCCAGGATCAGCCTTACTATACGCGTGGTAATACTTCTCGCAATCGAAAAGCAGATCACCATTGATGAAGATACTACAGGTTTGAGGGCAATGCTAGCGTGTTATTCTTCTTGCTTCGTCATCGTCTGTTGCACGACCTTGTATCTCCACTTCCTTAACGCTAGAAACATGAGGCGAAGAGTACTGGCTGGTAAAAGTGCGTAAGCCAGTGGCCCTCAAATAGATTCAAGGACTGACGCTGTAGCAGGTGCACAAATCATCGATTATTCTATGTTGAGCGTCCAGGAGGCCGAAATCGCTCGCACCAAAGCAAGAGAAAACCTGGAAATTTCGAAGACTGGTAGTGGTGATCCTAGTTCATTGGTGGGACAGGGAGCCTTCGATGACATGACGGATTTACAGAACGATGAATTCATCGTGAGTTTATTTTTCTATCAAGAAATTTCTATTGAGACTGATACATCTTATTGAAGTATGTTTACTAGCACGCTAGTCTTGTTCTATTATATAGCTGGGGAATGTACATGATATTCTAGTGGTTGCTTTATATCATCTGAGTATCTCATAAGAGAGCAATAATAATAAAGACGTGAAACGCGCGATGATAGTCATGATCAACTTCACTTGGCATTTAGAGGAATATAGTCCCTCCAGGGCTTGCTACTGACTGCAATACAGTCCTACAATACAGTCCTACAATGTTTTGATGCGTCTGAAAACAGACCACGATCCAA
>Ga0154001_1000321_pt1 | contig 15322 bp, 13 predicted proteins | sample TSNJ085MetaG_FD_104699 | JGI IMG/M metagenome (GOLD analysis project Ga0154001, IMG submission 104699) | Attine ant fungus gardens microbial communities from New Jersey, USA - TSNJ085 MetaG | ecosystem: Host-associated > Fungi > Mycelium > Unclassified | place: USA: New Jersey, Wharton State...
CCCATGTAGTTCGACTGGATGAAGCTGACCATCATGCCGTTCTCGTCCGCGGCCGACATGTAGATCGTGCCGCCCGCCTTCGGCATGCCGAAGTCGAAATGCGTCGCGCGCTTCGGATCGATCAGCTTCGCGCGCGAAGTCAGGTAGGCGTCGTCGAGCATCTGCTCCGGCGTGACGTCCATCGAACGCGGGTCGGCCACGTAGCGATACAGGTCGGCGAACGCGAGCTTCATCGCTTCGATCTGCAGATGCTGCGACTCGACGCTGTCCACCTTCAGCGACTTCACGTCGAACTTTTCGAGGATGCCGAGTGCCACCAGCGCGGCGATGCCCTGCCCGTTCGGCGGAATCTCGTGCACGGTGTAGCCGCGATAGTCCTTGCCGATCGGCTCGACCCAGTCCGCGCGGTAGTTGCGCAGATCGTCGGCGGTCAGCGCGGCACCGCCCTCGCGCGCGAACGCGGCGATGCGCTCGGCGATCTCGCCTTCGTAGTACGCGCGCGGGCCCTGCTCGGCGAGCAGGCGCAGCGTCTTCGCGTGACCGGGCAGGCGCACCAGTTCGCTGACTTCAGGCGCGCGGCCGTGCGGCATGAAGGTCTGCGCGAAGCCGGGCAGGTCCTTCAGCTCCGGCACGGCGGCCGCCCACTTGTAGGCGACGATGCTCGCCACCGCGTGACCGCGCTCGGCGATCTCGATGGCCGGCTTCATCAGGTCTGCGAACGGCAGCTTGCCGAACTTCTGGTGCAGCGCTTCCCAGCCGGCGATCACGCCCGGCACCGTGACCGCGTCCCAACCGCGCTTGGGCTGCTTCGCGAGGCCGTTCACCTCGCCGTATTTGCGCTTGAAGTAATCGACGTTCCACGCGGCCGGCGACACGCCCGAGGCGTTCAGGCCGTGCAGCTTCTTGCCGTCCCACACGAGCGCGAACGCATCGCCGCCGAGGCCGCACGACACCGGCTCGACCACCGTGATCGCGGCGGCGGCGGCGATCGCCGCGTCGACGGCATTGCCCCCCTTCCACAGCATGCGCAGCCCGGCCTGCGCGGCGAGCGGATGAGAGGTCGACACGATGTTGCGTGCGAATACGGGCAAACGTTGCGTCGGATAGGGGTTGTGCCAGTTACTGAAGCCAGTCATGTCGAACACTCTCGAAAGCGCGGCCCGGCGCGAAAAGTCGCTGGGCCTCATGGGAAAGGTTGTAAAGCATGTAAAACGGGGAACTCCGGATTGCAGCGCGAACGGGCCCAAAAAACAAATTCATTTATCAAATGAATAAATGCGTAATTCGCCTGAATGGGTGCTCGAAGCCGGTGCCGAGCTTCAGCAGCGCGCCCATGCGGATTGCGCGGGTTGGCGGACAACAGGCCCGATGGTCTTACAATAGCCGCACCCCGCCCACGGGCGGCCGGCCTCGACCACGCGCCGGCCACGCCGCCACCCCATCCACGATACGCGACACATGACACGAGACCCCCGCCTGACTCTCAACGCCCGGCAACAGGAATTGCTGGAGTGGGTGCAACGCGACGGCTTCGTCACCGTGGACGACCTCGCGAGTCATTTCAACGTGACACCGCAGACGATCCGCCGCGACGTGAACTGGCTCGCCGACATGAACCTGCTGCGCCGCTATCACGGCGGCGCCAGTCTGCCGACCAGCTCCGAGAACGTCTCGTACACGGCGCGCCAGCGCATGTTCCATGAGGAGAAACGACGCATCGCGACGCTAGTGGCCACTCACATTCCCGATCAGGCGTCGCTCTTCATCAATCTCGGCACGACCACCGAGGAAATTGCGCGCGCGCTCAACCGGCATCGCGGCTTGCGCGTGATTACGAACAATCTGAACGTCGCCAGCATGATGAGCGGCTATCCCGATTGCGAGGTGCTCGTGACGGGCGGCATCGTGCGGCCGTGGGACAAGGGCATCGTCGGCGAGCTGGCGATCGACTTCATCCGCCAGTTCAAGGTCGATTTCGCGATCATCGGTACGTCGAGCATCGAAACCGACGGCACGCTGCGCGACTTCGACACGCGCGAAGTGCGCGTCGCCGAGGCGATCATCGAGCACGCGCGCACCGTGTTCCTCGCCGCCGACCACTCCAAATTCGGCCGCCCGGCGCTGGTTCGCCAGGGACATCTCGACCAGATCGACGCGCTGTTCACCGACGCCGCCCCGCCCGCGGACATGGCCGAGACGCTCACCGCCACCAACTGCCAGGTCTATATCGCCGGGTAAGGTCCGCTCGCGCCAGGCGTTCTCCGCCATGCTGCGGCGCACGCAAAACTTCGAGTGAAATCAAGAATCTGGCGGCTCTCGCCGACCGCCTCCCGGTGGCCCAATTGTCAAAGGGAAAATTTACGGGGGCCGGGTTGGTGTTTCACAGGTGGTTGACTACACTCCAGTTCCCCGGCCTTCGTTGCGCGCTTCGCGCGGCGTCGGCTATTGAATCTGTCGTATAAGCCGTACTTCCCGCCCTGATCCTTTTAGCGGACCCGACCGGCCGTGCCGGTTGCCTGCAAGGCTGTCCGCGATTGCCTGACATGGAGAGAACGATGCTGAGTCCGCATGAATTCGCCACGTTGTTGCTCGTCAAGGACGCCCCCAACCAGGTCGATATGGACCGTGAAGAACTCGATGCATTGCTCGAACGCCAACTGGTGCAACTCGAACGCCTCGCATCGGGCAACGAACGGTGGCGCGTGACGGAAACCGGCAACAACGCATTGCGGGCCATCAAGCGGTCTTCCTGAGACATTTTCCGCCAGCGCTTTTTCGCCAGCTTCTCGCATAACGATCGCGGAGCGCACCGCCTTCGGGTTCGTTCGCACCGGCATTGCACTGGCGCGTCGTTCGATGAGCATGACAGCGGGCCGCTTCGCGGCCCTTTCTTGTGTGCGAATCCTTTACACAGTAAATTGACGCGACGGACTTCCGACCCTCGCGCATGCCCAAGACGCTCTCCCCCGAAGACATCCAGCAGTTTCGCGAAGCGATGCGACGTGTTGCCGAAAGCGCGTTCGCGACACGCGGCGCGCAGGGCGTGACGATGCGCGAGCTGGCAAAGGAGCTCGGCTGCAGCGCCATGACCCCCTACCGCTACTTCCGCGACAAGAACGAAATTCTCGCGATGGTCCGCGCCGCCGCGTTCAATCGCTTCGCGGCGCGTCTCGAAGCGGCGGCGCAAAGCATCCCCGCAGACGCCCCCGCCGCCGATCACTCGGCGGTCAGCGAAGCCTACGTCGCGTTCGCGCTCGACGAGCCGCACGCGTATCGCCTGATGTTCGACCAGGTGCCGCAGCAAGGCGCTTACCCCGAACTGACCGCCGCGTCGCAGCGCGCATGGCGGCTGCTCGGCGCGCATTTCGAGCAGCTCGTCGCGGCGGGAATTCTGGAAGGCGATCCGCAACTGATCGGCTACGCGTACTGGACAAGCCTGCACGGCTTCACGATGCTCGCGCTCGCCGGTCAGCTACCGTTGCCGGCGGCACGGCAAGCCGATTCGGCCGCCGCGACAAGTCAACCAGCGGACGAACCTTCGCGCGAAGCGGTATTCGCACAGATTCTGCGCATGCTATGGCGCGGCGCCCTGCCTCAACACACGTGAGCAGGTAAGCACGTGAGCTCGCGAGCAGTTGGCCCGCGCCTCAACCGTTGCGCAGTGTCGGATCGACCGCCGCGCGCCAGCTGATCGCCTTCGCGCGCTGCTCCGCAAAGAACTGGACCCACTGATTGCGCACCTTCGGGTCGCCGCTCATCTCCTCGCTCGCGTGGCGCTGCGCGATGGACGCCTGGAACGCGCAGAAATCGTCCTTCGAGAGCCGGCCGCGCCGGTTCGCGACGTACGCATCGAAAAACGTCGTATAGACGGACTGGGCGTCGCTGCCGTAATCGACCGTTTGCGGCGAGCACATCTGCTGCAACGCCTCGAACGAAGGCGCGCCCCTCGTTCCCTCCAGACTCGGCGAACTCACGCACCCCGCCAGAAGCGCCGCGGCGCCGATCATGAAAAGTCCACGCATTCAAATCACCTCGAAGTGGCTGCTGTCGAGAGTATCTTCCGTGGCCGAGCGTTGCGCCACTCCTCCGGCCATCCGGCCAGGTCTCGATCGGATAAACGAACTTTACTTTTTCGAATATGTTCATTAAAGTTCGAAAACGAACATCATTGGTTCGATTAGTTTTCCAACCTCCTTTCAAGATTCGACCTAGAGGACTCAGCGGTGGCGCAAGGCTCGAAATACGATTTGCTCGTCGTGGGCGGCGGGATCAACGGTGCCGGCATCGCGCGCGACGCGGCCGGGCGCGGCCTGTCGGTGCTGCTGTGCGAACAGGACGATCTGGCCGCGCATACGTCGTCGGCGAGTACGAAGCTGATTCACGGCGGCCTGCGCTACCTCGAATACCGCGAGTTCGGGCTCGTGCGCAAGGCGTTGCAGGAGCGCGAAACGCTGCTGCGCGCGGCGCCGCACATCATGTGGCCGCTGCGCTTCGTGATGCCGCACATGCCCGATCTGCGCCCGGCGTGGCTGATCCGCGCGGGCCTGTTTCTCTACGACCATCTGGCGAAGCGCGAACTGCTGCCCGGCTCGCGCGGCATCGCGATGCACAAACACCCGGCCGGCGCGCCGCTCGTCGATTCGATCAAGCGCGGTTTCGTGTATTCGGACGGCTGGGTCAACGACGCGCGCCTCGTCGTGCTGAACGCGCTCGATGCGCACGAGCACGGCGCGACCATCCTCACGCGCACGAAGCTCGTCAGCGCGGTGCGCGCGGGCGACGAATGGCGCGCGCAGCTACAGCGCGCGGACGGCACGACGCTCGACGTGCGCGCGGCGGCCGTCGCCAACGCGGCGGGCCCGTGGGTCGGCGAACTGCTGAAGGGCGCGCTCGGCCGCCCCGCGTCGCATAGCGTGAGGCTCGTCAAGGGCAGCCACATCGTCACGCGGCGGCTGTTCGAGCACGATCACGCGTACATCTTCCAGAACCCGGACAAGCGGATCATCTTCGCGATCCCGTACGAACACGACTACACGCTGATCGGCACGACCGACCTCGAATATCGCGGCGACCCGTCGCAGGTCGCGATCGACGCCCACGAAACGCAGTACCTTTGCGATTCGATCAACCGCTATTTCAAGCAGAAAATCTCGCCGGCCGACGTGCGCTGGACCTACTCGGGCGTGCGCCCGCTGCTTGAGGACGAAAACGCGGACAACCCCTCGGCGGTCACGCGCGACTACTCGCTCGAACTCGACGCACCGGCGGACGAAGCGCCGCTGCTGTCGGTGTTCGGCGGCAAGATCACGACGTTTCGCAAGCTCGCCGAGCAGGCCGTCGATACGCTCGCGCAAGCCCTGCAGCACGAGGTGCCCGCGTGGACCGTCGGCGCGTCGCTGCCCGGTGGCGATATCGCGCAGGCGAACTTCAACCGCTTCCTCGGCGAGTTCAGCCGCACCCATGCGTGGCTGCCGGCGGCGCTCGCGCATCGCCTCGCGCGCGCATACGGCACGCGCGCGAATCGCGTGCTCGGCGACGCCCGCGCGCTCGCCGATCTCGGCCGCGAATTCGCGCCGGGTCTTTACGAAGCCGAGCTGAGCTATCTGCGCGATGTCGAATGGGCGCGCAGCGCGCAGGACGTGCTGTGGCGACGCTCGAAACTCGGGCTGCACGTCGCGCCGGGCACGCTCGACCAGGTCACGCGCGACATCGACGCGTGGTTCGCGAGCGAACCCGTGCAGCAAAGCGCGTAAGACAACAGGCATGTGAGACATAGGCGGCACGCACGGCGAGAACCCAGGCCGGCTGGACGAGACCGTCACGCGCCATCACACTACTGCAACACACGATTGCAGCGCGCTCGCGACGACACGCCGCAACCTGGCCGCTCCGATCGCCGGCCGGCAACCCGGCGATCCGCCATACCCATGGAGAAGAGACAATGCAGGATCAGTACGTCCTCGCGCTTGACCAAGGCACCACCAGCTCGCGCGCGATGCTGTTCGACCGGCGCGGCAACGTCGTGTCGATCGCGCAGAAAGAATTCCGGCAGATCTATCCGCATCCGGGCTGGGTCGAACACGACCCGCAGGAAATCTGGTCGACCCAGGCCGGCGTCGCGGCCGAGGCCGTCACGCGCGCAGGTCTGAACGGCGCGTCGATCGCGGCGATCGGCATCACCAACCAGCGCGAAACCACCATCGTGTGGGATCGCCAGACCGGCCAGCCGATCTACAACGCGATCGTCTGGCAGGACCACCGCGCCGCCGACTTCTGCGACGCACTGAAGGCCCAGGGGCTCGAACCGAGCGTGCGCGCGAAAACCGGTCTGCCGATCGACTCGTACTTCTCGGCGACGAAAATCCGCTGGATTCTCGACAACGTCGAAGGCGCGCGCGAAAAAGCACGCCAGGGCCGGCTCGCGTTCGGCACCGTCGACAGCTGGCTCGTGTGGAATTTCACGAAGGGCGCGCTGCACATCACCGACGTGACCAACGCGTCGCGCACGATGCTCTTCAACATCCACACGCTGCAGTGGGACGACGAACTGCTCGCCGCGCTCGACATTCCGCGCAGCATGCTGCCCGAGGTGCGGCCGTCGTCGCAGGTGTACGGACCGACCGTGACCACGGTGTTCGCCTCGAATATTCCGCTCGCGGGCATCGCCGGCGACCAGCAGGCCGCGCTGTTCGGGCAGATGTGCACCGAGTCGGGCATGGTCAAGAACACCTACGGCACCGGCTGCTTTCTGATGATGAACACCGGCGACAAGCCGATCGAATCGCAGAACAATCTCGTCACGACGCTCGCCTGGCAGATCGGCGAGCGGATCGACTACGCGCTCGAAGGCAGCATCTTCATCGGCGGCGCGGTCGTGCAGTGGCTGCGCGACGGCCTCGGCATCATCAGGAACGCGGCGGAGATCGAAACGCTCGCGCGCGGCGTGCCGCATTGCGACGGCGTGTACCTCGTGCCCGCCTTCGCCGGCCTCGGCGCGCCGCACTGGAACGCGCATGCGCGCGGCACGCTGTTCGGCGTGACGCGCGGCACGACGTCCGCGCATATCGCACGCGCGGCGCTCGATTCGATCGCCTATCAATCGCTCGACGTGCTGAAGGCGATGGAAGCCGACGCGGGCATCCGCATCGGCGAACTGCGCGTGGACGGCGGCGCCTGCGCGAACAATCTGCTGATGCAATTTCAGGCCGACATTCTCGGCGTCGACGCGGTGCGCCCGAAGGTGCCGGAAACGACCGCGCTCGGCGCGGCCTATCTGGCCGGTCTCGCGGTCGGCTACTGGAAAGATGTCGACGAACTGCAAAGCCAGTGGAAGCTCGAACACCGCTTCACGCCCGCGCTGCCGCATGCCGAGGTCAAGGCGTGCCTCGACGGCTGGCAGCGCGCGATCCGCGCGGCGAAGGCATGGGCCGATACGCCATAAGCCATGAGCCACGAACCGCGCCGGAAAGCACGTATCATGGCGCTGTCCATCCCGACGCGCAGGCAGGCGAGAACGCCGGCCGCGCGCTTTCCGCTTATCGTTCTTCAGGCATGATCGACCACCTCATCTGTGACTGCGACGGCGTGCTCGTCGACAGCGAAGTCATCGCCGATCGCGTGATGTTCGAAACGCTGACGGCCTCGTTTCCCGGCATCGACTTCGAGCCCGTCGTCAAAACGGCGTTCGGCCAGCAAACCTCGCGCTTTCTCGAAGGCATCGAGCAATCGTTCGACGTCAGACTGCCCGCGAACTTCCTCGACACGATCGAGCACAACATCGAGCTTGCGCTGGCCGCGTCGCTGGGTCCGATCCACGGCGTGCGCGACGCGCTGCAACGCGTGACGCTGCCGGCCGCGGTCGTGTCGAACAGCCGCATGACGCGCGTGAGCGCCTCGGTGCGGCGCGCGGGTCTGCAGCAGATTTTCGGCGAACGGGTTTTCAGCGCCGAGCAGGTCGAGCGGCCCAAGCCCTACCCCGACGTGTATCTGTTCGCGGCAAAAACGCTCGGTGTCGAGCCGGCGCGCTGCCTCGTCGTCGAAGACAGCGTCGCGGGTCTGAATGCGGCACGCGCGGCAGGCATGAAAACGATCGCGTTCGTCGGCGCGAGCCATATTCCCGACGGCTACGCGGACGCGCTGCGCTCGATGGGCATGACGCGCATCATGAAGCACATGGACGAACTGCCTGGGCTGGTCGCGGCGGGCATGCGCGGCGAGTTTGGCGACGTGCAGTCGTAGTATCGATCGACAACGCGCCGCCCCCTTCAGGCCTCGAGCACCGCCCCCTCACGCACCTGCGCGAGCGCCTCGCGAAACTCGACGAGTTCGGCGATCGTCAGCATCGGCAAATCGTGTTGCGCGGCAAAGCGCTCGACGTCCGCGCCGCGCGTCATCGTGCCGTCGGCGTTCATCAACTCGCACAGCACGCCGGCCGGCTTCAGGCCCGCGAGAATCGCGAGATCGACCGTGCCCTCGGTATGGCCGCGCCGCGCGAGCACGCCGCCGGGCATCGCCCGCAGCGGGAACACGTGGCCCGGACGCACGATGTCGGCGGGCTTCGCCGTATCGGCAATCGCGGCGCGGATCGTCGTCACGCGATCCTGCGCCGACACGCCCGTGCTCACACCCTCGCGCGCCTCGATCGACACCGTGAACGCGGTGCCGTGACGGCTTTCGTTGTTGACGGCCATCGGCGGCAATTCGAGCGCGCGGATTGTGTCGTCGGGCAGGCACAGGCAGACGATGCCGCTGCATTCGCGGATCAGGAGCGCCATCGTTTCGACCGACAGACGCTCGGCCGCGACGATCAGATCGGCTTCGTTCTCGCGGTCGTGGTCGTCCTGCAGAACGACGGCGCGGCCCTCGCGCAGCGCCTGCAAGGCGGCGGCGATACGCGGCGGAACGGTTTCGGTGGCGAGCAGCGGGAGATCGGCGAAAGCATCTTCGGCAATCGTCGACGGAGCGGGAAAAGTAGCAAAGGACATGGTTGAAACGCTCATCGCAAAAGTTGGGCGAAAAACGTTTCAGGGCATTGCAAACAGACTCGAACGCGCCGCCGGGCGCCGCACGAAGGCGGCGCTCGTCCACCGGCGCCGCCAGAACGACCAGCGGCAGCGCGGAGCGCACATGACTCTATCTGCACATCTTCTTCCATCCGGACTGTGACCGTCGGCTCTGGCTTCTCACCAGATCTGCTGACCCCGCCGCGGCCTTCGATACGCTGAAGACCGCTCGATGCGGGCGCTCGCGGGCTCGCCGACTCGCGCTTTCGCGCTGACGGCTTACCGCCGGTGGGGAATTGCACCCCGCCCTGAAGACGCACTGATTGCCGGTTCGACCGGCCGGCGAAGCATACAACAGGCGCACCGGAACTGCAGCGCGCCCCACAAAGACCCTACTGGCGGCGTTGGACCTCCATCGACGCGCTGACTGCGCCCCGACCTGCGTCCGAACCGCGCGCCGTCGAGCCTCAACCCGGCACGCCTTCGCGCGCGGCCTCCTCACGCGCCGCGCCCACGGCCGGCACGTCCCAGCGCGGCGGCGTCTCCGCCCGCAGCGTCACGCGAAACGCGCGCGCCTCGGTGTCGCCGGGATTGCGCAGGCTGTGCGGCTGATCGGCATCGAAGACGATCGCATCGCCGGTCGCGAGCAGCTGGCGTTGATCGTGCACGCTGACTTCGAGCGTGCCGTCGCTGACGACGAGGTTGACGGTCGTGCCCGGCGCGCGCGGCGTGCCCGTCTCGGTGTGCAGCGGCGCGATGCGCAGCTCGTGAAACTCGGCGGCGCCCGGCTCGGTATCGGGATACAGCGGCCGCGCCGAGTAGCGCCCGTTCGCGCTGACGACTCGCGCCGAGCGCTCGGCCGGCAGATGCTCGAAGCCGTTCGTCGCGTGGCGCCGCAGAAACGCCGCGACCGAGACCTTCAGCGCCGCCGCCACCTTGCACAGCACCTTGATCGACGGCACGCTGCGCGCCGATTCGATCTGCGCGAGCATGGCGCGCGACACGCCGGACGCGCGCGCTAGCGCATCGAGCGAAAGCTGGCGCTCGGCGCGCAGGCGGGCCAGATTCACGCCGACCAGTTGCTCGAGCGCATCGAACGGTTCGGCTGCGCGCGGCACCGCATCGGCATCGGCCGGGCGATCGCGAACCAGCGCAAGCGGAGAATGCATAGTGGCCTCCAGAGCGCCGCCGGGCGGCGCAAAAGCATTGAGTGGAAGCAAGATAGCATCGCGCTGTGCCGCGCCCAACGAAGTTATCTTCACACTGTTATCAGCATTGCAGAGGCAAGCCGTTCACGCACGCTGCGCGACCGCGCGCACCGGCGCATCCATGCGCGCGGCGAACCAGGTGAGCAGCAGCGCCGCCACGCTGACCGCCGCCGCGACCCACGGCAAGGTATCGAGGGCATGGCCGTGAGCGATCACGAGGCCGCCGAGCCACGCGCCTGCCGCATTGCCGACGTTGAATGCGCCGATGTTCAGCGTCGAGGCGAGATTCGGCGCGGCGGCCGCCTTCTCGACCACGCGCATCTGCAACGGCGGCACCGTCGCGAACGCGGCAATGCCCCACACGAACACCGTGAGCGCCGCGGCGACCTGCGAATGGCTGGTGCGCGCGAAGACCGCCATGACCACCGCGAGCGCGGCGAGAATGCCCATCAGCGACGGCATCAGCGCGCGGTCCGCGAGCTTGCCGCCGACCACGTTGCCGACCGTCAGGCCCGCGCCGAACAGCACGAGAATCAGCGTCACGGCGCGCGGCGAGAAGCCGCTCACCTGTTCGAGGATCGGCGCGATATAGGTGAACACGACGAACACGCCGCCGAAGCCGAGCACCGTCATCGCGAGCGCGGTCCAGACCTGCGGGTCCCTCAGCACGCGCACTTCGTGGCCGAGGCCGGCCGGGCCGCTGTCGTGCCGGTTCGGCACGAGCGCCGCGATGCCCGCGAGCGACAGCACGCCGAGTCCGCTAACGATCCAGAACGTCGCGCGCCAGCCGAACTGCTGGCCGACGAAGGTGCCGAACGGCACGCCGAGCACGTTCGCGAGCGTGAGGCCCGTGAACATCAGCGCGATCGCGCTGGCGCGCTTCTCGGCCGGCACGAGCGAGGCCGCGACCACCGCGCCGATGCCGAAGAACGAGCCGTGCGCGAACGAGGTCACGACGCGCGCGACCATCAGCACCGAATAATCGGGCGCGACCGCGCACAGCACGTTGCCGACGATGAACACGCCCATCAGCAGTTGCAGCGCCAGCTTGCGCGACATCTTGCTCGTGACCACCGCGAGCAGCGGCGCGCCGACCGCGACGCCGAGCGCGTAGCCGCTCACGAGCAGCCCCGCCGACGGAATCGACACGGCGAGATCGCGCGCCACCTCGGGCAACAGGCCCATGATGACGAATTCGGTCGTGCCGATCGCGAATGCGCTGATCGCCAGCGCGAGTAAGGGAATGGGCATGGAGGTGCTCCGGATAAGAGGGAAATTCAGTCAAGGCCGCATTGTCCGGGCAGGGAGCCGATTTGATAATTGGCGTAGCATTTGAAACATTTTCAAATCGTGCTTGAAAATCGGCAATGGACAATCTCGGTGACATCCGCCTCTTCGTCGAAGCGGCGCAGCAGGGCAGCCTGTCGGCGGCGGGCCGCAGAATGGGCCTCACGCCCGCCGCGGCAAGCGCGCGCCTCGCCAGGCTCGAAAGCCATCTGAAGGCGCGGCTCTTCGAGCGCACCACGCGCCAGTTGCGGCTCACCGACGAGGGGCGGCTCTATCTGAACTGCTGCCGCGAGGCGCTGCAATCGCTCGACGACGCCGAAGCGGCCTTGCAGGAAGGGCAAGGCGTCGTGCGCGGCAAGGTGCGCATCTCGACGACCTCCGACTTCGGCCGCAACCTGCTGCTGCACTGGCTCGACGAATTCAACGCGCGATATCCGGACGTGAAGTTCGCGCTGACGCTGTCGGATTCGCTGTCGAATCTCGTGCAGGAAGACATCGATCTCGCGATCCGCTTCGGCGTGCCGCAGGACAGCTCGCTGGTCGCCCGCAAGCTCGCGCCGAACCGGCGCGTGCTGTGCGCGTCGCCGGCATACATCGCGCGCAAGGGCGAGCCGAAGGACCCGCAAGACCTCGCCCGTTTCGATTGCATCGTGCTCGGCACCGCGTCCGGGCCGGCGAACGAGTGGCGCTTCACGCGCGGCGACGCAGTGCAGCACTACACGGTGCCGCTCGACGCCGCGCGCGAGACCAACGACGGCGCGGTCGCCCGCGAATGGGCGCTGCGCGGCTACGGCATCGCGATCAAATCGATGTGGGACGTGGAAGCGGACCTGCGCGCCGACGGACTGAAGGTGCTGTTGCCCGAGTGGCGCTATCCGGACGCGCCGCTGCACGCGCTCTATCACCGCAACCGCTTCATGGCGCCGCGCGTGCGCGCGCTGCTCGATTTTCTCGCCGAGCGTTTCGCGCTCGTGTCGGACGAACTGGAAAGCCTGCTGGGCCTGCCGCCGGAACGCTCGGCCGGCGGCCAAACCCGTGCTCCCTGAAGGGCTATAATAGTGAGTTACGTTGCGGCGGCGCTTGCGCATCAGCTTGCGCGCCCGAACGCGTGGCCCGGCGCGCCGCGCAACCCTCTCCACCCTTTATGACGCCCCCAGGTTAACCACTGCGACCGGCGAAATTCGATGACCAAGAAAGTTTATGTAAAGACCTTTGGCTGCCAGATGAACGAGTACGACTCCGACAAGATGGTCGACGTGCTCGGTGCCGCTGAAGGACTCGTCAAGACCGACACGCCGGAAGACGCCGACGTGATCCTGTTCAACACCTGCTCGGTGCGCGAAAAAGCGCAGGAAAAAGTCTTCTCCGACCTCGGCCGCGTGCGCGAGCTGAAGGACGCGAATCCAGATCTGATTATCGGCGTAGGCGGCTGCGTGGCGAGCCAGGAAGGCGCGTCGATCGTCGCGCGCGCGCCGTACGTCGACATCGTGTTCGGGCCGCAAACGCTGCACCGCCTGCCGCAAATGATCGACGAGCGCCGCGTGAGCGGGCGCGCCCAGGTCGATATTTCGTTCCCCGAAATCGAGAAGTTCGACCACCTGCCGCCGGCGCGCGTCGAAGGCCCGAGCGCGTTCGTGTCGATCATGGAAGGCTGCAGCAAGTACTGCAGCTACTGTGTCGTGCCCTACACGCGCGGCGAGGAAGTGTCGCGTCCGCTCGACGACGTGCTGACCGAAATCGCCGGTCTCGCCGACCAGGGTGTGCGCGAAGTCACGCTGCTCGGCCAGAACGTCAATGCATACCGTGGCGCGCTGACCGTGGGCTCAAGCGAGATCGCCGACTTCGCGACGCTGATCGAATACGTCGCGGACCTCCCCGGCATCGAACGGATTCGCTACACCACCTCGCATCCGAAGGAATTCACGCAGCGCCTGATCGACACCTACGCGAAGGTGCCGAAGCTCGTGAGCCACCTGCATCTGCCGGTGCAGCACGGCTCCGACCGCATCCTGATGGCGATGAAGCGCGGCTACACCGTGCTCGAATACAAGTCCGTGATCCGCAAGCTGCGCGCGATCCGCCCGGACCTGTCGCTGTCGACGGACATGATCGTCGGCTTCCCCGGCGAGACGGAAGAAGACTTCGACAAGATGATGGCGCTCGTGCACGAGATGAAGTACGACACGAGCTTCTCGTTCATCTACAGCCCGCGTCCCGGCACGCCGGCCGCGAACCTGCACGACGACACGCCGCGCGAGGTGAAACTCAAACGCCTGCAACATCTGCAGGCGACCATCGAAGAGAACGTGCAGCACATCAGCGACGCGATGGTCGGCAAGGTCGAGCGCATTCTGGTCGAGCGCCCCGCGCGCAAGGACCCGAACGAGCTCGCGGGCCGCACCGAGAACAACCGCGTCGTCAATTTCCCGGCGCCGGTCGCCTCGCACGCACGGTTGATCGGCCAGATGGTCGACGTGAAGATCGTGCACGCGTACCCGCACTCGCTGCGCGGCGAACTCGTGATGGTTCACGACGACCGCGCCGCCGTGACGCACTAAGCGCACCAAGCACACTGACCGACATTCCGAGTACCGCAACCGACAGGATCGACTCACCGCCTTGAAGACCACTCAGCAGCATCTGGAATTCACCGCGCCGCGCGAAGACAACGCGCGGCTCGCCAACCTCTGCGGACCGCTCGACGAAAATCTGCGGCAGATCGAGCAGGCGCTCGACGTGACCTTGCAGCGCCGCGGCCATCGCATCACGATTCGCGGACGCGGCGCAAAGCTCGCGCTCACGGCGCTCGAAAACTTCTACAACAGCGCGCGCGAGCCTTTGTCGGTCGACGACATCCAGCTCGCGCTCGTCGAAGTGCGCCATCCGGCGCGCCATCGGCCGAACGGCAACGGCGGCGCCAATGGCGACGACACGGCCGATCCGCGCTTCGCCGGCAACCCCGATCATCCGTTCGACCAGCCCGCCGATCTCGACGCGAGCGACGACGACTTCCAGGAATACGGCCCGAAGCTCTACACGCGGCGCGCGGACCTGCGCGGCCGCACGCCGGCGCAGCGCGAGTATCTGAAGCAGATCGTCTCGCACGACGTCACGTTCGGCGTCGGCCCGGCCGGCACCGGCAAGACCTACCTCGCGGTGGCCTGCGCGGTCGACGCGCTCGAGCGCGACCAGGTCAAGCGCATCGTGCTGACGCGCCCGGCCGTCGAAGCGGGCGAGCGGCTCGGCTTCTTGCCGGGCGATCTGGCGCAGAAGGTCGATCCGTACCTGCGTCCGCTCTACGATGCGCTCTACGACCTGCTCGGCTTCGACAAGACCGCGAAGATGTTCGAGCGGCAGATGATCGAAATCGCACCGCTCGCGTACATGCGCGGCCGCACGCTGAACCACGCGTTCATCATCCTCGACGAGGCGCAGAACACCACGCCCGAGCAGATGAAGATGTTCCTCACGCGGATCGGCTTCGGCTCGAAGGCCGTCGTCACCGGCGACACGACCCAGATCGACCTGCCGCGCGGCCACAAGAGCGGCCTGATCGAGGCGCAGCAGGTGCTCTCGGAGGTGCGCGGCATCGCGCTCACGCGCTTCACGAGCGCGGATGTGGTGCGCCATCCGCTGGTCGCGCGCATTGTGGAGGCGTACGATGCGCATGCGCAGAAATCGGCGGCTCCGTTGGATTCGCGCTGAAGCGCGGCACTTGCGCGGGATAGGCGGCGTGGCTGACCGGACCGCGTAAGCCGCGCCGCCGAGCGGCGCCACCGGAGCGACGCGCTCTGCTCGAAGCCGCTGCCATCGCGAACGCCACGA
>Ga0154001_1000326_pt1 | contig 15247 bp, 12 predicted proteins | sample TSNJ085MetaG_FD_104699 | JGI IMG/M metagenome (GOLD analysis project Ga0154001, IMG submission 104699) | Attine ant fungus gardens microbial communities from New Jersey, USA - TSNJ085 MetaG | ecosystem: Host-associated > Fungi > Mycelium > Unclassified | place: USA: New Jersey, Wharton State...
CGCCTGGCGGAGCGGATTACCGCCATGCAGCGGTTTATCGCCGACGCGGCGCACCAGATGCGTACGCCGCTGGCTCGACTCGACGCGCAGATCGAACTGCTCGACAGCGAAACGAATCCCGCGCAGGTTGCCGCGCGCCTCGCGGCATTGCGCAAGACCAGCTCGGATGTCGGCCGGCTCACGGGCCAATTGCTCAATCACGCGATGGTGATTCATCGCAACGAAGTCATTCCCTTTCAGCCCGTGGAACTCGTGAGCCTCGTCAAGGAGGTACTGGGGCGCTCCATTCCTCTGGCCGGCGAGCGCGATGTGAGAGTGTCGTTCGAGAGCGGCTGCAAGCAGATCTGGCTGTCCGCGGACGCGATCAGTCTGCAGGAAGCGATCTCCAACGTGCTGCACAATGCGCTGCTCCACGGGAAGGCCGATACCATCGACGTATCGATAGCCGGCCACGGTGACACGCTCCACGTCACCGTTACCGATAACGGGCCGGGCATTGCGCCGGAGAACTGGGATGCCGCGCTGCGCCCGTTTTCGCGGCTCGGCGAAACGGGGCAGGGAACGCGCGCGGGTTCCGGGCTTGGGCTGGCGATCGTCGACGAGGTGATGAAGGCTCACGGGGGAAGCGTGCATTTCGCGTTGCCCCCGTCTGGTGGATTCTCGGTGGTTCTGGTACTTCCACGGCCACCGGGGGCAGGTAGCGAATAACGGGGGTATTGCAACTCAACTCAGCCAACCCGGTCAGTTAGTTCAGCCCGTTCAATCAGTTCACGAGACCACCGCTAGTTTTCCGATCGCATTGCCATCGCATATCCGCTTGCAATCGACCGCGCAACCTCACTCCATCGGCACAAGCCGGCCCGCGTGCGGCCGCGCGCGTTGCAGCAACTCCACGAGCCGCTGCGCGAGCGGCGAGACATAGCCGCCCGTGCGTAACACCGCGCCGACGTTGCGCGCGAGATTCAACTCGGTCTCGTCGACATTCAGAGGCAAGATTCCGCTCTGCGAGTTGGCCGTCGCATTGCCCGCGATGCAGAGCATGCGCGAGCCGCGCACCAGTTCGAGCAGCGCGGGAATCGCGAAGTCCGTTTCGACCCGCAACGCCGGTTCAGGCAATCCCTGGTGGCGAAAAGCGTCGTTCACCTGGCGGCGCAGCGGGATGTTCATGCCCGGCAGCAACCATTCCTCATTCGCCAGATCGTGCAGCCTGAGCCGCGTCTTGCGGTGCAGCGGGTGCGATTCGTCGGCCATCACATGCAGACGATCGCGAAAGAGCGGCAGCGTGTCGAACTCCTTGCTCATGTCCGGCGGCTCGGGCGCGACGGCCATGTCCAGTTCGCCGGCCTTCATCAGCGTGAACAGGTCGTTCGCGAGCCGCCGCCGCAGACGCAGCCGCGCGGCCGGGCGCTCGTTCATCAACTGCCGGCAGGCGCGCAGCACGATCGAGTCGGGCACCGTGGGCGAATAGCCCACGCGCAGAATGCCTTGCTCGCCGGTCTGGATCGCGCGCAGTTCCTTGAGCGCGTCTTCGTATTCGAGCGCGATACGCTGCGCGCGCTCGACGAACACCGCGCCGCCAGGCGTGAGCGCGACGCCGTTCGGGCCGCGATGAAACACCGCCTGGCCCACTTCACTCTCGATGCGCTTGATCGCTTTGGTCAGCGCGGGCTGACTCATGCCGAGTGCTTCCGCGGCCTTGCCGATGCTGCCGCAGCGACGGACTTCCAGCAGATAGTCCAGATCGCGTGTCTCCATGCCATTCCCCTTGGTTATGGGTTTATAGCCACCGCTTCATTGCGGGAATGAGCGATATCTTACACACTGGCTCGACATTCATTGGAGACCTGAATGAGCTTTCCGTATTTTCTGCGGCGCGCGGCGGCCTTCTGGGGTGACGTGCCCGCCGTGATCCATCGCGACCGCCCGCTCACTTACCGGCAACTCGAGGCGCGTTCGAACCAGCTTGCACACGCGCTTATCGCCCTTGGTCTGCGACGCGGCGACCGCGTGGCGGTGCAGTCGCGCAACTGCACGGAACTGGTCGAGATCGAAAGCGCGCTGTACAAGACGGGTCTCGTGAAAGCGGCGCTCAATCCGCGCTTTACGACGGCCGAAGCGTCGGACGTGGTGGAAAACTGCACGCCGCGCGTGCTGATCGCGGGCCGCGGTTATACGGGCTATACGCGCGCCACACTGGGCTTTGCGAGCGTCGAGACGTTCATCGCCATCGGCGGCGCCGAAGGCTATGTCGATTACGAAGCGCTGTTGGGCCGGGCCGCCTCGCACGCGCCCGATTTCGCCAGTCACGCGAACGATCTCGCCGTGCTGCATTTCTCGTCGGGCTCGACCGGCAAGATCAAGGCCGCGATGCAAAGCTACGGCAACCGCATGGCGTCGCTGCGCAAGCTGCTGATCGGCATGGACACGCAGCCGCGCCCCGGTGACCGGCTCGCGCTCGTCGGGCCGATCACGCACGCGTCGGGCATGCTCATGCAGCCGTTTCTCTATTGCGGCGCCACGCTCGTGCTGTTCGACGCATTCGAGACCGCGCAATTTCTCGCCGATCTCGAACGGCTACGCGTCACGCACGTCTTCATGGTGCCGGCGATGATCAACATGCTGCTCAACGAGCCCGCGCTCGCGCACACCGACCTGAGCGCGCTGAAGTCGCTCTCGTATGGCGCCGCGCCGATGGCTCCCGCGCGCATTCAGGAAGCGTGGGCGCGCTTCGGGCCGATTCTCTCGCAAGGCTATGGCGCGAGCGAATCGACCTCGGGCGTCACGCGTCTCACGATTGCGGACCACGCGTATGCGATTGCGCAGCGGCCGGAACGTCTCGCCTCGTGCGGGCGGCCGATGGGCGAGACCGAAGTGTGCGTGCTAGGCGAAGACGGGCGGCCGCTGGCGGCGGGCGAAGTCGGCGAGATTGCGGTGCGCGGCGAGGACGTTTTCAAGGGTTACTGGGGCGCGCCCGACCTCACGGCCGAAGTGCTCGTGAACGGCTGGCTGATGACGGGCGATCTCGCGCGCACCGATGAAGACGGTTACCTGTATCTGGTCGACCGCAAGAAAGACATGATCGTTTCGGGCGGCTTCAACGTTTATCCGACCGAGGTCGAGGCCGTGCTCTATCAGCATCCCGACGTGCTCGAAGCCTGTGTGTTCAGCGTGCCCGACGAGCGCTGGGGCGAGGGCGTGAAAGCGGCGGTGGTGCTCAAGCCGCAGTGTACGGCGAATCAGGACGCGCTGGTCGCGCATTGCCGCAGCCTGCTCGCCGACTACAAGCTGCCGCGCTCGATCAGTTTCGTCGCGGAACTGCCGCGCAACGCGAGCGGCAAGATCGCGCGCAAGATCGTGCGTGAACAGTACTGGCAAGGCGCGGAGCGGCGCATCAACTGAGGATTTCCCATGATGTTCGAACAGGTAGGCGACGCGGTATTCGACGCCACGCGCGAGGGCATTCGCCATTTCGTGGCCGATGAACTCACGCCGATGGAGCGCGAACTCGGTCTCGATTCGGAGAGCGTCTGGCCGAAGGACGTGTTGCGGCGCGTGTGGCGGCGTTCCGCCGAACTCGGCTATTACTCGGCGTGCCTGCCGGTGCAACTGGGCGGCAAGGGCTTTTCGATTCTGCAGCAGTGCGCGCTGAAAGCCGATCTCGCGGCGAGCGGCTGCTCGCTCGCGATGCACGTGCTCGGCGATCTGGGCGGGCCGCCGCGTGTGGGCAACATGCTCAAGTACGCGACGCCGGACCAGTTGCAGCGTTACTTCATGCCGGTGATACGTGGCGAGAAGTCGACCTGCTTCGCGTTGACCGAGCCGCATTCGGGCTCGGACGCGCAGAGCATCGCGACGAGCGCCGTGGCGGACGGCGACGATCTGATCGTGAACGGCCATAAGCACTACATCAGCGGGGCGCCGTTCGCGGACTTCGCGATCGTGATGTGCGTGACCGACGCCACGGCCACGCCGCCCGCCATCAGTGCGGTACTCGTCGATCTCGATCTGCCGGGCGTGACGGTCGAACAGGCGTACGTGCCGATGTCGGGCCAGCATATCGACGCGGACATCCGCTTCGAGAACGTGCGCGTGCCGCGCACCAACCTGTTCGGCGGCGCGGGTAACGGCTTCAAGCTCGGCATGTCGCGCATCAACGTGAACCGTCTGCTACATTGCCCGACCATGCTCGGGCTCGCGACCTCGGTGTACGAAGCGTCGCTCGATTACGCGCGCAGCCGGCGGCAGTTCGGTGGCCCGATTGCGAGGTTTCAGGCGATCCAGCACATGCTGGCCGACATGGCGGCCGCGCTGTGGGCCTGCGAAAGCATGATTGCGCAGACGGCCATGCTCGCGGATGCCGGCGGCGACCTGCGCATGAAGGCGGCCGCGTGCAAGGTGTTCGTTTCCGAACGCTGCTTCGAGATTGCCGACAAGGCAGTGCAGATTCACGGCAACGTGGGCGTGACGCGTCATCACCCGGTGGAGCAGGCGTTCCGCAAGCTGAGGATGTTCCGCATTTTCACAGGGACGAGCGAGATTCAGCGCAACACGATTGCGCGCGCGATTCTCGATACCGGCGGCGCGCAGGGCTCGTAAGCGGTAAAGAGCAGGCTGGATGAACCCGTGGGGTTCGCGCTGCCGCCTGGCGGCGAGCAAGAGAAAAAGACTGGAGACAAGGATGTCCGCATACGGCAGAGACAACCACAACTATCGGCCCGCACGCGCGTGGTCGATCGCCATCATGCTCGCGTTGCTGATGACGGTGAACTTCCTCGACAAGGTGGTGCTCGGCATGATCTCCGTGCCGATGATGCGCGACCTCGGCCTCACGCCCACGCAGTTCGGGCTGATCGGCGGCAGCCTCAACTGGCTCTTCGCGATTGCCGCCGTGGTGGGCGGCGTGCTGGCGGACCGCGTTGCCACGCGCGCCATCCTGCTGCTGATGGCGCTTTCGTGGTCGCTGCTGCAATTGCCGATGCTCTTCGCGGGTTCGATGACGGTCGCGCTCGTCACGCGCGTGCTGCTCGGTGCCGGTGAAGGTCCGGCGTCGCCCGTTTCGCTGCACGCGCTTTACAAGTGGTTTCCGGACCAGAAGCGTGGGCTGCCCGCTGCCGTGCTCTATCAGGGCAGCGCGCTGGGCCTGTTCGTTGCCGGCCTCGCGATACCGGTCATCACCGCGCGCTGGGGCTGGCGTGCCAACTTCGCCGTGCTGGCCGCGCTCGGCTTCGTGTGGTGCGTGTGCTGGTTTTTCTTCGGCGCCGAGGGTCCGCTCGAACGGCCGCGCGCCCTGCGTGACGAGCGGCGCGTGCCCTGGCGCACGCTGCTGGCTGACCGTACCGTGGCCGGCAATTTCTGCGGGCATTTCGCAGCCAACTGGGTGCTCGCCACCAGCCTCACGTGGATGCCGCACTATCTCCAGGCCGGACTGGGCTTCAGCGCGGCGAATTCGGGGCGGCTTTTCGCGCTGTTCGTCGCGATCACTACGCCGATGGGCCTTGGGCTCGCGTGGTTCTCGCAGCATCTGCTGGGCGCGGGGGTGCCGTCGCGCAAGTCGCGCGGCGTCTTTATCGCCATTGCGCTGGTGGTGGCCGGTGTTCTGCGCTTCGCGGTGTATCTGCCCGCGCTCGGGCCGCTCGTGAAGGTACTGATGCTCACGCTGAGCAGCGGGCTCACGCTCGCGATGTATTCGGTCGGCCCCGCCATGCTCAGCGAAGTCGCACCGGATGGTCAGCGCGGCGCGGTCCTCGCGTTGAGCAACGCGATTGGCTCGCTGGCCGGACTCGCCGCGCCCGTGCTCACGGGCGTGCTGATCCAGCACGCGCACGGCGTGACGGCCACGGCGCAAGGTTTCGAGCAATCGTGCGTGCTGTGCGGCTTCGTGCTGATCGGCTGCGGCGTGCTGTGCGCGCGCTGGCTCGACCCGCAGCGCTCGCGTGCCGCCATGCAAACCGTGCGCGAAGCCGAAGCCGTGTTGTCCTGAGCGCGGCGGCGCTTTCGCCGTTATTCCCCTGCGCAGGGCCGCTGGTCCTGCGCGTCTCTCATTTCATCACGTCATGCAAAACACTCCGACTTCATCGGCGCTTGCCGATCTGCCCGTGCAGCGCGCGACCGAGGCGACCCGGCAAGCTCATCGCAACGCGTTGCAGGCTCTGCCCGCGAACGACGATCTCGACATGGAAGAAGCGCAACGCGGCTTTATCGGCACGCTTGCCGACGCCGAGATTCGCGATGCCTATGGCCGGCTCGTCTGGAGCATGGCCGACTATGCGTTTCTCGACGAAGCAGCCGCGCCGCCCACGGCGCATCCCGCGCTATGGCGTCAGGCGCGGCTCAATCGCCTGCATGGGCTGTTCGAGGTCACGCCGCGCATTTATCAGGTGCGTGGCTTCGATCTCGCGAACATGACGCTGATCGAAGGCGATACGGGGCTCATCATCATCGATCCGCTCACGTGCCGCGAAACGGCGCAGGCGGCACTCGAACTCTTCTACGCGCACCGGCCGCGCCGGCCTGTTCGCGCCGTGATCTACAGCCATAGCCATACCGATCACTTTGGCGGCGTGAAAGGCGTGGTCGACGAGGCACGCGTGCGCGCGGGCGAGGTCGCCGTGATCGCACCGGCGGGTTTCATGGAAGAGGCCGTCGCGGAAAACGTGATGGCGGGCACGGCCATGGAGCGGCGCTCGCAATTCCAGTTCGGCCAGACGCTCGCGCGCAATGCCTGCTGCCAGATCGACGCGGGGCTCGGCAAGACGATGCCGAACGGCACCGTTACACTCATCGAGCCGACCCAGCTGATTCATCAGGAAAGCGAAACACATGCGATCGACGGCATCGAGATCGTGTTCCAGCTCACGCCCGATAGCGAGGCGCCTGCCGAAATGCACTTCTTCTTTCCGCAATTGCGGGCGCTGAACGTGGCGGAGAACGGCACGCGCACGCTGCACAACCTGTGTCCGCTGCGCGGCGCGCAGGTGCGCAACGCGAGGGCCTGGTCGCGCTATCTGCATCAGGCGCTCGAACGCTACGCGGGCGGCGCGGACGTCGTGTTCGCGCAGCATCACTGGCCCACGTGGGGCACCGCGCGCCTCACGCGCTTTCTCGAACAGCAGCGCGATCTCTACAAGTATCTGCACGACCAGACGCTGCGCATGATGAATCGCGGCGGAACCGCCGCCGAAATCGCCGAACGGATGACGCTGCCCGATACGCTTGCCGCGCAATGGCATACGCGCGGCTATTACGGCACGGTGTCGCACAATGTGAAGGCGATCTATCAGCGCTACCTGAGCTGGTACGACGGCAATCCGGCGCATCTGCACGCCTTGCCGGACGAGCTTTCCGCGCCGCGCTACGTGGAGTACATGGGGGGTGCCGAGGCGATGCTCGAACGCGCGCGCCGCGATTTCGAGCGCGGCGAGTATCGCTGGGTCGCCGAGGTGATGAACCGCCTCGTGTTCGCGCAGCCGACGCTGCGCGAGGCGCGCGAACTGGGCGCGGCGGCGCTCGAACAGATGGGCTTTCAGGCGGAATCCGCGACGTGGCGAAATGCCTACCTGCTTGGCGCGCGCGAGTTGCGCGAAGGCGCGGGAGCGGGGGCTGGGCAGATCATGCGCAGCCAGGACCTCGTGCGTGTGCTGAGCGATGGCGCATTTTTCGACTACCTGGCCGTGATGGTCGACGGCCTCAAGGCGCAGACGCTCGACATTCGCATGACGTGGCGTTTCACCGACCGCGATGCGTGCTATGCGCTGTATCTGAAGCATGGCGCGCTGACCTGGTCGGCTACGCCGCATCGCGAAGGCCACGACCTGGATATCGCCATGACGCGTGCCACGCTCGACCGCATTCTGCTCGGCCAGACGCAGTTCGGTGCCGCTCTGGCGGAAGGCGAGATCGTGCTCGAAGGCACCAAGGCGCTGTTCGGCGCGTTCCTCAAGACGCTGGAAAAGCCCGACGGACGTTTTAACGTCGTCGAGCCGTGATGTCGTGCAGGCGCATCCGGCGCGCAGCCGGATGCGACCGTCAGAGCGAGGCGCCCGATACGCGAATGCGGTTATCGACGTCGATGACGCCTTCAACCTTGCGCGCGGCCTCGACCGCGAACGTAATCTGCTCGTTGTAGTTCACGGCGCCGGAGAGCGTGACGTGTCCGTCGCGTACTGTCACGATGATGCGCGCGGAGTTCAGGCCGCGCGTGCGCGCCAGCGCGTTTTCCACGCGGTGCGCGAGCTTGCGGTTCGCGGCCCTGGCGGCTTTGGCGTCGCTTGCGGCGGCCTTCGTGCCGGTCGCGGACGAGGGCGCGGCCTCAGCGGCAGCCGGTTGGGCGCTCGCGCAGTCGCTGAGCACGGCGAGCATCACCGCGACGGCGATGCATGGGATGCGAGTGGATATCTTCATGTTGTGACGTGTGAGTGCAGAGTAAGGAAAGGCGCGGCAAAACTACCTAGAACCGTGTCATGAGGCCGAGCGTGACGCCGGTCGTCGAGCTTGCGCCGCTGCGCATGCCGAGCCCCGCGATGTTCAGGGCATCGGTTCGATAGGCGCCGGAGAAGCCGTTGTAGTCGGCTTCGGCGTAAAGCTCGGTGCGCTTCGAGAGGTAGTACTCGGCGATGGCAAAGGTCGTGACCTTGTGCCCGCTGCCGTCCTGGGCGTTGGCGAGATGACGGGCGCTGTCGTAGTACGCGGCCGCCGTGAATTGCAGCTCGGGGGTGGCCACGACCATCACGCCGATGCTCGGAATATGATCGCGCCGGGTGGGCTGGCCTTCGGTGGCGGCGCTTACGCTGAAATCGGCGTAGCTCATGTAGAGGCGCGCAGGACCGAGTTGCAGCGAGCCGCCGGTGTGGAAGGTCTGAGCCCATTGCGTCGCGGTCGCGCTCCAGGTTTTCTGATAGCCGAAGCCTCCGAGTGCCGGCCCCCATTGGTACATGGCGGTTCCGGAGACATTGGTGCCCGAGCGCAGATTGCCGGCGACGCCGCCCGGCGAATAGCTGCCGCCAAAGTGGAAGCCGCCCGCGTGGCCGATATAGCTGATCGTGTTGTTAAAGCGCGTGTCGTCGGTGAAGTAGTTGAAGAAGTAGAGCGCGTTGGGCTGGATGGCGAGCGACTGTGCCTGACCGCCGGTGGGATCGACGAGCGTGGCGAAGTACTCGCTCGCGCTGACCTGGCGGCCGAAGGTCAGCCGCCCGAAGTCGTTTGAAAGACCGACGAACGCTGCCTGCGAGAAGAGCACGCCGGCGTTCTTCAAGGCGCCGGTTCCGCTGTTGAAGGCGTTTTCGAGCTTGAAGATCGCAGAGAGGCCATTACCGAGGTCTTCCTTGCCGTAAAGGCCGAAACGATTCACGGCGAGGATGTTGTTGTTGAACATGACTGCGCTACCGCCCTTCTGATTATTGACCCAGCGCACGCCTGCGCCGATGTCGCCATACAGCGTGACGCTGGATTGCGCATGGGACAGACAGGGTGACAGACCGGCAATCAGCGCGGATAAAACGATCTTTTTCATGTGTCTCCTTCGTTCGTTGTTATTCGATAAGGCATGCGAAGTGATGGGCGATGACAGATTCGTCCCGACAGATTCGTCGCTGCCTTCGGATAGTGTGGAGCAGGAGAACGCCCTCGGCCATCAAGCGTCGGGAATAGAACCATTCCTTGTGGAAATGTCCGTGTTAACGCGAGGCCGGGGTAGCCGGGCCTCTGTTTCCGGCAGAGCGTGTGGTCGCGTTGGGTATCGGCAAGGGCCGCGATGCGGACGGCGACGAGATATCGGCGGGTTGTGGCCGGCACCACAGGCGATTGCTGTAATCCCTCCGTAAGTGGGATTTATTCCAATTGCCTTTCTGAATATTTTAAGAAACCATTCAGCGGCAGGCCCCACCTCGATTCCGATCTCCTGAACGACAACGCCGAACCTCGACAATGAAAATCAACACGATCCGGCCTTACGCTTCCGTGCTGTTCGCCGCTGCCTTGATGAGCGCCTGCAACGGCGATTCCGATAACCTGAAGTCCCAGCCATCGACCTCTCCGTCTCCGACGTCGCCGCCTACCGCCGACACAAGCTGCCTCGCGGTCGACAACAACGGCTCGACCGTCGTGGTCGGCTCGAACCAGCCCGGCGATCCGTCGCTTCCCGAAGCCGCGTCCGGATACCGGACAGGACTCAAACCGAGCTACGCAAAAACCTATATGGTCGTGACCTCGAACGCTTACGCCAGCGCGGCCGGTTGCGCCGTGCTGAAACGGGGCGGCACGGCAGCCGATGCGGCCGTCGCCGTGCAGGCGGTGCTCGGCCTCACGGTACCCGAGGCGACGGGCCTCGGTTCCGGCGGCGTGCTGCTGTACTACGACGGCCGCAACAAGACACTGCAGGCCTACGACGGCCGCGAAACGGCGCCCGCTGCCGCGACGGAAAACTATCTGCAATATGTCGACGACACGAGCGATCACTCGACGCCGCAACCCAACGCGCGCGCGAGCGGTCGCTCGATCGGCACAATCGGCGTGCCGCGCCTGATCGAAGCGCTGCAACGCGATCATGGCAAGCTGCCGTGGAAAGGCCTGTTCGACGACGCGATTTCGCTTGCCACGAACGGTTTTCCGATCGGCGGGCGCCTTGCCGCGGCAATCGCGTCGAATGCATCGAGCCTGAAGCGCGATGCCGAAGCGACCGCGTATTTCATGAATGCGGACGGCTCGCCGAAGGCGCTCGGCACGATCCTGAAGAACCCGGCGTATGCGGATGCACTGACGCAGATGTCGCAATCAGGCGCAAACGCGCTCTATACCGGTCCGATCGCGCAGGATATCGTCGCGAAGATCGCGGTCGCGAAGGGCGCCGACGGTTCGACGCTGACGCCCGGCAAGACGACGCTCTCCGACCTCGCCGGATATCAGGCGAAAGTCCGCGAACCTGTCTGCACGACGTATCGCGCCTACTGGGTCTGCGGGATGCCGCCGCCGTCGTCGGGAGGGATCGCGGTTGCGTCGGCGCTCGGGATTCTCGAGAACTTCGATCTGAAATCGATGCCGCCGACCGCGCTCGATCTCGAAGGCGGCAAGCCGACCGTTGCCGCCGTGCATCTGATCACGGAAGCCGAGCGGCTCGCGTATGCCGACCGCGACAAGTACGTTGCCGATACCGATTTCGTCCCGCTACCGGGCGGCACCTGGGATACGCTGCTCAACAAGCCCTATCTGAAGAGCCGCTCGGCATTGATCAGCATGTCGAAGAGTATGGGCACCGCACAGCCGGGCGATCTCGGCGCGGTGCCGGTCGGTGTCGCGGCCAATCAGATCGAGCACGGCACGAACCAGTTCACGATCGTCGACGGCGACGGCAGCGTGCTTACCGCGACGACGACGGTCGAGTCGAGCATGGGTTCGTTCCACATGACGCACGGCTTCCTGCTGAACAACCAGTTGACCGACTTCTCCGCGGCCCCGACGGACAGTGCCGGCAATCTGATCGCGAACCGCGTGCAGCCGGGCAAGCGTCCGCGCAGTTCGATGGCGCCGACGCTGGTGTTCAAGATCGCGCCGGACGGCTCCAGGGGCGACTTCGTGATGGCGACCGGTTCGCCGGGCGGCGGCACGATTCCGCAATACGTGGTGAAGACGCTCGTCGGTACGCTCGACTGGGGGCTCGACGCGCAGCAGTCGTCCGGCCTGATGGACTTCGGCGCGAGCAACAGTCCGACTACGACGATCGGCGGCGAACACCCGGATCTCGATCTGTCGGATAACGGCGTGCACGATCCGCTGATCGCAGGCTTGACCGCGCTCGGACATAAGGTATCGACGGCTGCGCAGGCGAGCGGCATCAACACGGTGATGCGTGTCACGCTCGGGCAGTCCGCCGTGCTGCAAGGCGGCACTGATCCGCGCCGCGAAGGCGTTGCGCTTGGCGATACGTTCAAGCCTTGATGATGGGGGCCGCGCGGCGGCTGGTAGTGCGCCGCGCGGTCAGGATGTGAGGACAGTGTTGCCATAACCTGATGATTGCCGCATAGGTAAGCATTGCTACGATCAGTTCAATCGTTACCCACGCCACGAAAATAAGATCTTCGGGGTCCCGGATGCCGAGCCAATCCGAAGCACGCCACCAGACGTCTAGCTGGCTTTCCGTCATTGGATAGGGAGACGGGCGGACATAGCGAACCGAAAGAACGAATAGACAGAAAAACAATGCGATCTTGAACATCCTACGGGCAAGTGTTGCCATGTGTCATTACCTCGATCGCTCTATACGCATGAAACCCAAAATTGCGGACGGCATAGTGACGGTGTGCAGAAGTGCGCGCCAGACACGTAGAAAATCGGTATGGCGGGCAGAGTGATGCAGCCAAGCAAAACATCTTGACCGTCAGCCGGATGCAACCGGAACTGCCCGCGCTTGACACCATTGATCCATGTCACATCATCGATTACACCGTCATTCCGATACAGGGCGAAACATGCGCTGTGATTACTGCTTCGCCCGATAGTGCCGCCATAGCCTCATGAGCGCGAGATACACGAGCGCAGCTACAAGCAGATCAATGGTGACCCACACCACGAAATACAAATCTTCGGGATCACGGATATCAAGCCAGCGCGACACACCCCACCATATCGCCGACTGGCTTTCCGGCATCGGCCAAGGGTACGTATGAACATAGGGCACGGCGAGACAGAACAAGCTGACAAACAGCGCGACCTTGAACACCCTACGGACAAGTGTTGCCATATGTCACTACCTCGATCGTTCCATATGCGTGAAGCCCCGAATTACGGACGGGGACAGTAGTGGTGCCCAGAAGTGCGTGCCGGATAAACATAAAATCAGTATGGCGTGGCAGAGTGATGCAGCCAAGTGAAACACCTTGACCGCCTGCCGGGTGCAACCGGAACTGCCCGCGTTTGACACCATTGACCCAGGTTACGTCATCAATGATGCCATCATCTCGATACAGCGCGAACCATTCATTGTGATTCGATGGCGTGCCGAATGCGGAATTGAAGGTGTCTTTAGCCCACGTGTAAGTCTGGGAGCGCATGCCACCCGTAGGGCGATCAACGATCCAGTATTTGCCCGCTGGTATGGGGCCGTCGTTAGGTACCGCCGTACATCCGCCGCGATTTTTATATTGATGGTCGCCCGAATACGCTTTAAATGTGCCGAGGCCGACAATAGTGAGCGGTGATAGAGGCTCGTTATTGACCACAAACTTCCCTGTATAAGCCATCTTTCACGCACCCTTATCCGCGTTCATTGCACGAGTTTGTGTATTTGATATTGCAATCAAAGTAATACCACGTGATTCGATCATAACAAGTAAGACATCCTAATATTGAGAGAGGCGTTTCAGTCAAGGCGCGCGTGGCCTGGGCGACGCCTTCGCTACACTGCCTCAATAACGGAGAATCGGGAAGTGACCCAAGGCAAAGAAAAATGCGAATTGACGAGAATTAACGCCATCGCAAAAAACCGCCGGGGAGATGGCGGTCGTTGCAGTGCGCCTGGTGCCAGGTACTGTCTTGCGTGTCAGGTTGCTTGCCCAGCCGTTGAGCCGTTTATGGCTTCACGCATCTCAGGTTGCAAAACCAGAAAGTGACTGCGTATTTGGACACCGAGCCGATCTGTTCGCTACCCAATCCAAAACAACATGACGGTTTACGCACATTGCATAAGCCGTCTCTGCAGATTCCTGTCTTCCAGAAAACGCGAAAAAAACGAACTAACGTTACCATGGCACACACAAACCCGAATTCGACAACGTCCCTGCCATGAGCCAAACCATCCATTTCGCCTGCACGATGTGCGGAAAGTGTTGCCACGACCTGCGATTACCACTGAGTATCGATGAAGCGATCGTCTGGCTTCGCGATGGTGGCGAGGTCGAGTTCTTCTGCGAGGCGATTCCGTGGCCGGAGGAGCCACCCGAAGATAATCTGCTCGCCCGTCATAAGCGGCAGCGATCGTTTGCCACAGCCAGTGGCGAGCTTCCGGTCCGGATTGTCGTCAACCTGGTGGCTTCGTTCGAAGGGGCGTGTCCGTTTCTGCAGACGGACATGCGATGCGGTGCGTACACGAAGCGTCCACGCGTCTGCCGGATCTATCCCGCCGAAGTCAATCCATTCATCGAGCTCGATCCCGGCAGCAAGGCCTGTCCGCCCGAGGCATGGAGTCAGGACAACCGTGTCCTCGCGCGTCACGGCGTCATTGTCGATGCGGAAATCGCGGAGCTTGCGGCACAGTCAAGAAGAGTCGACGCGCAGGACGTGGACGCGAAAGCGAGAGCATGCGCCGCTCTCGGCATCTCGACGGCGGCGTTGGCGAATGAAGGTTTCGCCATCCATTCACCCGATCGCGACTCGATGCTCCGTGCACTGTCCGCTGCGCGCGAATCGACCGGCAGCGAATCTGTCGACCCGATGCAATGGTCGTTCGTGAGCAACCGCTCTTCGACGCGTCAGGTTCTCGATGAAATTGGCGCGAAGATCACGCCATCGGAAGACAGCGCCACGAGCGGATTCCGCTATTTCGCGTTTCATGCGGCTGACTGATGGTGATGCGGGACTTTCTGCGTGATGACGCGGCACCATCGGCGCTCGTTCTTATTTATTCCACACTTTAAAAAAACAGGGCACCAGGTTGCGCGTGTGGTCGCAATTTTGTGTGCAGCCTAGTCTTCAGTGCGCGTGAGGGTTGGACGGAATTCATTGGCGATCGTATTGATCAGTTCCGCCTTATCGGTTATCCCATTGGGCATCGTGAAAGAGCTCGGTGCAAATTCGATGCTCCTGGCATTCAAGCTCGCGATTGCCTGTGCGTGCGGGGTTCGAATGCAACCCCTGTGTTCGATGTCGCCAAATCCGGCATGCGGCTTTAGAAGATTTCCGTTATCTGCTACGTACAAATCCAATAGCGGGCGAGGCCGTCCTCAATATCCCGCCAAAGCCAAAGCGCGCTCGCGCCCCATCACGATCCCGCCCCAATTGCCTGAAATCAGACCCCAACCGGCCTGTCTATCCGCCTGCACCTCTGCCTGGACATTCGCCTGAACACCCCGCCAGGACAGTCGGCGGCTTCCCTTAGGTGGAATTCCCTAGAGGTGTTTTTCTCAAGATGGAATAGAGTTCAATCAAAGAACGTCATAGCATCTTTGTTCATGGGCTGACACGGCACCGCAACACCGCAACGTTTCAGGCATGAATCCCAACTGTCGCGCTGCTCTGGTTAGGGATCGGCTAAACCTGCATC